>Ga0163144_10009347_pt1 | contig 21066 bp, 19 predicted proteins | sample OliLak19BULKMAT1_FD_123175 | JGI IMG/M metagenome (GOLD analysis project Ga0163144, IMG submission 123175) | Freshwater microbial mat bacterial communities from Lake Vanda, McMurdo Dry Valleys, Antarctica - Oligotrophic Lake LV.19.BULKMAT1 | ecosystem: Environmental > Aquatic > Freshwater >... | reverse complement strand
CTCGGCGGTTTCGGCGATGATGTCAGCTGTCACGCCTGGCTCCGTGCTGGAGCGGACCACGACGACACGCGCGCCCTCGGCGGAGGAGTCTGCCGAGGTTATGGCGAACGCATTCTTCGGGCGGTTGATCCGGACATCAGTGGCGGCTTTGGACGCCAGCGCACGAGCGAAGGCGCTTGCGCTGTCATGGTCGAAGCCGTCGGTCGCCCAGACGATGCGGCCGGGCTTGAGCGGGGTGGCGTTGAGCTGTTCAAGCGCTGCGTTGCGATCCGGCAGCCATGCGGCGGGGCGGGCGTTGCGAAGCAACTGGCGGGCGGATTCGGCATCGAGCGCTTCGGAAGGGTCGCGGTTGACGTCGCGCGGCGCGGTGAACATCACATGGATCGCTCCCCCGCCATCCTGCGAGGCTTCATCGACGGCGGCAGTGGCGGTGCGGATGACGTCGCGCCAGCGTTCGGCGCTGGTCCAGCCATCGTCCACGACGATCAGCGTACCACCGATCGTGTTGACCTGGGCGTTCGGCGCCCAGGTGGGGCGCGCGAAACCAAGGATGGCAAGCGCAAGTGCGATCATGCGCAACAGCAGCAGCCACCACGGCGTACGGGCGGGTGTTTCTTCCTCGGGCTTCAGGTCGTCGAGGAGGGCGAGCGAAGGGAGGGCGAAGCGCTTGGGCTCGGGAGGCGTTGCGCGCAGCAGCAGCCAGAGCAGCGGCAGCGCGATCAGGCCGAGCAGCGCCCAGGGCTGCAGGAAGAGAAACGGACCGAGGCTCAAGCAGCGACCCCGCTCAGCTCAAAGCCATAGGCCAACTTGCCGAGGGCGGTGCGGGGTTCTTCGCTGGTGACATGAGAGACGAAACGCCAGCCGAGTTCGGCGGCCAGATCCGTCATGTCCTGACGGCGCTTCGCGAACTTGCCGAGATAGCCTTCGCGGATGGACTCGGCGCGGCCGATGAGGCGCTCACGGTCCTGTCCGGGGCGGAAGAAGCGCACGCGGCCGTTGAAGGGATACGCTGCCTCGATGGGGTCGCAGACCTGCAGCAGCACGCCATCGCGGCACTTGGCGGCGATGGGCGAGAGGCGCGCGCGCCAGTCTTCAAGGGGCGAGTAGAAATCACTGCAGATCACCGCCGCGGCGGTGTCGCGTGGCGGTTTGGGGAAGGGAAGGTCCGCCCTGAAGTTGCGGACATCCTCACCGACCCGGGAAGGTGCGCGGGCGCCAGAGACTGCGCCACGGCCGCCGCCGAGCGCGCCGCAACGCTCGCCCGAGCGCGAAAGCGCGCCCGCCAGCGACATGCAGAGCAGCAGGGCGCGGTCGGCCTTGAAGGGCGCGCTGTCGGCGCTCGACCAGTTGAAGCCCGGGCTGGGGTCGCACCAGAACAGGAAGGTGCGCGCGGTTTCGAGTTCGGTCTCGCGGACGAACAGGTTTTCTTCGCGCGCGGACCGGCGCCAGTCGACGCGCTCAACGCTGTCTTCGGTGGTGTGCCGGCGATACTGCCAGAAGTTTTCGCCCATGCCAGCCTTGCGCCGGCCTGCGGAGCCAAGGTGCGCAGCGCTCGCCGCCCGGGCGCGCGTCGTCAGTGTGCCGAGGTCGCCTGCGAGTGCTGCAGCTTCGGCTTTCAATTGCGAGAGGGGCGCCTGGGGCAAGTGGGGAGTCCTGACGGCGATTAGGCCGCTTTCGCGGCGAGTTCCTGAATCAGCGCCGAGAGCGTGCCCCCCTGGCCGGTCGGATCGTAGGCCAGCGCCATGCGATGACCCAGCGCCGGTTCGGCCAGCGCCTCGATATCGTCGAGCGATGGCGCAAGGCGGCCGCGAAGCAGCGCACGCGAGCGTGCCGCAAGCATGAGGGCCTGGCCCGCGCGCGGGGACGGACCCCAGTCGACGCGCTTCTTGACCTGCGGATGATCGGTCTGTTCGGGACGCGCTGAACGTATAAGTCGGAGGATCGCCTCGAGCACGGTCTCCGGCACAGGCATGCGGCGCACCAGCGACTGGAGCGCGATCAGCTTGTCGGCGTCGAGGATGGGGCGCACGACAGCGTCGCCCATGCCCGTCGTCTCGACGAGGATGCGGCGCTCGGTTTCGGCGTCCGGATAGTCGACGTCGACTTTCAGGAGAAAACGATCGAGCTGCGCTTCGGGCAGCGGGTAGGTACCTTCCTGTTCGATCGGGTTCTGGGTTGCGAGGACGTGGAACGGCTTGGGTAGGTCGTAGCTTGCGCCGGCGACGGTGATGTGCCGCTCCTGCATCGCCTGGAGCAGCGCGGACTGGGTGCGGGGCGAGGCGCGGTTGATCTCGTCGGCCATCAGCAGGCTGGTGAAGATCGGGCCCTTCACGAACCGGAAGGCGCGGCCGCCGCCGCCACTTTCGTCGAGGATTTCCGAGCCGAGAATGTCGGACGGCATCAGGTCGGGCGTGAACTGGACCCGCCCCCAGTCGAGGCCGAGCGCGCGGGCGGTGGTCTCCACCAGCTTGGTCTTGGCAAGGCCCGGTGCCCCGATCAGCAAGGCGTGGCCGCCCGCGAGGATGGTGGCGAGCACAAGCTCGACGACGCGCTCCTGCCCGAACACGACCTTGCCGATCTCGGCGCGGACCTGGCCGAGCAGCTGTACAGCGGCGTCAGCTTCCTTGACGATGTCCTGGGCGGGAGCGTTGGCGATACCGGCTTCACTCATGCTGCGCATTTACCTATCTGTGAGGCGAACCCGGAGCCGAGCCGCCCATGTCGAACGCAATTGCCCCAAATGCCCAGGATATGCCCGGGTCGCTTGCGGAGCTGGTTTCCACCTTGCAGGTGGAAGCGGGTTTGGAAAAGCCCCGTTCCTTGCCGCCGGTGCATTTGTGGGACCCCGCCCATTGCGGGGACATCGGGCTGGAAATCCGCCGAGACGGTTCCTGGTGGCAGGATGGCGTGCGGTTCAGCCGGGAAAAGCTCGTTCGCCTGTTTTCGACCATCCTGCGGCGGGACCCCGACGGGCATTACCTCGTCACCCCTCACGAAAAAGTGGTGGTCAGGGTTGAGGACTCCCCGTTTCTCGGGGTTCGTGTGGACCGGCATGAGTCGGACGGACATCAGGTGATATTGGTCACGACCAATGTGGGCGATGTCGTGGCGGTTGACGCCGACCATCCGCTCCGGGTCGAGACGGATGCCGGAACCGACCAGCCGTCGACCTATGTCCGGGTCCGCGGCGGGCTGGAGGCTCGGCTGGCGCGGACGGCATGGTACGAACTGGTCAGCTGGGCGGATCAGGACGCGGGTGCGGCGACAATGAGCGTGGCGTCGTCCGGAACGCGGTTTGTCGTTGGCAGATCGACTTAGCGCCATGGTCTTCAGTACAAAAGCAGACTTCCTCAAGCGCGCCACCCATCGGCTCGAGGCGATGGATGCAACCTTCGATGAGCCGGCGCGGACAGACTATGACCTCAACCCGAACTGGCGTGCGCCGCCGGGCGGCGTCTACCGGCGGGCTGCGGTGCTGGTCGGGCTGATCGACCGGGGCGAGGATTTCAATGTGTTGCTGACGCTTCGGCCCGAGACGATGGCGAGCCATGCGGGGCAGGTAGCGTTCCCGGGCGGCCGGATCGAGCCCGGTGAAACGGCATTGCAGGCGGCTCTGCGTGAGGCGCACGAGGAGGTCGGCGTCGATCAGGCTTCCGTGCAGCTGCTGGGACAGGGCGATACCTATCTGACCGGGAGCGGGTTTGCGATCGCGCCGTTTGTGGGGCTGTTGCCTCGGGAATTCGTGCCGGTTCCCCATGCGCGCGAAGTCGCGGACGTGTTCGAGACGCCGCTCAGTTTCCTGATGGATGCGGGCAACCACCAGCGTCATGAGAAGGAGTACAAAGGGGTCTTGCGCGCCTATTACGCGATGCCGCACAACGGGCGCTATATCTGGGGGGCCACTGCGGGCATTCTCAAATCTCTCTATGATCGCCTCTATGGCGACTTACCCGGACAACCATGACCCAACGCATAATTATCGAAATCCTGCTCTTCCTGATCCCGTTCGCCGTCTTCCTGGTCTATCGGGCGGCCTCGCGGGACCTCCGGGTGCGAGATCGCTGGCCAATGACCCGGCTGGTCATCATCGGTGGCGTGATTGCTGTGCTCGGACTTGTCCTGCCCGCCATCTTCCAGCCCCGCGAGACCGAGAAATGCTACGACCCCGTGCGCTATGACGCCGAGGGCCGGATCGTACCGCCGAAGGAAATAGACTGCGCACAGGTCGCGCTGCCGGGCGGCGAGAACACCACGACGATCACGCCCTCGCAGTCGCCAGTCGCACCCCGCGACACGGGCAATTGATCCATGCACCGGCTGGCGGCCCAGCCCTGGATGAGTTCCGCGCAGCCGGTGATGGACGCGCTCGATGGAGTGCTGCCGGACTGCGCACGGTTTGTCGGCGGATGCGTGCGCAATGCGCTGCTGGGCGAGCCGGTCGCTGACATCGACATCGCCACGCAACTGACGCCAGACAGGGTGGAACAGGTAATGCGCGCGAAGGGCATCGCGGTTCATCCCACCGGCATCGAGCATGGCACGCTGACCGTGGTGGCCAATCACAAGCCGTTCGAGGTGACCACGCTGCGCCGCGACGTCGAGACGGACGGGCGGCGGGCTGTGGTGGCGTTCACGCAGGACTGGGCGGAGGATGCGCAGCGCCGCGACTTCCGAATGAATGCGCTCTACGTCGATCGCGATGGCGTGGTGCACGATCCGACCGGTGGTGGCCTCGCGGATGTGGCCGCGCGCCGGATCGTGTTCGTCGGCGATCCCGACACGCGCATACGGGAGGACTACCTCCGCATCCTGCGCTTCTTCCGCTTTCAGGCCTGGTACGCGCGCGAGGCGCCGGATGCAACGGGGCTGGAGGCGTGCGGACGGCTGCGCGCGGGGCTGGCCGGGATCTCGGCCGAGCGGATCTGGATGGAGACGAAGAAGCTTCTCGCTGCGCCGCAGCCCATGCCGTCGCTGCGCGCGATGGAGGCCAGCGGCGTGCTGGCGCAGCTGTTTCCAGAGGCGAAGGGTCTGGGGCTGCTGGACAAGCTTGTGGCCTTGGCGTGCAATGGCGGCGTGGCGGTAGATCCGATGCAACGCTTGCTGGCGCTGTTCTGGAAGGATGAAGCCGCCGTGCGCGCGGTGACCAATCGGTTGAAAATGTCGAATGAAGAGCGGTACCGGCTCAATCGCTCGGCTGGCGACCACAGTACTCTGGATGGCGCACCGCCGGCGCAGGTTCGGGCTGCGATCTACAGGTCTGGCGCGCAGGTCGTGAAGGATCGCGCAACGATGGGACTTGCGACATCCGGCGCAGCGCACTGGCAGGCGGTGCTCTCAGCTGCAGAAAGCTGGTCCGCTCCGACGATGCCGCTGTCCGGCGTCGACCTTCTTGCGGCTGGCCTCGCTTCTGGTCCGATGGTGGGGAGGGCATTGAAGGCGGCCGAAGAGGCCTGGATTTCCAGCGATTTCTCACTCGGGCGGGACGATTTGCTTCGCCTTATCTAGCACTCCGACTGGAGGAGCGCCGAACGGCTTCACCGAGTTTGACGTCCAGGCATTCAGGCCGTGCGACCAACTCCCGGCTCTGACGCTTCCGCAGAGCATTGCCAGGCATCAGGATCGTTCTATGGCCACTTCACCACGGGCGGCATCGACGACAGGATGCTGGCGACATTGCCGCCGGTTTTCAGGCCGAATGTCGTGCCGCGGTCATAGAGAAGGTTGAATTCGACGTAGCGGCCGCGACGTATCAGCTGTTCCTCGCGCTCGGCCGGCGACCAGCTTTCGACCATCCGCTTACGGACGATCTCCGGATAGACGTTCGCGAACTCGCGGCCGACATCCTGCGTGAAAGCGAAGTCCTTCTCCCAGTCACCGGAATTGTAGCGATCGTAGAAGATGCCGCCGATGCCGCGCGGTTCGTCGCGGTGGGGCAGGTAGAAGTATTCCTCGCAGTGCCTCTTCATCGCTGCGTAGTCGACCGGCGGATGCGCGTCGCAGGCGGCCTGCATCGCGGCATGGAACTGGATGGTGTCGGGGTAGTCCTGCCGGCGCTGGTATTCCAGCAGCGGGGTGAGGTCGGCGCCCCCCCCGAACCAGCTTTCCGAGGTGACCAGCATGCGCGTGTTCATGTGTACGGCGGGCACGCGGGGGTTCACCATGTGGGCGATCAGGGAGATGCCGGCCGCCCAGAACCTGCCTCCTGATGCGTCCGAGCCAGGGATGGTCTTGGCAAACTCGGGCGCAAATTCGCCGTAGACGCAGCTGACATGCACGCCCACCTTCTCGAACAGTCGGCCCTTCATGACGGCCATGGTGCCCCCGCCGAGATCCTGCGAGCCGTCGCCGCGCTTCCACGGCGTCTTCTCGAACCGGCCCGCCGCGCCCTTGTAGAGCGGTGGGCCAGCGGCTTCCTCGAGCGCCTCGAAGCGGCCGATGATGTCTGTCTGGAGTTGCTGGAACCAGGTAACCGCTCGGGCCTTGCGAGCTTCGATCAGGGAGGTTTCGGCAGCGTGGGTCATGGCCGGTAGGTAGCCGCGACTTGTCGGGCCCGTCCAGAGGATGGTCCGGAGTAGGTCATGCTTAACGGCTTGATCCGCCACAGCGACCTGATCTGGTCTGAGTCGCTTGCCGCGCGATGTGACCAAAAACGGCAACAAAACTGATGCCAGACTGACGCCTGCACGGGTTAAGCGGCCGCGGGACCGGTTTCGAACCGGCACACGACTTGCGCTGTGTCGCAACAGGCTACGGCCCTGGAGTCGGCGATGTTGGGCAGGAGACACACACCACTTTCCGCGACGCTCTCGCAGCGCATGCAGCGCATCGCAGAGACTCCGGCATTCGCGCCTGAACGGGTAGCCGACCGGAAATTCGGCAAGCGCGCGATCCGGGCAGACGCCTGGCGTCCCGGTACGATCAGCTTCCAGACCGGCGAGCGGATGGACGTGGTCGTCAGGAACATCAGCGACGCGGGCGCACGGATCGAGTTTGTCCGCAGCATCTACCTTCCGGACCGCGTCAAGCTGACCGCGCAGGGCACGAGTCGCTGGGCCTATGTCTCCTGGCAGACGTGGGGCGAGGCGGGGCTGCAGTTCGTCGGCAAGGGCAGCGCCTAGGCTTGCGGCGCATATAGCCGCACCGTCACGCCGTCGATCGTCACATCCTCGCGCACCCGCGTTCCACTTTTGCGTGCGAGTGCTGCCAGACAGCGCGGGTAGAGGAGGTGCTCGGCCATCAGGACGCGCGCGGCCAGCGTGTCAGCCGTGTCGCCCGGCATCACGTCCACTTCGGCTGACCCGATCACCGGACCCTCGTCCACGCCCGCCGTCACCTGGTGCACGGTGCAGCCATGCACCTTGTCGCCTGCGTCGAGGCAGCGCTGGTGCGTGTCGACGCCGGGATAAAGCGGCAGCAGCGAAGGGTGGATGTTGATCAGCCGTCCAGCCCACGCATTCACGAACCACGGCGTCAGCACGCGCATGAAGCCGGCGAGGGCGACGAGTTCGACGTCTGCGTTGCGCAATTCGGCATCGACAGCCTGCTCAAACGCCTCGCGATCCTTGCGGTAGAGCTTGTGGTCGATTGCGGTGGTGGGCACGCCATAACTGCGCGCCTTGTCGAGCCCTCCCGCGTCCGGCCGATTGGACAGCACCAGCGCAGGCTCGCACGGCCATGCCGGATCAAGCGCAGCCTTGAGCAGCGCCTCCATGTTCGAGCCGCGTCCGGAGATGAGGATGCCGAGGCGCCTCCGGCTCACGCTGCGCCAAGCTCGCCAATGACAAACGGCTCTTCGCCCTCGTTGATCAGGCGCTCCATCAAGGGCTGCGCCACGACCGGGTCAACGGCCATCACGATGCCGACACCGCAATTGAATGTGCGCCGCATTTCGTCATCCGAGACCGATCCCGCGCGTTGCAGCCAGTCGAACACGGGCGGCAGGCTCCACGCCTTGTCGTCGATCTTCGCGACGAGACGATCCGGCAGCATGCGCGGCGTGTTCTCGGTCAGGCCGCCGCCGGTGATATGGGCGAGGCCTTTGATGCGCTTGTTGCGGATCAGGGGGAGCAGCGACTTCACGTAGATCCTCGTGGGCGCCAGCAGCGCCTCGCCGAGTTTCTTCTTCTCGTCGAATGGCGCGCAGTCTTCCCACGCCAGCCCGGTGCGCTCGACGATGCGGCGGATCAGTGAATAGCCGTTCGCGTGCGGGCCGGAGGAGGCGAGCGCCACCAGCACGTCACCAGCTTTCATGTCGTCCGTCTTCGGAAGAATGTCGGGACGCTCCACCGCGCCAACGACAAAGCCCGCGAGATCGTAGTGACCAGGCGCATACATACCCGGCATTTCCGCCGTCTCGCCGCCGACCAGCGTGCAGCCCGCCTGCCGGCAGCCCTCGGCGATGCCGGTGATGACTTTTGCGCCGGTGCCGGCGTCAAGCTTTCCGGTGGCGAAATAATCGAGGAAGAAGAGCGGCTCTGCGCCCTGCGCCAGCACGTCATTGGCGCACATGGCGACGAGGTCGATGCCGATCGTTTCATGGCGGTTCGTGGCGAAGGCGAGCATCAGCTTGGTGCCGACACCATCCGTCCCCGAAACGAGCACAGGGTCCTTGAAGCCCGCGGCCTTCAGGTCGAACAACCCGCCAAAGCCGCCCAGTGCGCCATCGGCGCCGGGACGGCGTGTCGAGGCCGCCAGCGGCTTGATGGCGTCCACCAGCGCATCGCCCACGTCGATGTCGACGCCTGCGTCGCGATAGGTCAGGGGCTTACTGGAATCTTCACCGCTCATGCGCGGGCACTAACACGATACCTGGAGTTATCGCCAGCATGACAAACCGATCATGCACAACCTGCCTTTAAGTTGCCGGAAGGCGCTGGTACGACTGCCCGCCATGAGAAAGATCGCTAGATTCGTTGCCGTTCTTGCCGTGTCGGTTGCTGCCGGAGGGACTGCCTTTGCCCAGAATCCGGTCTACCGGGTGAAAGACCTCGTGGTCGATGCAGTGGCGCCTTCGGCTGCTGATGCTGGCCTGCAGGGCAGGAATGCGGCCCGGCTCGCGGGCGCCCAGAGGCTTATCAACCGGCTGACCCTGCCGGAAGATCGCACGCGGGCGACGCAGCCGATCGAGTCGTCGGCTGTCTCGCAGCTGTACCGTAACTACCAGACGCAGGGCGAAATGAAGAGCTCGTCCGTGTCCGGCGGCATCCGAGCGACCGGCGTGGTCACCTGGACGTTCGATGAGGAGCGCGTGCGCGCCTATCTGGACCAGCGTGCCGTTCCCTATGTCGACAACCAGGCGGCGCTGGCGCTTGTCGTCCCGGTCGCGGCGGCGAATGTGAACGCCAACGACTGGGCGTCGCAGTGGGTCAGCGGCTCTGCCGGGAAATCCGACGAGACCTCGCTGGCACCCTATGTCGCCTCGATGCGCGGCTGGTCGCAGCGCCCGACGACCGCTGATGTCCAGAGCGAACTGACCGCAACGGGCGCGGCTCGCGGCGTCATCGCCGAGGCTTACATGCAGGGCCCGCAATACTATGTGCGGCTCACCGACATGCGCACCACCGTGACAAATTCCACCATAGGCGTCGTCGGCCCGTTCGTGAGCCTCAGCGCGGCCCAGTCCGGCGCGGTCAGCGAGATGGAGCGTGCGTGGAAGTCCGCGTCTGTTGTGCGCTCCACAGGCTCGACAGGCGTGTCGCTGATCGCGAATTTCGATGACCTGCAGCAATGGACGCGCATCCGGAAGGGGCTTGAGTCCTCGCGACTGGTGCGCGACCTCAATGTCGAGTCTATTTCTGTCGCGGGCGCGGACATCACCTTCAACTATGCGGGCAGCCCCGAGCAGCTTCAGTCAGACCTGCGTTCGCGCGGGGTCGAGCTGACAAGCGCGAATGGTGGCGGGGTGCTTCAGGCGACGGGAGCTCCATGACAGGCGCCTGGTCTGGGAGCCAGCCGGGTGCCAGCCGGCCCGCCGGCCAGTTGTTCCTCGACTTCCCGAAGGCGGACGCTGACAGCCGGCCTCTGATCGAGTCAGGGTCCTACGCCACTGCCGTGACGTCGATACGCCGCTGGCGGTTATGGCCGGGCGGGCAGATGGCGCTGGTTGGCGAGGCGCAATCCGGTCGTACGCGCCTCCTGCGCATGTGGGCCGAGGATGCAGGCGCGGCCTTTGTCACCGGCGAGGCGCTGGCGGACGCCGAAATCGACGAGATTGCCAGGCTGTCCGTATCGGCCCTCGCGGTGGACGACGCCGACCATCCGGCTGCCGGGATGGGCCTCTTCGCAGCCCTCAACCTCTGCAGCGACCGCCGCGCTCCGGTCCTTTTGGCAGGCCGGACCGAACCTGCCGGCTGGTTCACGATCCCGCCAGACCTGCGCTCACGGCTGGCGGCCATGCCGGTTGCACATATCGAGCCCCCTGATGACGAAACGCTCGCCGCACGGCTGCGTGAGGAAACTGCCCTCCGGCACCTGATAATTCCGCAAGAATCCGTGACTTATCTCGCCCGGCGGATGGAGCCTTCATGGGAGGCCGTTGGCCGTGTTGCCGACCAGATTGCCCGCACGCCGGGAAGGGCGGAGGGGCTGCGGTCGGCCCGCGCTGTGCTGGTGGCTCTGGGCATGGACCCGGGTTGATCTGACATTACCGCAAACGATCCGTAATCTATTGATGGTAAGCGGGTTCTTCATGGCTGGCGTCAGACCGGCCGAAGATACTGGGCGATGATGGCAGACCGAGCTGACAAGGCGAAGCGTGGACGCGTGCGCGAAATTGCGCCAGCGAGCAGCCATGCGCCTGGCCTCACTTCGCCGCTGGTGAATTCTCCCGAACGTTTCTTCAACCGCGAGCTCAGCTGGCTACAGTTCAACAGCCGCGTGCTGGAGGAGGCAGAGAACCGCCGCCATCCACTGCTCGAGCGCCTGCGCTTCCTGTCGATCTCGGCCTCGAACCTTGACGAGTTCTACTCGGTCCGCGTCGCGGGCCTCCGCCAGCAGGCGCGCACGGGCATCACGCGCGCTTCTTCTGACGGCCTCACGCCGACGCAGCAGCTCCAGCGGATCGGCACCGAAGCCGGACAGCTTATGGCCGAGCAGCAGCGCATATGGACCGACATCCGCACCGAGATGAAGCGGGCGGGGCTTGCCGTCGTCGATGCAGACGAGCTTTCCGAAGTCGACACCGAATGGCTGCGCCTGCGCTTCATGGAGCGCGTGTTCCCGGTGCTGACGCCGCTGGCCATTGATCCGTCCCACCCGTTCCCGTTCATGCCGAACCAGGGCTTCGCTGTCGGCTTCTCGCTGATCCGCACCAGTGACAAGGCAAAGATGGTCGCGCTGGTACCGATCCCTACCCATGTCGAGCGCTTCATCGAGCTGCCGGAGACGCCGAAAGCGCGCCGCTTCATCGCGCTGGAAGACGTCATCACGCTGTTCCTCGACATGCTGTTCCCGGATTGCGTCTCCAAGGGGCGCTGCATTCTGCGTGTCATCCGCGACAGCGACATCGAGATCGAGGAAGAGGCCGAAGACCTCGTTCGCGAATTCGAAATTCTTCTGAAACAGCGCCGCAGAGGCCGCATCGTCCGCCTGAAGATCGATCGCAGCGCGCCCGAAAGCCTGAAAGCCTTCTTCATCGAGGAAATCGGTGCCGAGCCGATGGATGTCGCCGAGGTCGAGGGCATCATGGGCATGAACCAGCTCAAGGAGCTGATCGTCGACGGCCGCCCAGACCTCGTCTTCCGGCCGTTTGAACCGCGCTTCCCGGAGCGCGTACGCGAGCACAATGGCGATATCTTCGCGTCGGTCCGGGTGAAGGACATCCTCGTCCATCACCCCTACGAGTCATTTGACGTGGTCGCGCAGTTCCTCTTGCAGGCGGCGCGCGATCCCGAAGTCGTGGCCATCAAGCAGACGCTCTACCGCACCTCGAAGAACTCACCCATCGTGGCCGCCCTGATCGAGGCGGCCGAGGCGGGCAAGAACGTCACAGCGCTGGTCGAACTCAAGGCCCGCTTCGACGAGGAAGCCAATCTCCGCCTCGCCCGCGATCTCGAACGCGCCGGCGTGCAGGTCGTCTACGGCTTCATCGATCTGAAGACCCATGCCAAGGTCTCGCTGGTGATCCGCCGGGAGCAGGGCTCGCTGCGCGCCTACACCCATGTCGGCACCGGCAATTACCACCCGATCACTGCGCGTATCTATGACGACCTCTCGCTTTTCACCGCAGACGAGAAGATCGGCCGCGACGCGGGGCGCCTCTTCAACTTCGTCACCGGCTATTCCAAGCCGAAGGAGATGGAGTCGATGGCCATCTCACCCGTGAACCTCAAGGCGACGCTCATCCAGCTCATTGAGGACGAGATCGTCCATGCGAAGGCCGGCCGCCCCGCACAGATCTGGGCCAAGTTCAACTCCCTGGTCGATGAGACGATCATCGACGCGCTCTACAAGGCCAGTCAGGCTGGCGTCTCGATCCAGCTTGTTATCCGCGGCATTTGCTGCCTGCGGCCCGGCGTCGCGGGACTATCTGAGAACATCGAAGTCCGCTCGATCGTCGGCCGTTTCCTCGAACACGCGCGCATCGTGTGCTTCGGCAACGGCTACGGTCTGCCATCGGACGAGGCAAAGGTGTTCATAACTTCCGCCGACTGGATGCAGCGGAATCTCGACAGGCGTGTCGAGACGCTCACACCGATCAAGAATCCCACTGTGCACAACCAGGTTCTTGACCAGATCATGCTGGCGAATCTCAATGACCGCGCACAAAGCTGGACGTTGCGTCCCGACGGACGCTATGTGCGTAACGCGACGGGCAAGGGCCGCCAGCCCTTCTCGGCGCACGATTACTTCCTTGAAAACCCCAGCCTGTCTGGCAGAGGTAGCGCGCTGCGGCTAACCACCCCGCCGCAACTGAAGCCCAGGGCCTGATGCCGGCGAATCCCGGCCTATGTCCCTGTCTGCACGGGACTGTATGTACGGGATCAGGTTCGGCTAATGACGGTGACTTCACCAGCCAGGTCGAAAACGACGGCCAAGCCCATCCGCTGGCGCCGCGTCGGCGTAATGGATGTGGGGTCGAACTCCGTTCGCCTTGTCGTCTACGACGTGCGTGGCCGCGCCATGCAGCCGCGCTTCAACGAAAAGGTCCTTGCCGGGCTCGGCCGAGGGCTCACCGCGACCGGTGAGCTGAATGCCGAAGGCGTCGAGATCGCCATCGCTGCGCTCTCGCGATTTGCATCGATTACCCGTGCGCAGAAGGTGGAGGCCCTGTTCCCCTTCGCCACCGCGGCTGTTCGCGACGCCTCCAACGGCAAGGAATTTGTCGATCGCGTGAAGAAGGAGACCGGCCTCCAGCTGGGTGTCCTTTCCGGTGGCGACGAAGCGCGTTTTGCAGCCGAGGGCGTGCTTGCCGGCACGCCGGGCGTGGATGGGGTGGTTGGCGACCTTGGCGGCTCCAGCCTCGAACTCGCGCGGCTGGTTGGCGGGCGCTATGAGTCCGGCTCGACCTATCCCCTCGGGCCGCTCGCGCTCGACACTGGCGGCGCATTCAACGAGGACAAGATCCAGGCGCGCGTCAAGGAAATCCTGTCCGGCGCGGCCGAGCTGAAGAAGTCCGGCGACGTGTTCTTCGCGGTGGGCGGGGCATGGCGCGCCATCGGCACGATGCACATGGAGCTGACCCGCGCGCCGCTGCACATGCTGCAGAACTATGAGATGGACGCGGCGGACCTCCTCAAGCTTCTTGGCGATCTGCTGGCCGGGAAGAAACACGCGGAGCTACTGCAGGAAGTCGCTCGCAAGCGCGCCATCACCATACCCTACGCCGCCGTCGTGTTGAGGAACGTGATCGAGATCGGCAAGTTCAAGTCGGTTATGATCTCCTCCTATGGCGTGCGCGAGGGCATCATCTTCGACAGCCTCGACCCAGCCGAGCGCCAGGAAGATCCCCTCGATGCAGGCCTTGATGCCCTTGTCGCCGACGAGCACGCCTCCGAATTCGGTCGCGCCCTGGCAGACTGGGCGATCGAAGCTGCGCCCTACACGCTGAACGCGCGGCTTTCCGCCGCCGCTTGTCGCCTGGTCGACATCGGCGCCCTGCTGCACCCGGACCATCGTGCCGATCTCGCCTTCGATCTCGTCGCCCGCGCGCCGCTGCCTGGCCTCAACCACCGCGACCGCGCTGCCCTTGCGCTTGCCGTGGCCTCGCGGTTCAAGCGCGGCTTGCGCAACGAAGTCAGCGAAATGCTGCTGGATGCGAATACTGCCGGCAAGGCCCGCGCGCTCGGCGCCCTGATGCGCCTCGCCGCTGATTTTTCCGGCCGCTCCGCCGACCTTCTGAAGCACGCTCGCCTGACATGCGATGGCGACACGCTTACGCTGAAAGTGACGCCCGCCTACCGCGCGCTGGTCTCGGAGTCCGTCGAACGCCGCCTTGAGCAGGCTGCCGAGGAACTCGACATGGACTATGCGCTGGTCACCTGATTTTGGGCGTCATGCACCTGTCGACGCGCCAACCCGTCCCCGCTACACAATCTCAAACGGGAGCCGAACCATGAAGCAAGCCATTCTAGCCCTCGGCATGTCCCTGCTGACCGCATGTGCATCCGGGCCGCAACTGGCCGCCGCGCAACCGGCATTCAAGGCCACGAATTTCAGCGCGGACGGCAAGACGCTTCGCCAGCTCTACGAACACCTGCACGCCAACCCTGAACTGTCCTTCCAGGAGAAGAACACCTCAGCCATCCTCGCGGCCGAGATGAAACGTCTCGGCTTCAAGGTGACGACCGGCCTTGGCGATGCGTGGATCAAGGCGCGCGCGCAGGCCGAATACGGTAAGGTGCAGGACGGCGTCGGCGGCTACGGTTTCGTCGCCGTGCTCGAGAACGGTCCTGGACCGACACTGATGATCCGCGCCGACATGGACGCCCTGCCGCTCGTCGAGAAGACCGGACTGCCTTACGCGTCGAAAGCGCGTGACACAGCCTGGAGTGGTGAAGAGTCCGGCGTGATGCACGCCTGTGGCCACGATCTCCACATGACGATCTGGATCGGAACCGCGCGTGACCTCGTCGCCCGCAAGTCCGAGTGGAAAGGCACGCTGGTGATGATTGCCCAGCCGGCCGAGGAGATCGGCCTCGGCGCGCTCAGCATGATCGAGGACGGCCTGTTCACGCGCTTCCCCAAGCCGGATCACGTCATCGGCCTGCACGACAATGCGGCGCTTCCCGCGGGCGCGCTTGGCGTGGGGTCCGGCTATGTGATGGCGAATGTCGACAGCGTCGACATCAAGGTCACCGGCATCGGCGGCCACGGCGCCTATCCTCAAGACACCAAGGATCCCATCGTCACGGCAGCGCGCATCGTCACGACGCTGCAGACACTGATTTCACGCGAACTGGCGCCGGATGATGCAGGCGTCGTTACGGTTGGTGCAATCAATGGCGGCTTCAAGCACAACATCATCCCCGACGAAGTCGACATGCAGCTGACTGTCCGCTCATTCGCGGACTCGACGCGCCAGAAGTTGCTTGCGGGCATCGAACGCATTGCCCGCGCCGAGGCGATGGCGGCCGGACTCGATCCTGACAAGGCGATCGACATCCGCATCAAGAGCGATGCAACGCCCTCGCTCTACAACGACCCCGATCTCGTCGCGCGCGTTACCGGTGCGTTGCGGAAGGAATTCGACGCCAGGACGATCCACACCGCAACGCCCAGCATGGGCGGCGAAGACTTCGCCCGCTTTGGCCGCACGCCGGAGAAAATCCCGGTGATGCTGCTCTGGCTCGGCGCCGTCGCGCAGGAAAAGTTTGACGCAGCGCAAAAGCCCGGCGGCAAACCGCTCCCCGCACTCCACTCGTCGGAGTTCGCGCCGGATCCAGATCCGACGATTGCGGCCGGCGTAAAGGCGATGACCGCAGCGGCGCGGGAGTTGCTGAGATAGGTCCTACGCTTCCGGTTTCCTGCCCGCTGCCTTCGTCTGCTTCTTCTCTTCCCTGAACCGCAGGAAAGCGAAAACCGCGGAGCCTATGCCCGCCAGCGCGGCAAGCACTGCAAACAGAGGCTGAACCCCTCTCGCCCACGTCACCAGCTGGTCGATCTGTTCGACCTCCACCGTGATCACGTCGCGATAGGCATCCAGCGGTTCGGCGTCGAGCGAGCCGGTGGCGTAGCCGAAGATTTCGAGGATCAGCGTGTGCTGCCCGGGCTCTGTCGGCGTCACGCGCCACTGCCAGCGATTCACGGTGCGGCCTGAAAGTCTCTGGCGTTCGACGGTTTGTGACGCGATGTCGAAACCCACGCCTGTCAGTTGCGCCGAAACGGTGTCGGAAAGCTCAACGTCACGCTCGACGATCTCGCCCTTGAAGCCTTCGAGCGCCTCGCGGCCCGCCGCTTCATCGTCCGTCGCGTTTACAACGAGCGACACATCCACCGGCTTGTTGAGCGCCAGCTTTTCCGGCGGGCGGTTGTAGGTCACCCGCCGCGCCTGGAATTGCGTCTCCAGTCCGCTCGGCGCAGCAGGCTGCGAAAGGCCGGCCTGTTGCGGCGCGAGGCGAAGTTCAGCCTCTGCAGGGGCGGATGGCCGTGGCACCAATTCGGCAGGAGGAGTTGGAGTCGCAGGCTCGCTCGGAGCCGGTTCGCCTTGCTCAGCGAGCGTCGAGCGGAAGGTCACCAGCGGCGGGTTCGTCGGTTGCGATGCAGTCGGCTCCGTCGCTGGTTCGCCGGGCGCAGCTGGCACCGGACCGGGTTTGGGCTCTATCCGCGCCTGGGGTGCTCGGGCTGTAGCGGGGGGCGTCGCAGCAACTACCTGCGGCTCACGCACCACAGGCTCGCGCGGAACGCTGACAATAGTCGACGTCGAGCCGAACTGGCCAATGCCCCAGACGGCGGCGGCCCCCACTGCGATCAGGGCGAGTACGATGGCGACTGCAATACGCATGATCCGCGTCTCCTCAGGTCGACAACAAGTCTAGTCGGCTTCGCCGTCGAATCCACCGTCATCCTCAGGCAGGCGGGCGGCTGACGGCGGCGGAACAATGCCCTTCCGCTTCATCGCCTCGTAGAAGGCGATGGCGGCGGCGTTGGAGACGTTCAGGCTCTCCATCCCCGGCTGCATCGGAATCCGCGCCAGCCGCGTGCAGGCCTTGGCGACCCCATGGCGAATGCCCGCGCCCTCGGCGCCCAGAACGATCGCCACGGGCTCAGGTCCCGCAATCGCCTGGTCCAGGGTCAGCTCGGCCGAGCCATCGAGCCCGACCACATTCCATCCCGCATCCGTCAGCGCATCGATAGCGCGGGAGATGTTGACCGCACGCACCTCGTCCACCACTTCAATCGCGCCGGCTGCGGCCTTCGCCAGCGCCCCGCCGGCGACCGGCGCATTGCGCGTCTGCATAACGATGGCGCCAACGCCGAACGCAGCAGCGGAGCGGAAGATGGCCCCGACATTCTGCGGGTCGGTCACCTGGTCGAGGATCGCCAGCGTCTGCTCAGGCCGCATGGCGGCGTCGGCAATGTCGAGCCCATCTAGCTGGCGGCAACGAACCGCCAGCCCCTGATGCACCGCCCCAGGCGGCAGTTTCATGTCGATGTCTCGTGGCTCCATCACATGCGCGAACCGGGGCAGGGCGTTGACATCGAGACCAGTGCGCTCCGCTGCACGGGGGCTGACAAAAGCGACGCTGATCTTGCGCAGCGGATTCTTCAGCGCGGCGCCAGCGGCGTGCAGCCCCCAGATCCAGACTTCGCCATTTTCCTCGAACGCCGCCTCGCGCCGCTCGAATGCGGGCTTCTGAGGGCGGCTGTCCTTGTGGGGCGACCGGGCCGCGCGCTGATCGCTGGCAGGCCCCTGATCGCGCCTTTGCTCGGGGCGTCCGCGTGTCCACGGCTTGTCTTCGCCAGGTTTGGTTGCCGGCTCGCCGTCACGACGGGTCTGGCGCTCCGCCGGCTTGCCGCCTTCGCGCGATCCCCGAAAACCACCCGGTTTTCCAGCGTTTCCACCCCGGTTGCGTGGTCGATCCTTCGTCACTATAAGACGCGCTCCGCTGTGAGGCCGGGGTTCGTTTCGGCTTCATCTGCGACGGCGTCAAGCCGTCGCGCTCGGCCCTGGAGGGGTGGGAGAGTGGTTAATTCCAGCAGACTGTAAATCTGCCCGCTTCACTGCGTACACTGGTTCGAATCCAGTCCCCTCCACCAGCCCGCTTTCGGACTGAGCCAGCGTGAGCCGGCCTGAGACACCAACCATCTTGATCTTCTTCGATTTCCCGACTCGATAGCGTCTCAACGCATCGGTCTCTGTCCGAAGGCACCTCGGGGTATCTTGGGGTACTTTTTCGGCAAGATACCCCAACCGTCGAGGAAAATACCCCAATGGCGCTCAGCGACGCGCAGGTGAGATCCGCCAAGCCGCGGGACAGGAACTACAAGCTCTACGACGCCGACGGACTCTTTGTGGTTGTCACGATCGCTGGCGGCAAACTGTGGCGCTTCAAATATCGGTTCGCCGGGAAGGAGAAGGTCATGACGCTCGGAAAGTATCCGCGCGTGGGACTTCAGGAGGCAAGGCGACGGCGCAATGCAGCGCGCGAGATGCTTGATGAGCAGCGTGATCCTGCGGCAGAGAAAGCGGCCAAGAAGCAAGCAGTGCGCACGGCCGCCAGCAACACGTTCGAACTCATCGCGCGCGAATGGCACGCCGCACAGGTGCATCGATGGTCAGAGCTCTACGCGGAACAGGTCCTGAAGCGATTTGAGACCGAAGTTTTTCCCGACCTCGGCCATCGACCAATCTCGTCGATCGAGCCCACGGAAATGCTGGCCACGCTCAGGAAGGTCGAGCAACGTGGAGTGATCGAGACAACACGCCGGCTGAGATCCTGCTGTTCGTCAGTCTTTCGCTTTGCAATCGCCTCGGGCTATTGCCGATACGATGCGGCGGGACACCTCGGTCCAGCCCTCAAGCCTATGCCGAAGGCCGAGCACTATGCTTCTTTGCGACCTGGGGAGGTTGGCGAGTTTCTAATCCGGCTCGAGTTTGCCGACTGCGAGCCGCTTACTCGCCTTGCAATCAAATTGATCATGCTGACAGCAGCGCGGACCGGCGAGCTAAGGAGCGCCGACTGGACGGAGTTCGAGCAGCTCAACACGGCCGGAAAGGCGCTCTGGAGAATTCCAGCAAGCCGGACGAAAATGGGTGAAGAGCATCTTGTTCCCCTATCCCGACAGGCCGTCGAACTTCTGCTGACCCATCCCCGTGCGGCGATACAAAAAGGAAAGCTGTTTCCAGGGCCCGGGAAGGAAGGGGTGATGTCGAACAACACGATGCTGTTTGCGCTCTATCGGCTTGGATACAAGGGCCGCACGACGACCCATGGCTTTCGGAGCCTGTTTTCGACGCATGCCAACGAGAACGGCTTTCAGAGCGACTGGATAGAGCGCCAGCTGGCGCATGACGAACGTGACGAGGTTCGCGCCGCTTACAATTCCGCGCAGTATCTACCACAGCGTAGAGAAGTGATGCAGTGGTGGGCCGACCAGCTGGATGAGCTTCGAAAGATAGCTGCGGCTCGCCGCCAGAGTACGAGAACGCACGACTCGCAGGCGCTGGGCGCCGCGGCTTGAGCGGAGGTGGCGAGCTCGTGATGGATGGTGCAGAGAGCCCTTTGTTTTCAGGCGTTTACGCGTTTTGATTCACACTACAGGCACAATGAAATCGAGCGAACGCGAAGAAAATTGCAGCAAACGCGATGCAATTTCGGATCACACGGCGCCATGTCCGACGACGCCTTTGCGCTTCCCAGGCCGCGCGCTGATGCACGATCCGGTATCAGGTACGCGACGCTGATCCGGCGAGACACACGACCTAGTGCCAGCTGTCGCTAGGAACGCTCGCTAGCCGTGCCGGGTGGCGGATTGATCCCCACTTTGGCGATCCCCAAATCCACGGGGCCTACTAACGGCCGAATGCTGAAGTCTTGCCGAATGTCGAAGACCAGAGACAATCACTATGTGCCTGAGTGGTACCAGAAGGGGTTCTGGGAGCCAGGGAAGAGCACGCTGGCATACCTTGACCTTGCACCCGAAACCTTCACCCGATCCGATGGCTCCAAGGGCCACAAACGCGCGCTCCACGATGCCCCACCAGCTCGGGCATTCTTCCAGACCGACCTTTACTCGACCTTCTTCGGGGCGATCGTCAGTGACGAGATCGAGCGCAAGCTGTTCGGCGATATCGACACAACCGGTGCCCGCGCAATCCGAGCCTTCGCGACAGGTGATCCTTCCGATTGCCACCAGAACTTCCAGAGTTTGTTCGAATATATCGACATCCAGAAGCTGCGGACGGCCAAGGGCCTGGCGTGGCTCCGGGCGCAGTATCCTGCGCTCTCCCAGAACGGGCTCATGATGGAGATGCAGGCCATCCGCATGATGCACTGCACGATCTGGACGGAAGGCGTGCGGGAGATCGTGTCAGCAGCGGACTCGGAGGTGAAGTTCATCGTCTCAGATCATCCGGTGACGGTCTTCAATCCGGCCGCGCCACCGGGTAGCGCGATCTGCAAGTTCCCGGGCGATCCCGGGATTGAACTGAAGGGGACGCAGACGATCTTCCCGCTGGATCGCGATCATTGCTTAATCCTGACAAACCTCGAGTTCGCCCAGGATCCTCGGGACGCGCCGTTGTCGAAGCGGACCTTTCCCCGGCGGTTCCGCCGCTCGATGGTCCGTACCGACGGCTTCATACGCAGCCGCAGACTTTCAGCGGACGAAGTAGGGCAGATCAACCGCGTGATCAGGTCGCGCGCGCACCGGTTCGTCGCAGCTGGTGGGAAGGAATGGCTTCCAGAGCCCGTGACGGACGCGCGGGAGTGGAAGCGGATTGGCGAGATACTGCTTCCGCCGACAGATGACCTGCATCACTTCGGAGGCGAGCTGTTCGCGAAGTTTGCGGATTCCGATGATGACGCCCACCTATTCCGAACAATCGACGCCCATGCGTTCCGATAATTCGACGCCCACCATTTTGCGGTGCGCAGGCGGTGTGGATAAATCCCCGGCTGGGGGTTT
>Ga0163144_10009346_pt1 | contig 21066 bp, 4 predicted proteins | sample OliLak19BULKMAT1_FD_123175 | JGI IMG/M metagenome (GOLD analysis project Ga0163144, IMG submission 123175) | Freshwater microbial mat bacterial communities from Lake Vanda, McMurdo Dry Valleys, Antarctica - Oligotrophic Lake LV.19.BULKMAT1 | ecosystem: Environmental > Aquatic > Freshwater > Lake... | reverse complement strand
ATTGAACGCAAATCCCTATCGTTTCGAAGATAAAATTGGGCTTACTGCCAAACGTTACGCTGCTGGCAATGCAATTACTTATGTGGCACAAGGTGCCACCACTAATGGTGTATCTTATGGCAAATTTATTAAATTAGCAGAAGAGCTAGGCATTACCGCTTCTATTTCCATTGGCACTGACAGTACGCCAGCTTCAGATTGGAGGTTAGAGCCTGAACTTACTGCCAAGCTATTTGTAGCTTATATTGGTGGTTCACTAAATACCCCTGGCATATCAGAGGCTGAGAAAGCAGTAATTAATAAGAGACTTCAGGAAGGGTACAGTGCACCACTGTTGGCTAATACCAAAGGAATAATTATAGAATTTGGCAACGAGCCTTGGGGTGGAACAAATAAAAATGGTTTGACAGATGAAAATGCTGATCACAACTCTGACAGCTTTCGCGACTATAATAATTATGGCGTTTGGTGCAGGCGTTTGGCAAATGGTTTTAAATCATCTGTATTCTTTGACTCTACCAAGATAAAGCTATTCTACAGCGGCAGGTATCCCGATCTAACAGAAAGTTATGGCTTGCATGAGAAAATGGTAAAACGTACAGTTGATGAAAAATCAAGGGGCATAGTTGATAAGGTAGATGGCATAAGTGTTGCAGGCTACATGGGTGGAAACTTAGGCTACGATCCTTTGATACCGAAAGGGACATCGGAGGGAGATTATTATAAAAATTCATTGCAGGTAATGGCAACAAGACTCAATGGATTTAACCCAACCATCGATATGGATTATCTCCAATCAGGTAAAAAACGCCCTTTCTATTTCTACGAATCAAACATGACACGTGGAGACTACAACAAGAGAGTAGGCCAAGCCATAATGATGAGCGATTACTTTGTTTCTGTCACAAAATATGGTGTTATGTATCCAAGTATGTTTGCGCTAGCTGGATCAGAATGGGGAATAACTGATGGCAGTCTTAGATTTCCTTGGTTTCACATGGGTAAATACATCAATACGCACGCGAAAGGTCAATTGTTGAAATCATCGGTGGCATCGCTTGACAAAATAGTAAATCAGGGGGGTGAAGTCTTGGCATTAGACCCAGTATCTGCCAATATGTTTTATGAGAATGGAGCTTATAAAGTAGTGTTGATAAGCCGAGATTTCGAGAATTCATTTAGCACACAACTAAATTTCCCAGCCGGAATTGGTGTTCCGGCTACTGCTAAAAAGTTCATGATCACGGGTACAGATTTTAGTGCTAGCAGTGTTATCATGGATACTGCAGATATCGCGATGACCAACAATATGATTGTGGAAGTGCCAAAATACGCCATGGTAATTATCACTTTCACGGGAAATAGTTTAGAAGCAACCCAAATGCCACTAGGATATAACGCTTACAGAGCACCTACTTCCGTGGCACTTAATTCTGAAATTAGTGACGGTATTGTAGATGCCGAAGGTATTTTAGTGCCAACACCACGTAAAGCCATTTTCACTATCGGTCGCGAACCAAGTGATGCAATTGTAGAGGTAAGCTGGAAAGTATTAGTTTCAGACAAGAGTATTCCTACAATTAGCTCTTCACGAGATACGATTTCCGTACAATTTGCCGACTGCTTTAAGGGTGCCAAAACCATTACGGTAATAGGCACTATAATGGATGAACCTGAGTTTGTAAATCCCTTGATCAGAGAGATAGAGATTTCTTCTTCCACAGACTTAAAGGGCGAACCTTGCACATTATCCAATAAAAATGCTGAATTAAACAAGCTGTTCAAGGTGTATCCTAACCCATCTGCGGGTAGTGTTACGCTTGAATCAAGCATAAATGGCAATTACCAAATACATTCAATTCAAGGAAATTTGGTAAAAGCAGGCAAATTGGGAGATGGAATACTTGTTGAGAGTATGCAATTAAATGCTGGAATATATGTAGTGACATTTAACAATAGTACTACATCGATTACTAAAAAATTGATCGTAACTCAGTAGTTTTGCAACACATTGCATTTCTATTCACTTGTAAAATAATCTTTAACACAAAAGCCGATTGAATATCAATCGGCTTTTGTGTTAATACACCCCTCGACAAGGTTTTAAATATTTAAAATCAATATTTATGTCCTCCATTTTAGGAATTATCCCCTCTCGATATAGCTCAACAAGATTTCCGGGAAAGCCCTTGGTTGATATTGATGGTAAAACAATGGTGCAAAGGGTGTATGAGCAGGCGAAAGCAGCCAAATTATTGGCGGACGTAATTGTGGCTACCGACAATGAAGCGATATACAATCACATTGTTTCCTTTGGTGGAAAAGTAGTGATGACAGGGGTAAATACTGCGAGCGGTACAGACAGATGTGCCGAAGTAATCGCTAAAATTGAAGAAAAATATGACTTTGTGATCAATATTCAGGGAGATGAGCCATTTATTCACCCTGAGCAAATAGATGAACTGGCTTCGGTATTGAAACCAGGAGTGGAATTGGCTACCTTGGTAATGAAAACCAATAATATAGAGGATATTTTAAATAAAAATATTGTAAAAGTGGTGTTAAATGCGAAAAGTGAAGCCCTGTATTTTAGCAGAAGCCCCATTCCATACCTACGAAATTATAATGAAGCAGATTGGGGGCAAAACCACGATTTTCTAAGGCATGTGGGCATATACGCTTACGGGGTCGATGTGCTAAATAAGTATAGCACTCTAATTCCCTCATCGCTCGAAAAGGCCGAGTCTCTTGAGCAATTGCGGTGGCTCGAAAATGGCTATAAAATGAGCACGAAAGAAACTAACTATCAAAGCTACGGCATCGACACGCCACAGGATTTATTAAATGTGCTCAACATCATTAAATCTAAACGAGCGTAAATCCAACATTGCAGTGCAGTCTGATCAATATAGGCCATCACTTTCATTTCACTTCTTGTCATCAACTTCAGCTTTTATTTTTAACAAAATATCTTCCAAGCCATTCAAGCGAATCTCGTAAAGAGTGGCCAGAAGCATACCCAATTTACCAGTAGGAAACCCTTTTCTTTGAAACCATTCGAGGTAGAAAACCGGCAGTTGATACAGCTTTGTGCCTTTGTATTTGCCAAACGGCATCTTCACGGTGATCAGTTGGGGCAACAAACCAGGATCAAACGTATTGTCGGTCGGTAACTTTTGCATCAGGGATTGCGTCTAATTTCTGTCTCTGAGATCGTGATCTTGCCATCGCGATACAAGCCACCTACTACCTTTTTAAAGGCCTTTTTACTCAGATGCGTCAATTCCATAATTTCATCGGGGCTGCTTTTGTCGCCCAGTGGCAACACACCATTATTACCTTCTATCAACCCAAAAATAACAGCTTTGGCATCGAGCACATGTGCATAGCCGGGCTTTCTGAGCGAAACATCCATTTTATTTTCCTCCCTTATTTTCTTTACAAAGCCTTGTTTTTGTTCGCCAATCCCGATGGGTTCAAATATATCGTTGTGATATATCAGCCCGATATACTTTTGGTTCACGATAGCATTGTATCCCAAATCAGTATAAGCGGTAATTAGAAGGCTCACTTCATCGCCCTCACTCAAATCAAGCTCTGATTGCTTGAGATACTTGAGCCACTTTGAACTAGCTACAATCCGGTTCGACTTTTCGTCAAGGTACAGATATACGATATATTCGCCCCCAAGCCGCATAGGAAAAGCCTGCTCTCTGATGGGCACAAACACATCTTTTGCTATGCCCAAGTCCATAAAAGCACCAAAATCGGTGGTATTAATAACGGTAAGCATGGCAAATTCGCCAATTTCAGCCTTCGGCTCGAGTGTTGTGGCTATAATTCTACCTTCGCTGTCGTTGTAAATAAATACCGTGAGATAATCGCCTACAGCAGTAGCCTCAGGAACATATTTTATGGGTAAAAGGATCTCTGCTTCATCACCATCTTTGCTGAGATAAATACCAAAAGTGGTGTGCTTAATAACCCTGAGCCTATTGTACCTTCCTATTTCTACCATTATACTATGTTTGAATGCAATTACGGCAATTTCCATTAAACATCTACCCCCCTTATATTTTACTAAATGATCGCAGCGACAGTTTGTGTGCTGCAAGGCTCTAACTCATAGCTAAATTTTTTAAGGCTTAAACCAAGACAACTGACTCAAAATAAGAGGTTATGCCACAAATTCCAGCAAGGTGGGGCAATGGTCAGAATGCCTAGCCTCCGAAAGTATCAAAGCCCTTTGCAACCTTGGTTTCATGGCTTCTGTAACTACTTGGTAATCAATTCGCCAACCCAAGTTTCGCTCCCTGATATTGGGAAAACGCTGGCTCCACCAAGTGTATTGATGAGGCTCTTTATTAAATTCACGAAATGAATCTACAAAACCACTGCTACAAAACTTCTCCATCCAAGCCCTTTCTTCAGGCAGAAACCCCGATGATCTCGCGTTGGATATGGGATTATGAATATCAATAGGTTTGTGGCAAATATTATAGTCGCCTACAATTACCAAACTAGGATGCTTCTCGGCCATTTGCAGGGCGTAGCCATAAAAATCATAGAGCCAGTGGTATTTGAATTGCTGCCTCTCATCGCCAGAGGTGCCAGAAGGCATGTACACATTCATTACACTGAAGCTATCAAAATCTGCTCGAATTACCCTGCCTTCCCTGTCGTAGGGGGGCATTCCGCAACCCATATCTACATTTTTAGGTATCTGCTTGGTAAAAATAGCCACCCCACTGTAGCCTTTCTTTTCAGCAGCATTCCAAAAAATATGGTAGCCAAGGTTTTCAAAAAGCGACTTGTCTATTTGGTCGATATTGGCTTTGGTCTCCTGCACGCAGAAAATATCGGGGTTGGCACTTTGCAGCCATGCTACCAATCCCTTGGCCATAGCCGCTCGTATACCATTCAGATTGTAGGAAATAATTGTACACATATAAAACGAGGAATTAACATACACGATGATGACAAATATAGGGGGATAAAGACCAAAAGGCCATCTGGCTCAGCTGGTCATAATTTTCCTTGTACTAATTAGTCGTTACTACCATTCAAAAAAAACACTTTTCTAAAAACTTGAAGCTTTCAGAAAAGTGCTAAAGGCCATGTGGATGTTAACATTGGCAAGAGCAAACGCTACCTTACAATAGTGACCGAACCTCGTTTTTCAAAGTTCTTGCCTTGCTGCTCTTTATAAAGACCACGGTACTTCAAAATGTATGGATAAATCCCAAACGGCAACTTGCTGCCACCATATTTGCCGTCCCATCCATTATTAACCATGAAATCTTTGTCCTTGGTAAAATACACCAGCTCTCCCCATCTGTTATAAATCGAAAATTCAATATTATCAAAATAGCGGCCAAATATGGTTAAGAATTTATCGCGATCGCTATCTCCATCAGGTATAAAGCCTTCAGGAACAAACACTTTAGGGTCGCAGGAATTCCTTACTGTAATGCTATCCACGTAGGCACAACCAACATTGTTAGCTATTCTAACATAGTATTTGGCTGTGTCATATACCAATTCCGTCTTTCGAGTGTTTCCGCTTGCCAACCACAAATATTTTAGGGTATCCTCCCTTCCTCCTGCATCGATTGTAATACCGGTTTTATCATCAACACAATAAGGTACCGCTCCTAAATTCTCCACTATCGGCTTGGCATTGAAGTTCACCACTGATGAATCGCGTCTTAGGCATTCTCCAATCTGGAACTTAGCAATATAGAGGCCAGTGCCATTTTTTTCATAAGTAAGCCTTATTCTAGGCCTATACCACTGTGCACTATCTACAACACCCAACTGAGATGTCCACAGATATACTCCGTTTACCGTTTCAACGAGCGAAGAAGGCAGATACCTGAAAAATTTAGGAGTTTCTACATTCAGTGGCGTAGCATCTAGCGATACAATATCGCCAATACAAGCATTTACATTCCTAACCTGCATATCTGGAACAGGATGCGTTTTCACCCTGGCAGAGTCGTAAGCCGTGCAGCCAAGATTGAAGGCCGTATCAACCACTTGTATTACATAAATAGCCGAATCTCTGCTGATTGCCAGTCCAGTTAAGGTATTGGTTTTCAGGGTGGTAGTGTCAGTAGCACCATTGAACCTTTCGGGGTTGAATGAGCGGTTGTACGCCACATTCCAATTGTATGTGTATTTAGTAATATCTGCGCCCACAACTGTAAGCACTGTTGAGGTAACGCTGAATGGCGCATTGTCGCACACCACTTTTCCTTTAGATTTCAGAAGTGGTAATGGGCGAACGTTGGTAGTATCCCTTACACTACATTGCGTAGCATTTTCAGTATATTCTAATGTGTAATCGCCCGTCACAATAGCCCTTATTCTATCAGGAGAGTTTTCATTACCCAAAAATACCCCATTTCTGAACCACTGAAATTTGCCTTCGCGTTTGGTAAATGTGCTGCCTACTGCAAGTATTAGTTGGTCATCAAAACACACCCTTGGCCTCATGGCAAGCGATGGCAATAGCAACGACTGCAGATTTATGGTGTCGGAGTTTACACAACCTAGGGTGTTATCAGTAACCTCTAACACATACTTGGCGGTGTTGCCTACACGTACCGTAAGAGCTGTAATATTTCTGTCTGCCAATGGAGAAAGCACTGTGGTATTGAATGCGGTAACCGTAGGCACTAACCATTGGTACGAATTGAAAGGCGAAAGATTGCTTACGTTCAACCTAAATAGATCACCATCGCATACAACCTCATCTGGCCCAGCATTGGCCAAAGGAAGTGGGTTGGCTTTCAGATTTAATTGAATACTGCTGGAGGTTTGATCGCATGGACCAATTCCCTGCCCTATCAAACTGAGTCGCACCGAACCGAGCCTGATGTCTGAGCTATCTGGAACATAAGTGGCACTTTTATCAAATTTACTAGGAGAGAAAACACCCTTTCCGGTTGTTGTCCACACAGATTGCACTGCAAAAGCTACGCTACCAGAAAGTTTGATGCCGTCAATTGTACAAACTGAAGGAGAACCTGCATTCACAACTGGTTTTTTGTAAATATTAATCGTAGCAGTGTCAGACCTAGGGATACACTTGTTGCCATTTTCTTGTATGGAGGTAAGCCTAAAGCGCAATTGCGACAAGCTATCTTGAGTACTGTTTATATCCTGCTGCGACATGGCATAGAAAACTGTTCCAATAGTTGTGTTCGCTGGGGTAATAGGCCCCGTGCCCACACCGGGGATTGCACTGATAGTTTCCCAAACACCTTTGGCATGGTTTTTAATTGTGCCTGAAAGCGTTATTACTTGGCCAGCACATACACTACTGCCATCTACAGCTGCTGTTACAATCGGAACATCGTCAAATTTAAGCGTGATTTTGGCCGTATCAGGTGGGCAATTATCAGTTTGGGTAGTCGAATAAATGAAAAGATTTACTTGCTTTTGCGCTTTGTCGATGGCCGAAGGGATGTAATTATCAAATCTCGTCCTCCTTTGTCCTGCAGCCACACTTATTCCTAAGGTAGTTCCCAATATCGTATTTGAAGACGTAAATACACCAGAGCCTGCCGTTCTCCATTGGGCCGTGCCTACTACTGAATTGACATTTATTCCCCCCAAGGAAACCACCACCACATCCGCACAATATGGCGTAGGGTTTGAAGGCGATAAAATTGGACCATCAATAAATCGTACAGTTTTCACAGTTTTCACCGCCTGATCTATCGAACTTTTACAAGTTCCCATATTTTCTGGGACTATATTAAATTGTATGATCCCCCTAGTTTTGTCGGTCTGATCGTAAATAAAAGATACCCCTACAACAGTGGGCGGAAAATAGGAATATAGATCGCTAAATTTAGCATCTGCCGCAGGGCTACTGCTCCATTTCATCCTTCCTGCAATTGTATTAAGGAAATAACCGGTAAGGCTAATAGGCCTATTATCATTTTTACAAATATTGTCTAGCGGTGCCAAGTAGATATTAGGCCTAGGCGTGAATGTAACGTTAATATCGCTAGTAAAAGTACGGACAGAACAAACCCCTACCCCATTGGCAACCAACCGCAATGTCACCAATTGAGGGGAATCGTTTCTGTTTACACCCAGTGTATCTTCCGCACTTGGTGTATATTTCCCTGTTAAGGCTGAGGTAGTAGTGGCGTTGTTCGCATCCAAAAACTGACCTCTGACTCCGGCTCCTGGCTGTCCGCCTAAAAAGAACTGCTGACCTGTTAAAGTCGAATTTTTAATTGATGTCCATACCCATTGCGATGTGCGATTGTCAACTGATGCGTTCAATGGAATATCATTGTCGGCACACAGCTGTCGAAGAGAAAAGGCAGGATCTATAGCTATTATTTTTGGTGGAATGCTAAATCTTATAGTTTTGAAACTAGAATCTGGATTACAAGTTACTTTATTTGGCACTATCAATGCCACAGTTACAGCCCCATTTGCACTATCCGCAGCCGATGGCATGTAAAAATATTCACCGGGGGCTGTAAATGAATTGCCAGTAAATGAACCTGTACCGAACGTGATCCAACCAAAAATATTATCCGCATTCTTTTGTGTTGAATTCAACAGGGCTATCGATTTCAAATCTGCACATACAGAATCGTTTGCTCCGGCATTCAGTTGTGGGGCAGCCGTGACGGTAAATACGTTGGTGCTTTTATACACATCAATACAAGTTCCTAATCCAGTTACCGAAAGTGTAATGCCAAGCGTAGTAAAGTTTCTATCTCTGTCGTCCAAGAAATACTTGTAAGCATTGGCGGCCAAATCTGCTGGTGTTATAGCACTTGATGGCGTGAAGAACCCAAATCGATCAGATTGCCATATTCCACTCAAATTTCCAAAGCCCGATATAGTGCCATTCAACGAAATGCTAGTTTCGTTCGAACAAATGTTTCCTCCTGCCAAAGCGGAAGTAATGGTTACGATCGGTGTATCTGTCAATGATACGGACACTTGCCTCACTACTTGATTACAAGCTGGCAACGAATTGTTTGGTACATTTACCAATGAAGTAACGCTGAAAACCAATTCTGCTGCCGATGCTCGATCATAAGCACTAGTAAAATAGCTGATGGCAGCAGCATTTATGTTGTCGCCAACCAAAGTCGCATTTACACTTTGAGCTAAAGCACCCCCACCACTAAGCGTGCCTGGGTTTGAAGATGCCCCCAATACAGTAAATACCGCACTACCCAAATCTCTCCTCGATACTACCCATTGCACAGTCGACACATGCTGTATCGATAACAAAGAAATTGGAATCAATATATTATCCCTGCAAATTTCTTTGTTCAATGAAGGAACAATTACGGGCAATGGATTGATATTGAGTGAAATATCTGTGAAAAGCTGGGGTTTACAGGTATTTGGTCCACTGGTGCTAAACAAAAATCCTATAGTTTTAGCTGCTATGTCATCATCTGAAACTTTGTAGTTGAGCGTTCTTACAAAATTGTTAGTTTCGATGATAGTACCCACGGCCAAATCGGGACCCAACACCGTGCCAGTACCGCCCAAAATCCATCTGTAATTTAAAGGTAGGGTACCGGTGGTTGTCCTAATATTGGTGGCAACCAGCGAAATAGATTGATTATCAGCACAAATCGTTTGCCCTGAACCTGTGATGGTCAGAATAGGTTTTGGATTAACAGTGACGGTGACTATGCTCGCAATTGGAGAAATACAAACCACAGCATCATTGGGATCAGGGATGGGTATTGGCGAGAATCGTATCACTTTTACTATATCAGTATCTAGTTCATTCTGCGATAAGGTGTAATTGACTTTAGAATTATCGACACTGTTGCTGGTAACTATACCTCCGCCTGTGGTAGTCCATAACAAACCAAACGCACGACTGTATCGACCATCGATTGCAATTTCTGTTTGGTCTGAGCAAATGCCTGTGCTGGTAAAATTAGTTACTTGGGCATAAGCAGGAGTCAAGAAATTGATTCTAATGGTATCGATTACAGCATTACAAAGAATAGGTGTGCTGGTAACTGTATTAATACCGAAAATAGTTACATTATCTGCCTCTAAGGCTAGATATAAAGCTCTGAAACCTGAATTTCCCGTTGAGATTGTATCTAAAACCGATGGGAAGTAGCTGTCATTAACATCAAATTCAACACCGTTGAATCCATCACCAATTATAGAGGTTACTGCAAATTCCCCCAATCCAGTGGCAGTATTTACAGCATTTCCTTTCGACACTGAGGTACTAAATACCCCTGGAATAGAAGAAAGTGGGCTTCCTGGCGAGGCAGTCAATATCTTCCACCTTGCAGCATTATTTGGTAGTTGTCCAGCTTTGCTAGAATTTGGAGATGGCATCGTAACTCTGCCTTTTAGCGGAATTCCGTTAGCAATCGCATCTGTGGCACAAACTGTGACATCCATGCCACCTTTGGCAAATGGCGGTTTGGTGAAGTAAATTGTCAAGGAGTCTTTGCTAAAAATTTTACACTGAGTCACATTGTCATTCACTGCTTGTAAATAGACGATCACTTTTCCGCCATCTTTGTCAGTTTGAGAGGGTATGTAAATATCTTCAAAGGCATAGCCTGAGGCTGTAATGCTACCTACAACAGTAGTTACTACTTTTACATTAGAGGTCAATGTTGTGGTCTCATTTACAGATGGGCCAGGAAAAGTAGTAGAAGATTCAAATGTACCTGTGCCAGTAGACTTCCAATAGGCTTTGTTTGTGCCTAATATTGTGCCTGCCATTATAGGATTGTAATTGTAACATATATTAATGAATTGGCTTGCCCCTGAGTTTACATTTATGCCATTTGATAGAAATGCCGTTGCCGTTGAAGGGGTTTTAATTAAACAACTATTGGTAGAACCTGGAATCGTGCTGAGTGTGAATGTTATTAACCCAAACTCGCCAGAAGCAGGGATATACAAATCATTCATTATTTGGGTTGTTTTGGCACCAAACCCACCAGAAGCAAAATAACCAGCCCCCGAGGTTGACCACACCCCTTTTTCACTTGATGAAGAAGGATTCATCTTCAGCGGATCAGACCCGCAAATGGTGCTCACCAAACTTCCTGCATTCAATGCAGTAGCACCTGTAACCGTAAAGCTTATTTGCTTTGCAACTACATTGCAAGTAGCATCGGTGGCCGACAATTCAAATGTAACCTTGTTATCGCCTACTGCTCCATTAGGGTTAAATACAGTACTTACGAGTTGTAGATCTACTCCCGTTACGCTATTGAAAATTATATTGCTGCTCGGAAAGCCTGACCCCGTGATGGTGGCAAGTGCTGCCCCTAGAACAGAATTCATACTCACAATCCTCCAACCATATATACCAGAAGCGGTTATTGGATTTGTAATTGTGCCTGTCAAGGTCAAAAGATTAAGGTTACATACAGTTCCATCCACACCTGCATCTATTACTGGTTTTTCCTTTAGTGGAATAATAACAGATCGAGAAATCTGTTTGCAAAGCCCGTTCGATTCTGACTTAAATAATAAACTCACAAACTTATTGTCAAACTCATCGCCCGAAATTGAATACACACCTGCAATGGTGTTAGGCGAACCGGTAAGCGTTACAACAGAGATGAACGTACCTCTATTTGCTACAGCAGTAGTAGAAGACCAAGTGCCCGCACCTGTGGATGAAAATCCAGATACTGTGATCACTACATTGTTGGAGCAAGCAGAAGGTGGCCCAGTTACTGATACAATTGGAGCTGAAAGTAAGGTCACATTTGAAATAGCCGAGGTAGGCGGGCAGGTAGTGCTGTTGGTTAAATTATTTACATTCAAAACAAAATTAACTCCACCTGCGGTAATATCGTTTTGGAAAATTCTATACCGCAGTTGGGTTTTGAAACCTCCTAGATTTCCATCGTAGATGTGCGGAGGCGACTTGCTGGGCTGGTATTGTGCCGCACCGGAAGCAATTCCGTTAAAATTCTTGCCAATAAATGTGGGAATCAGACCTTGGGGAATCAGGTTAGCATATTGAGCCATCCCAGTGATTGTGATTTCGTCTGCATCGGCACATACATTAAAATCGCCTTCTACAATACTTGTTTTGGTAATCGGCTGAATATTAAAGGTCATTTTATATGCACCAATACTCTCAAATTTACATATTCCAGTTCCTGTTACATTGAAATTAAATACGTACTTGTCCTCATCCAAATCACCAGTGTTGTAAAAATCATTGGCAGAGCCTGCATAGGTTTTGGCAATGCCAACTGTGGCATTTGAACCTGAAAATGTTCCATTTTGGTTGCCAAAAAGCCCTTGCCATTGGTAGGTATAAGTTTCAGGGCCTACTACACTGCCTGTCAGCGTAATCACTTGTAGCGTCTCGCAGTAATTTGTGCCTACACCTGGTGTTATGACTGGTGGGCTCACCAAAGTGATGTTAACTACATCTGATGCTACCGCACAAAGTCCGTTTTGGTCTACAGTATTTACTTTTAGATTAATGATCTTCTGTAAACTATCTTGGGAGTTTGCAAAATAATATACAAAATCTTGATCTCCATTACTACTAGGGGCAATGGCCGCTTGGTCGATTACAGGGTTACCAAAATTTCCTCCGCCAGCACCTCCCAGCCTTATCCATTGTCCCTTTGTGAAATTCTGTCCCGTAAAAGTCAGCTTGATAGATGATTGCGTAACATCTGCGCACAATACCCTGTCGGAACCTGCATTAATTGTTGGTTTGGGAGCGATATTTAGCTGCACAGCCTCACTTACCGGACCACAATTTCCATAATTTCCTGTTACTTCAAATTGTATTGTACCATTCGAAACATCTGTGGCGGTAACAGCATAAATTGGTCTACCTACAAATCTATTTACAGAGTACACACCTGAGATTGATGATGTTGTATTTTGCCAAGATAAGCCAGTAGTAGAAATATTGGCTATGGCCGAAAGCTGCACAGTGGAAACTTCACTACAAATATTAAGTGGGGAAATAACAGTGATGATAGGTGCAGAAGTGATCGAAAGCACGAAACTTTGCACTGCAGGATTATTTATACATTGGCCCATCCCAAGTACAGTGCCTGAAATGGTCACCATTTTAGTATTCAAATCAAGTGTACCCGGAAAATAAGTTGTAGCTGTTGCTACTTCACTCAAAAACGCCCCTCCTGATGGTAATTTGCTTGTGTTTGAACTCCATTTGATTGAAGAAAAGTCGTTAGGATTAACATTGATATCCAGTATAGAATTGTTCGCGCATTTGGTTTGGTTGGGCAAACTTGCGAATGTAGCTGCTTTGTCATAGTTAATGGTTTTCTGAGCAGAAACGTTGTCGCAACCACCTGAAACTCCTGTGGTTGATATATTGAGGATTGTAAAGCCTGTTTTCTCAATACTTCCCGGTTGATACACTTGCGATAATCCTGTGCTAGTGCTCAAACCAGTTAGGGTAAAAATTCCGCCTAGTCCTGAGGCAGTATTACCGCCTGATGTAGACCATCTGTAGCCTAAGATATTGCTACTGCCCGATACTCCCGTAGCAGATGATAGCAAAATTACACTATTGCTGGCGCAAATTGTAACAGCGGGTCCTCCTGTAATAGTAGGCCTAGGTGTAAAGAAAACACTAGATACTGCAGTGGCAGCACCACAATTGTTGCCATTGTTTGCTGAAGTAATGGTAACTGTAATGGCAGTTCCGGTAGCAGCTGCACTATTTATGCTGCTTGCTGTAGGAGCAAATAGAATGGGCTGGTACGATGCACTAAAAGTTCCTCCAAAGCTTGAATTCATTTGTGCAGCATTGGTAGAACTGTATGCCCCTGTCAAAGTAACTACGCTTTTGTCGCCACAAAAAATAAACGGACTCGTAATCGAAACTACAGATGCCGGAGCAAGGGTAATGGTTTTGGCAGCAAATACATCGTTGCAACCTGCTAATGAAGTGGTGAATCTAAAATCTATTCCTGCCAACGTTCTGCCAGCGGCATTAGGCACAAATACAGCCCGATAACCATTGGATGAAAAGCTTCCAATTCCTACAACAGTAGTGCTCCAACCTGCTACTGTAGCGTTTAAAGAAGTTCCTATCAGCGTAATAGCAGGCGTGTCAGAGCATAGATTTGAAGTGGCCGATCCAACATTTACCGTGGGGCCAGGAGTGAAATTAATAACCTTCGTAAACGACTGACTTTTACAAGTTGGAGGCCCTGTGATATCTAAAAATACGGTGACCGACCCATTCAACTTGTCTGCTGATGTTGGCGAATAGGTGGTTGTTGAGCCCACATTGTTTGTGGTAATGGTGCTTGGGAAATTAAACGCAGTACTTGTAGGGGTTGTTGAGTTGTATACATACCAATTCACAATAGGTCGCACGCCCGAAACAGTCATATTGGATCCTACAAATGATATTTGGGCTATATTGTCGCATATCGAATTGGGCCCACTTAATACGACAGTAGGCTTAGTTGTGATAGTAACTGGAAAAACTAATGAAGAGGCATCACTGCACTCGGCACTTCCGTTTGAACTAATTACAAAATCAAGACTAGATTTTGTGAGGTCGCTTGCCATTGGGAAATACCTAACAGTAGCTGGGGAGGTAAGCGAGTTTTTACTAGATACCCAGTTCAAAGCGGTGTTGCTACCCGTAGTTGACCATACAATGCTAGATGTTCCTGAAAAAGTGGCTGTTAATTGGATAAATGAGGTATCGGAACAAACTTGAATTGGATTGCTCGTGATTTTGAGTGAAGGAGGTGTCCTGAAAGTGTATGTTGCAGCATCAGATGGACGCGTAGCCAAACAAGAGCCATCAATAGTTGGTGAAAACACAAAAGTGATGCTTTGCGGTGCATTTAAAATGGCATTGGCGGTGGGGGTAAACGAGGTGATTCTGGTATTGGCGTTGCTAAAAGTGCCTAAGCCTGCTCCAACAACCGACCATGTTCCATTTCTACTGTTATCTACCACACCATTTGCTTTCACGTTTCCAGTCAGCGAAATAACTAAACCTGCTGTTGCACACAAGGTGAATCCAGGCCCAGCATCTGCTGTAATTATGGGTGTGATCGTAATCCTCTTCACCGACTGAACACTGTTGCAAGGGCTAGTTCCCAATCCAGAAATGGTCAAATTGACGAATCCTGCGGCTTTGTCTGCGGCTGAAAATGTGTAGGTGTCCGCAACAGCATTTCCCGTTGCCACTGTAATACCGATGAGGTCAGCACCGTTTTGTGTGGCACTTGAGGTAAAACTACCACCTGAGCCACCGGTACGCCATTTTGCTCCTGTGCCGCCAGTAATCGTGGCATTCAACGCCAAGCTAGAAGAATTTCCGCAAACGGTTTCATTGGGCAAGGTGATTAAAATGCTAGGGCTCGATAACACTGTAACTACAGCGTTGTCGGAAACGGATGGGCAGCCTGTTGTTGCATTTGTAGTCCAAGTGAAGGTTATGATTCCTGGTGCAGGTGTTGGGGTATAAGAGGTGGTTTGCAGGGTTGCACCGCCAAACGAACCTCCAGGCCTAGAGCTACTCCAAGAACCAGCACCGCCTGATGCATTTAGTGCAATTGGGGCAGGGTCGTTCAAACACCATGTAAAATCGCTTCCCGCATTTGCTACAGGAGAGGGCGTAAAATATAAATTTGCGATATCTAAGGCTGGATTACAACCTCCATTGCCTGCGGAAGTCATGGTAATCTTGACAGCTCCAGTCGATAATTTATCCGAAGCAGAAGGCCTATACTCTATGGTCGCACTAGTTCCAGTTACACTTCCTACTAGTAGCACTCCACCAACGAAAAATTGACCACTTCCACTTGTGGTCCACACCATTCCTAATGCTCCTGTCACGGTAGCAGGAAAATCAGCTGAGAGTGCATTGCCACAAATTGATATGCTGTTCACAAGTATGTCAGCTATAGGTGGAGGGTTGATTCCTACCCTAATGGTGTCTCTTACAGAATTTGCATTGAAAAACTCTTCTGCGGAGGTAAAATACAGATCAACATACTTTTGATTTATCTCATTGGTGCTTGGCATATAGGTGGCAGAAAACCCTGGATAAGGAGAGGTTATTGTATTTTCACCTCCAGACCAGAGGCCACTTCTTGCCCCTGTTACTGTCGCATTCAAATTGATAGTGTTATTGTTGGCGCACACACTTAAGCCCTTGCCTAAAATCGTAGCAGTGGGCTTGGGTGCAATAAACAACTGGGTAGAATTTATTACCGGTGCACAGTTGTTAGCTCCAGAAACTGTGATGTTCATAACTACATTTTTCGCCAAAATTTCAGCCAAAATAGGAGTGTACTTTACACTGCCAACCATGTTAGGTGGCGCTGCTGCACTATATAGGAAATTGGTTCTGCTTGGGTCGTAACTTGCCGCATTTGTATTTAAACTACTACCCCAAATGGCAGATGTACTTCCTGTTACATTTATTCCTACAATGGTGGCGTTGAAATTTGCCAAGCTATTGTTTTCGTTTACCGTGAGAACCGCACCAAAATTTATAGCTGGCTTAGGGGTGAAACTTACAAGCAATGCAGAGGATCTGGGGAGGCATTTGCCTTGAGCTGTACCTATATTAATACCGGTAGAACTCAATGTCAAAGTAATGGGACCATTCGACACCTCTGTGACAGTTGGTATATAAGTATCGTTCAGTTTTGTGGTTGTGGCACCTGCGGTGCTTCCAAAAGTACCTCCAGCGCCATTGGTAGCCCAAATACCTCCTGAAGCTGGCAATGAAACAATACCTGACAGCGTTCCTGTCAATAAATTTTCGCAGATAGATAAATCACTTCCAGCTGATATCTGAGGAGAATTAAAATATTTGACATGCAGAGAATCGTAAGTAGGAAAACATCCATTTCTATTCGCCTCCAGTATAAATCGTACATTCCCATTTAAAGTATCATTTTGCGAAGATGTATAGGTTGTGTTTATGGCACCAGTTGCACTTGAAAAACTGCCGTTACCCGATGAAAACCATCTTAATAATGCTGTTGGGGTAAATAGGCTTAAATTGGTAGCTCTTAAATCTGCAAAGGCATTGTTGTTGCAAAGTCTAATAGAGTCTAATACTATCCCTGTGGTTGTTATTCTGGCAGTTGGAGGAGGATTTAAAAAGAGTGTAACAGTGGTATCAACTGCTAAACAATTGCCATTATTTGTGGAAATAAAGCTTGCTAAGAGAGCATTTGCTCCTGCCACCGTAGTTTCTCCTGCACTTGGAATATAGGTGAAATTACCTGCATAAGCGGTATTGTACCCACTTGCAGTGCCCGTAATACCTGACAGTTGCGCTAATATTCCGCCATTACCGACATTTAAGGTAAACCCTCCAGCACCAAGTACTGTACCGCTAATAGTGAAAATGGCATTATTTGCGCAAGCTGTGCGGCTATTTATATTGCCTATCGGAGATGTAGTGGCAAAGTTTATAACTGGCCTGTTGCCAATATTAATCCTCACATCTTGAGACACATTGTTACAATTTGTGGGACCAAGGATGATGTCGGTTGACAACCGCAAATCTACAAACCCAGTGGTGGTTATTTCTCTTGCTGAAGGCAGGTACACCATGGTTACTCTGTAAGCCTCTAAGCCTGGAATGGGGGTAGAGACCACGCTTTGAATAGTTCCGGGAAATGCGGATGTGGTGGTCCAGATACCTCTGATTCCTGCAAATGTCATGGTACCTGATATGGTAATGTTTGGGTTATTGGCACAAACATTATAAGCATTTATTAGGCCATTGACCGTGAAATTATTTGCAGCATTGATAACGGGAAGAGGCTGCGGCCCGCCTGCAAGTGTAATCACATCAAAAGTGGGCAAACAACTGCCAATATTTTGGGCGGAAAGTCGCAGCACAACACTGGTGACGCTGGTGGAGAAAGAAAACACATCACCCAACATGGTGGATGTTTGCGTTCCTGTACTGCTGAACGATCCGCTACCAGTAATTACCGTCCACACTCCAGTGTAGGCATCTACAGCAGCTGGTGTCCTAGCTCCCGATACCGTTGCATTTAGTTTGTATTGCAAATTGTTTTTACACAAAAGCACTTCTGCTGGCCCCGCATCTACAAAAGGCTTTTGAAATATCTGAATTCCAGCCACGGTCGATACTGCAGCAGGGCATTCTGGAATCCCAGTAGTGGACAACACCACTGATGTGTAAGAATTGTAAGGGTTTAACCCAACTACCGACAATTCTGCCAATGTAGGCTGGTAGATAGAATTGAGTACAAACCCAGGTAAACCCCCTAAGATGGTAGTGACACCAGTTGCGGTCACAGTTTTTCCTGGGCTGAAATTATCGGGCGGATTGATAGGTAGAAATGTTCCAAGACCCGACCAAATACCTCTGTTGGCAGTGGTAGTAAATCCCTGCACGGTAAGCGTAGTTACGTTTTCACATACATTGGGAGTTACGATTCTGGCGGTAGGGAAATTTTTTACTACGGTCACATTTCTACTCACCGAATCGGAGCATCCGAACTGGTTTCTGACTATCAGATAGCTGTTCGCATTCGTTATTGAATCTGGGTAGGCGTACCTAATGCCGGGTATGCTATTGTTTAACGGACCTGCCAGACCTGTAATTGTAACTCTGGTGTTAGGTATGGCTTGTGGAAAAGGGCCAGTAATGGTAATATTTTGCCCTAATAAAGAAGTAGTAGTAACCCAAGCATTTGTACTTAAAGTTCTGGTAAATGTCTGCGTAGCACCGTTGCCAAAGCCATATTTGACATTGAGAATTTTAGAGGGCGCTATGATAGAGGGGTCAGGAGCTATTGTATCCCTAGTGCCATTAGGCTGCATCCAAAAGCCGGCTCCTAAATATGTATAAAGCACTATCCCTGCTGAATCTCTGCGCCTCTTTACTATTAATGGTATGGGGTTGGTATTAATATTGGTGTAAAGTGAACTTCCTGAAGTGGTTGTAAATCCAGTAGCACTACCTGTAGCAAACGGATTGAAATCGATGGGGATATTGATACATATTGGCCCGCCAGTTACTGTGTATCCAGATCTTAACACAGAAACATTTACCAAGGAAAAGGCTGAATCTGAACAGCTATTTCTTGTTCTATTGTCAGAATTGAGCTGCACCACCAGTTTTACAAAATAGCTGCCAACACCAGGAAAAGAGTAGGTAGGAGTTTTTCCTGTTCTGAAAAATGTAGGGTCAGAAACACCTCCATTGGCTGCGGTATTTACGATGCTACCATTTGGAGCTACCCTCCTCACCATTTCGGCACTCAATCCGGGGTTTGTTAAGTTTTTGATTCCAGTTACGGTGTAGCGATCTCTACCAAAATCCCAATACAAATTGTTTATAGGATCAGGGGTTGAATTAGGAACATAAGTAAACTGTATATTAGATGAATTGGGCTTAAAACAACCTATGGTAGGTGCCATAAATGCCAACGAAGGCAGCGGACATTTCTTTACCAGAAATTGATAATCTATATTAATTTGACCCATCAATGCCTCTCTTACAAAAAATCCCGCACCAGGTACGGAAGGGCTTAATGCAGACCCAGGTACCGTTACATTTCTAAATTCTCGTACCCTTATGCTTGTTACGACCCTCTTATCTCCTGAACTGACATCAAACAAAGGAGTTAGGGTAGTTTTGCCCGTATTTTTATCGATTACTATGCCTGGCACACTATCTACCAAACCCATAGGAAATTCGGCACTTACAAAACTAGCACCAGCAAAAGTTTGGTATTGAACAGGCTTAAAAGTGGCAATATTTACACTATACGGGTACACCAGATTGGTATAGGGCATGGTAGGGTACAATCGATCCGTACCAATAAAGGAAGCTCCATCTACAGTTGCATTCGGCATCTTCCATGTTCCTGTAAAAGGGTAATCTCTACCACTTCCAGTACCTGCATCTATTTTTACCGCAGAGGCACTTACAACTTCATATTCCAATCGATCTCCATCGTAATCGAAAGCTTGAAATAGGTTGGCAGAATTGTTAGGGTTTTTACCAAGGGTTTTAAACAATACCGGATCTGTACCACAAACAAAGCTCGGTGGCCGACTGATAAATCTTGGGCTTGAAGCTTGCATGTCTTTTATGACACCTGTAATGGATGAAGTTCTGATTCGATCGTTGAGATAGCCGCCCATTTGGCCAACCCCAGCCAAAGAGCCCGCAAAAGAAAAGGCCGAACCGGTACCCAAAGTAGTTACCATGCCAGCAGCGGAATATGCATTATACAACTTTGTAAAAGAATCTGCATCTGTATCTAGAAGTGCTATGTCGGGAATACGGGTGTAAACTGTGAAACCAACCGCTCCTGGGCTTCGCACATTTAGAACAGCTCCATTTCTAGCACTTATTTCCGAAAATACGTGATAGCCTCCCGGTATATTTGGCAAATCGACAACTCTAGTATATTCTTTTACTTCAAATGTATTTGAAATCACTTCGGTGCAGGTATCTACCAAAGATGAATTGTCGCTCACATCATACTGCCTTACCCATCCAAACCCTGTAATACCATCTGGGGTTGACCTATCGGCCATGAATTGCTTTGCTGGATAAATATTGTTGTAAGCGGAATATTCGTAACCAGGTATGGTGGACACGCCTGCAATACTGGTGTTTGGAAATCTCAGTGAAAGGTTTCCTTGAAGTGCATACTCACCAGACCATCCTGTAAAATAATGGTTTGATGTGGTTGAAGTTACGTCATTTACCTCTGTAAGTGCTTGGGGGCGAACTGTTAAGGTATCAACCGGGCTGCCTGGCAAAATGGCAAAATCACGTGCAAACGCATTTCCATTGCCGAATCGTGCGGTTAGTTGTGCCGCAGTAGTTGGGTTCGACTCTACCAATGAATTGAAAGGATAGCGTGCATCGCCTCTCACATATATCATTGCCTGATTACTTAATTGAACTCCACCTTTGTCCCTGTATAAGATCAATTTGATTTTATACCGCGAAGAATTGGGCATAGAGCCAGGGCCGAGGCGAATATATTCCATGGTACCCCCAATAATATGTGTTGCGAAAATATCTTT
>Ga0163144_10009344_pt1 | contig 21068 bp, 17 predicted proteins | sample OliLak19BULKMAT1_FD_123175 | JGI IMG/M metagenome (GOLD analysis project Ga0163144, IMG submission 123175) | Freshwater microbial mat bacterial communities from Lake Vanda, McMurdo Dry Valleys, Antarctica - Oligotrophic Lake LV.19.BULKMAT1 | ecosystem: Environmental > Aquatic > Freshwater >... | reverse complement strand
GCGCCACAGCCGCTGCCGCCTCGCTAGCTGGGCTCCCGGCCCCAGCGCCGCGTCACTTCTTGCTCAGCAGCTCGACCAACGCGGTGTAGGCGCGCGTGAGGCTCTGCGCGAGCTCGGTCGCCGCCTTGTGACGCTCGGGATCGCCAAGGTGCTTGTCCGGGTGATAGCGCTTCATCAGCTCGCGGTACGCCTTGCGCACCTGGTCGAGCGTCGCGCCCGGGCTGAGCTCGAGGTTCGCGTAATACTGCGTGACCTGCTGCTCCTGCGGGGAGCGCGGCACCGCCTTCGAAGCTGAGCGCGCGCGTGACTCGCCGACAGCGTCCTCGACGCTGCCGCCATCGCTGCGCTTCGCAGCGCGCGCGCGCCGGCGACGGATCAGCTCTTCTTCGAGCTCGACGTCGCTCAGCTCGGCGAGCGGCTTCTGCGTGCGTCCGAAGGTGCGGTCGGTGAGGCTCACGAGCGTCCCTCGAGCGAGCTGCGCAAAGCGATCAATCACGCCCACGTGCCCGCGTGCTCAGTCTTCTGCCGCAGCGCGCGGCACCGTGAGCAGTCGATCGATCAGGTGCTTCGAATATTGGCTGAGCTCGGTGAAGACGACGCCCATTCCGGGCGGATCGTTCTCGACGCGCACGACCTCACCGACGCCCTCGATCGTCTCGATGTCGTCCATGATGACGGTGAACTTCAGGTTCACGCGCGTCCCGACCGGCAGCGGCTGCTTTGACTTCACGAACACGCCCGAGCGCGAGATGTTGGTCACGTACTCGTGGATGAACGCGTCGAACGACTCGAACTCTTTGTTGATCGTGACGCGCTCTTCGCGCCGCTTCGCTTCCGCCTCGTCACGTTCGGCCTGCGTCAGGCCGTCGTCAGGAGAGGTCGCTTCGTTCGGCTTTGGCTTCGAAGAATCGGTCACGTCACGCCCCCGCGAGATCGAATTGCTCGAGATGATAGTCCCGTTTCGGCATTACCACGATCTGCCGCGTGAATTTCTTCGACGCGACTTCGACGGCGGCCTTCTCTTCGCGTTGCAGCATGTCGCAGATCGCGGGGTGCGCGTTCACGACGATCTTGTAGCCCGGCAAGTTGTCCTTCTCGCGGCGGATCTGCCGCAAGATCTCGTGGCAGACAGTGGCCTTGCTCTGCAGGTGCCCAGTGCCGTCGCAGTAGAAGCACGGCTCGTTGAGCGTGCGGCCGAGCGACTCGCGCGTGCGCTTGCGCGTCATCTCGACCAAGCCGAGCTCGCTGATGCGGACCGCGGTGGTCTTCGCCTTGTCGTGCTTGAGCACGTCGAGCAGCGTCTTGTAGACCTTCTCGCGGTGCGAGGCGCGCTCCATGTCGATGAAGTCGAGGACGATCAGCCCGCCGATGTTGCGGAAGCGCAGCTGATACGCGATCTCCTTCACCGCCTCGCAGTTCGTCTGGAAGATCGTCTCTTCGACGTCCTTGCCCTTGCCGGTGAAGCGGCCGGTGTTGACGTCGATCGCGGTGAGCGCCTCGGCCTGATCGATGATCAGATAGCCGCCTGAGGGCAGCGGCACTTTGCGCGACAGCGCGCGCGCGATCTCGTCCTCGATGCCGTATTCGTCGTAGATGGGCTCCGAGCCGCTGTAGTGCTCGATGTCGCCGGCGCGCTCCGGCATGAAGTCCTCGACGAACCTCACCAGGCGCTCGTGCTCGGTCGGGCTGTCGATGACGAACTTGGCGACGTCCTCGGTGAAGAGGTCACGCGCGGCGCGCAAGATTACGTCGAGATCGTCGTAGAGCAGCGCCGGTGCGCGCGAGGTGGTCTCGCGCTTTTTCATGGTCTCGTTCCACGTCTTGACGAGATAGCCGACATCAGCCTTGAGCTGCTTCTTCGTCAGGCCAGCTGCGACCGTGCGCACGATCAGCCCGCCCTGAGGCGGCTTGAACGCCTCGATCGTCTCGCGCAGCCGCTTGCGCTCTTTCTCGTTGCCGATGCGCTTGCTGATGCCGATGTGCTCGACCGTCGGCATGTAGACGACGTAGCGGCCGGGCAGCGAGATGTGACTCGTGACGCGCGCGCCCTTGGTCGAGATCGGGCCCTTGCTGACCTGCACGATGATCGACTGCCCCTCTTTGAGCACGTCGCGGATCGGGGTCTTGCGGGTGATCCGCTTCGACTTCTTCTTGTCGTCTTCTTCGTCTTCTTCGTCGGACTCGCCGGCGCCGACGGCCTCGAAGTCCTCCTCGGCGACGATGTCCTCGACGTGCAGGAACGCTGCCCGATCGAGGCCGATGTCGACGAACGCCGCCTGCATGCCGGGGAGCACGCGGGTGACCTTGCCGAGATAGATGTTGCCGACCGGACTACGGTCGCGGGTGCGCTCGACGAAGAGCTCCGCGAGGATTCCGTTCTCGATCAGTGCGACGCGCGTTTCGCCGATGTCGACGTTGATGACGAGCGAGTTGTGGCCCATCCGAACCTAAGAAGCTGTGGCCCGGGCGCTCACCCGAGAGCGCGCGCACGGACGGAAGTTGGTGCGACGCACGAGGCGTCACGGAATCCGAGAGAAGCGGCCAGGCCCCCAGCGTGATGCTGGGCATGGCCATGGCTGACCGAGCCGCAGGTGAGGAGACCCGCGCAACCCAGCGATCGCCGAGTGCGCGGACGAGAAGACTGACCCAGTTGCCCGAGTCAGTCCGGAGCCTACACCCTCGCGGCTCAGTTCGCGTCGAAGATCTTCTCGATCTCGGCGCGGACCTTCTCTTCGGGCTTGTGCCGCGCGACGGCGATCTCCTTGACGATCAAGGAGCGCGCGGTCTCGAGCATGCGGCGCTCACCGAACGAGAGGCTCTTCTCTGCTTTGAGGCGATACAGATCGCGCATCACCTCGGCGACGTCGAACACGCTGCCGGTCTTGATCTTGTCCATGAACCCGCGGTAGCGGCGGTTCCACGTCTGATTGTCGAAGGCGACCGTCTGCTCCTTGAGGATCTCGAAGATCTCACGGATCTCCGTCTCGGTGATCGGCGCGCGCAGTCCAACGGACTTTGCGTTGTTCACCGGGACCATGATCTTGCGATCGGTGTCGAGGATCCGAAGGACGTAGAACTGCTGGCGGTTGCCGGCGATGTCCTTCTCTTCGATCGAGACCACCTCGGCTACTCCCTGCGCGGGATAGACAGCCTTGTCACCGACCTTGAAGAGCTTCTCGGTACGAGCCTGCATGGAAGGAATCCTCCACCGACCGAGGTCACGCGCGGGGCGTGCCGGGTCGCGCATATACGGTCCCGCCGGTCGACATGTCCGGTAGGTCGGCTTCGAACCCTGCCCCAGTGATCCGTATTCCCTTACGAGACCGTTTCTCGCGGAGAGCGGAAGCGCTGGGGAGCGCCGAAGCGGGCCGAGCCTACCGCCGCCCGCGGGTGGAGTCCAGGTGACAGGCTTGCCTCGATCGATCCGAACGCACACCGCGCCCAGATCGACCCGAAAGCACGCGGCGGCTGGACGGCGCTGAACGAGCCTTCAGCGCGGCGTGGCTGGCGTTGCTGCGGCAGGCGTCGCTGCGGCGGGCTGCGAGCCCTCGAGCGACGAGAGATCGGGCAGCTCGTCGAGGTTCGGCAGCAGGATGATCTCGATGCGGCGGTTCTGCTGGCGGCCTTCAGGCGTGTCGTTCGAGGCGACCGGAGCCGTCTCTGCATGGCCAGCCGCGGAGACGCGACCACCCTCGAGACCGCGCTCAATCATGAATTTTGCGACGGCGACGGCGCGCGAGGTAGACAGCTCCCAGTTCGATGGAAAGCGGCGCGAGCGGATCGGCACGTTATCTGTGTGACCGGCGACCTGGAATTCACGGCCCGGGATGGTCTTGAGCACCTCGACGATCTCGGCGAGCGCCGCCTCGCCGGCATCCTTCAGCTCAGCCTCGCCCGACTCGAACAAGATGTTGTCCGGCAGCTCCACGACCATGCGGCCGCGGACGATGCGCACGCGCAGCCGCCCGCTGGCGATCATCGCGCGGAAGCGGTCGATCATCTGCCGGAAAGTGGCGAGACGCGCCTGCGCCTGGCGCTCGCGCTCCTGTAATTCCGTGAGCGCGCGCTGCGTGCGATTGAGATCCGACTGCAATCCTTCGACGTTTTGCCCAAGCGCGCGCAGACGCTCGGTCATCGCGGAGTTGGTCGTCGTCATCTCGTTGAGGCGCCGATCGAGCCCCTCGCGCGCCGTGTTGGCGTCGGCGAGCTGCTGCTCGAGCTCGCGAACGCGGTTTTCCGCGGCAACTTGCTCGTCGGACGGGCCACAGCCGCCGCCGAGAAGACCGACCATGAGGAGCGCGAGCGCCCCGACCACTGCTGCCGTCCTGACTCGAAGCATCGTCATGTACTCACCCTTGGCTGGCCTCGCCCCGGCGAAGCGAGCGGACCGTAGAGCGCGGCTTCGAGGGTGTCAACGCGATCGGCCGATCGACCCAGATCGTGCTTTCTCAACACTTCCGCGGGTCTGAGTCGCCATATGTTTTTATTGAATGATTTCGTAAGATTACGAATATCGACTGTCACTCAATGATCAAAGAGCGCTAAGTTAGGTATAAATTATGGTTGTTGCCGCTTGACAGATGACGTGACGTGACAATACGGTTCACATCGTTCTGGTTTACACAGCCAGAGGAGGAATAGAAATCATGGCCAAGGCAAAGACGACCAAGAAGCCCGCAGCAGCAAAGAAGCCCGCAGCGAAGAAGACCGCCAAGAAGGCGCCTGCGAAAAAGGCGGCCAAGAAGGCTGTCGCGAAGAAGCCGGCAGCAAAGAAGGCGACCAAGAAGGCCGTCGCGAAGAAGCCCGCAGCAAAGAAGGCGACCAAGAAGGCCGCCGCCCCGAAGAAGCCAGCCGCCAAGAAGGCGACCAAGAAGGTCGCGAAGAAGGGTGGCAGCAAGAAGGCAGCGGCAGCGCCCGCCTTCGGCGAGCCGACCAGCATGGGCGGCAACTGATCCAGCCGATGATCTGATCTCTCGCGGGGCGACGTCGGAGGCCCTCATGGCCTCCGATCTCTGAACCGCGGCCCGCACGGCGCCTGGCAAGGCGCCGCGTCGGATGATTGCGGAGGCGGTAGTTCGCCTCGCCCGCGGCGCTCGCTGGGTCATTCCCGCGAGTGCCCGGGGCTCGGGCCGGTCCTCCAAGGGGACAGGACTGAGCCGAGCAAGAGATACAAAAGGTGGCGCGCAGGTTCCGGCCCCCATTAGGGCATGACCGCGCGAGGGACGTCCCGGTGGCTCAGCCACTGGGACGTTCCTGTTTATGGCACCGCGCTAGGCCAGCGACTCGGCTGCGAGCAGCCGCGCTAGGCCAGCGACTCGGCTGCGAGCAGCCGCGCGAGGCGCTTCGGCTCGAGGCGCAGCGCGATCACCTTCTCGCGATCGACGACTACCGCGCCGGGCGCAGAGCGGCGCGGCTTGCGGACGAAGCGCTTCGGCGCGTGCAGCACATCGACGATCGGCTCTCCGCGCGCGTCGCTGAAGTGTGCCGCGAGCGTGGCCGCGTCGAGCAGCAGCTCTGGCGGGCAAGTCTCGCCGCGCCCGAGCGGTACGACGACGTGCGCTCCGGGAATGCCGCGCGCGTGCAGCCACAGGTCTTGCGGGCGCGCGTGTTTCTGCGTGAGCGCGTCGTTGTCTGCGGCGCCGCGGCCGACGAACACCGGGCGCTCTCCGCTCGCGACGAAGCGACGATAGGGGACGCGCTCTTCGGGCCGATCGCGGCGCTTCTTCTCGGAGACATCCGCGCGGGCCTCGAGCGCGCCGCGCGCGCCGACGACTCCGAGCACATGGGCTTCCGCGGCGAGCGCGTGGAGCGCGCGATCGTCGCTCGCGGCGTCGACGCGCTCGACCATCGCGGCGATCTTGGTGCGCTCGAGCTCGGTGCGCAGCTGTCGCTCGGCCGCGATGCGCGCGCCAGTGTCGAGCTTGCGCGCGCGGACGAACAGCTTCTGCGCGGCGTCGATGGCGGCGCGCGATCCGGTCGGGCCGCCGTGCTCGCGCGGCAGCGCGATCGTGTGCCGCTGGGGCGGCTCGTGGCTCTCGTCGAGCAGCACCATCTCGGTAGCGTCGGCCGCGACCTCGTGGGCGTGCGCGAGCAACAGCGACGCGCGCATGCGCAGCGCGTCGGCTTCTGCGCTCGCGCTGAGGTCGCGGCCGATCGCCACGAGACGGCGGCTCGCGCGCTCGAGCCCGCGGCGAACCGCACGGCCGAGGGCGACGCGGCGCGCCTCGAAGTCCGCGGTCGCGCGCGCACGAACGACGGCGTCGCCCGCCGCCTCGAGCTCGGCGAGTGACTGCGGCAGCAGCAGCGGCACGCGCGCAGGTGGCGGATTGAAACGTCCGCCTGTCGGGAAGGTGCGGCCGTCGCTCGCGTGCAAGATCTGCTGTGCGCCGTCGAGCAGCACGAGCGCGCCCTCGGCGCCGTCGAACACACAGGCGAGCGCGGCGACCTCTGCGCCGCGACGGAACGCGAGCACCAGCGCTGCGCCCTCGACGCGAACCTCGACGAGCTCCGCGCCCTCGAGGTGCAGCCGCAATTTACGCGCGAATGCCGTGGCCGGCTCTCCTTTGGGGGGAGCGTCGACGATGCCGACCCCACGCGCCGAGCGGGCCGTGCCAACGACGATCGTGCAGCCCGCGTCGAGCGCGAGCGCGAGCAGGCGCGGCGCAGGAAGATCGACGCGTCGAACGCGGGCGCCGCTCAGTGCCGCTAGCGCGCCCGCCGGGTCCAACGTCAGTTCTCGTCGTCTTCGTCGTCTTCGTCGTCTTCGTCGTCTTCGTCGTCTTCGTCGTCTAGCTCGTCATCCTCGTCGAGCGCGTCCTCGCCTTCGACCACGCCGCTGCTGCCCGAGGTCGTCGCGTCGCTGGCGATCTGCGCGAGGCGGCTCGCTTGCTGAAACGACTGTGGCGACGCGATCGCGATGTACGCGTCGGTCGCTTCGCTCGCGTTGATGAGCTCCGACGCATCGCGCAGCAGCGGATCGGTGAAGCGCTGTCGCCCGCCCATCGCCTCGAGGCGCCCGTAGATGATCGGGCCATCGGGTGCGGTCGCCTCGAGCGGATCGAAGGCGCAGAGGATGCCGAGGCGCGCCGCGAAGATCTGCGCGGCCTCAGGCTCCCACAGGCCGGTCGGCGCCCAGACGATCTTCCGGTCCGGCGCGCCCGCGCGAAGGCGCTCGACGTAAGCCGCGAGCAGATCGCGATCGCGCTGCCCAGTGGTGAGGCTGGCAGGCGTCGGGAGCACGACGAACTGCGCCTTCAGGGCGTCCGCCGACGCGCGCAGCCAGGTGAGCCCGGCGTCGAGCGTGTCGTCGAAGCGCAGCGGACCTCTCGCCGAGACGACGCTGGTCTTCGGCGCGACGATCGACAGGACGAAGCCTTCGGGGAGCGCGGCGCGCCAGCGGGTGAGCGTGGCGGGACGAGGGAGAGGCGCGCGCAACGCAACCTCGGCGAAGTGGAGGCGCGCGAGGTAGCGCGGCCCGGGGGCGCGCTCGAGGAGGGCGCCGGCGTGGACGTTTGGCATGGGGGCCGTAGGGTATCGGGCGCTGCCGTCGGCGCAATGGCTGATCGTCGTGGTAGATTCGGCCGCCTATGGCGCTCGCTCGTTCGTTCGCTTCCGTCGCTTCCCTCGGATTCGTCGCCGTCGCGCTGCTCTCCGCGTGTGGTGAGGACCTGCCTTCGTTCCCCGCGACGCCGCGCGATCTCGGCATCGAGTGCACGTCTACCGCCACCGCAGGCGACGGCGGAGCGACACCTGGGACGAGCAGCGGCTGCGCCTCCGGTGAGGTCTGTCTGCAGGGGCGCTGCTACGCCGGCTGCAGCGATGACGAAGACTGCGCGGCGAGCGAGCAGTGCACGCGCGGCGTCTGCGCGGGCCGCAGCACGCCGCGAGCAGACCTGGGCATGCCCGACGCGGGCACGCCGGATCCGTGCGCGACGGTGACCTGCAGCGACACGGCGCTGCCGTATTGCTATCCGCGCACCGGTGGCTGCGTTCAGTGCCGCACGAGCGACGACTGCGGCGCGGTCGCGCCGGTGTGCGACGTGGCGTTCGGCGTGTGCCGCGCGTTCGTGGCCGCGCAATGCGCACCATGCAAGCTCGACGCGGACTGCACCGGCGCGGTCGGGACGTTCGCGACGCGCTGCCTGCAGCGCGAGACGCCGTACGAGCGCGTGTGCGTGGCGCAGTGCGCGAGTGACGGCTCGTGCCCACAGGGGATGGCGTGCAACATCGACACGAACAACTGCCTGCCGCGCCTGACGACGTGCACGACGTTCTTCGCGGCCTCGCAGATGCGAGCGTGCAGCGCCGACGCCGAGTGCGCGCCGCTCGGGTCGACGCCCGACGACTTTCTCTTTCCGGGCAGCTGTCGCGCGAGCGCGTGCGCTGCCCCATGTGGCACCGCGGTCGAGTGCTACAGCGCCTCGCAGACCTGCGACGGCACGTTCTGCGTACCCTGACGCGCTGACGTAGTGTTCGGCGCGAGTTGTTCGCACCGGGCCGTCTGCTGTGCGCGTTCGACATGCCGTGTGGTCCACGGCATGCTCGGCGGAATGCCTTGCGGAGCCATGCGCAGCGCCTCGAGCCGCACGATGGCGGGCGCGCGCGCTCAGCCGCTGGCGGTCTTCTTCGGCGCGCTGCTGCTGGCGGGCGGTGTCGCGCCGCGCGCACGCGCGCAGGACGACTGGTCCATCACCCGACCGGGCGGTACGCGACCGGGCGGTACGCGACCGGGCGGCGCGAGGCCGGGTGGCGCGAGGCCGGGCGGCACGCGGCCGGGTGGACCGCACGGTGCGCGGCCCGGTGGAACGCGGCCGGGCGGCGTGCTTCCCGCGCAGCCGAACCCGCCAGGCGCCGCCGCTGCGACGGCCGAGGCCGCGCGTCGCGACGCGATGATCGCGCGCTATCGCCGCGTACTCGATGGCGATCCGAGCGCAGCGTTCGCGCTGCAGCGCTTGATCGAGCTGGTGCGCGAGCGTGATGGTGGGATCGACGTGCTGGTCACGTCGATCGAGCAGGAGGTCGCCGCGCAGGCGAACGTGTACGGCTCGCGGATGATCCTCGCGTCGCTCTATCGATCGCAGAGTCGCAGCGCGGACGCGGAGCGCCTCTATCGCGAGGCGGCGCGGCTGCGTGCGGAAGAGCCCGCGCCGCTCGCAGCGCTGGCGGCGCTGGTGCGCGCGGACGGTCGCGCGGCCGAGGCGCGCACGCTCTACGACAGCGCGCTCACGCATGTGCGCGACGACGCCTCGCGGCAAGAGATCGTGCGGCAGGTTGCTGAGATCGCGATGGACGCCGGAGACTGGGACGCGGCGCGCGCGTATTACGAACGACTCGTACCGGCGCGCGCCGCGAGCGTCTATCTCGTCACCGAATATGCGCGAGCGCTCACGGCGCGCACCGAGCACGTCCGGGCCGCGGCGGAGCTCGAGCGTGTGCGTCAGCGGCTACGCGGTGACACGCGCGTGCTCGGGCCGCTGCTGCGCGATCTCGGCCGCGCTTATCGCGACGCGGGCGACGCGACCCGCGCCATCGCTGCGCTCGAAGAGGGCCTCCGCGCGGCGCAGGAGAGTGGCTTACGCCGCGAGCTCTACGAGGTGCTCACCGACACATATCGTCGCGCGGGTCGCCTCGCGGATCTCGCCGCGACTCTGCGCACCGATGCGCGGCCGGAGGCGACCGCGGCGCGCGCTGCGATCGAAGACGAGCTCGGCCACGAGGCCGAAGCGCTGACGGCGTATCGTCGCGTCCTCGCGTCGAGCCCGCGCGATGTCGACACGCGCCTGCGCGTGGTGCAGCTGCTCGCGCGCTCGGGGCGGCTCGACGAGGTCGTCGCCGAGTACCGCGCATTGCTGCGCGCCGTGCCGGGCGAGCCGCGCTTCGTCGTCGAGCTCGCGCAGCTGCTGGTGCAGACCGGGCGCCGTGAGGAAGCGCTGCGCCTCGCGAGCGAGACGAGCCGTCGCCATGCGCGCGAGCCGCGGGTACATCGCGCGCTCGCCGAGCTCTACACGCGCTGGAACGAAGGCGCGCTCGCGGCCGAAGAGGTCGCGGTGCTCGCGCGCATCGAGCCGAACGATCCGACGCACCTGGTCGCGCTCGGCACGCAGCAGCTCGAGGCGGGCGACGCCGAGGGCGCCCGCGCGACGTGGCGCCGCATCCTCACGGTGGAGACCGATCCGGCGCGCGCCTACGCGACGCTCGGCGGCATTTATGCGGACCACGATTTTTTGCCGGACGCGCTCACCGCCTACCGCGAGGCCGTCCGCCTCGATCCCGCGGACGTCGAGTCGCTGCGCGGCTTGGCGGGCGTGCTCGAGCGCGCGGGCGAGAGCACGCAGGCGGCCGAGATCTGGCAGCGCGTGCTGACGACCGCGACCGATCGCGCGGAGCGGCGTGAGGCGCGGCAGCGCATCGTCGCGCTGTGGGGGCGCGCGCGCGAGCTCCCGCGTCGCCTCGCGGAGCTCGACCGAAGCTTCCGCGCCGAGCCGCCCGATCTCGAGGCGGGGCGCTTCTTGGCGGAGGCCTACGCGCGCTCCACGCCGCCGCGCGCCGCTGACGCCGAGCGCGTGCTCGATCGCATCGTCGCGGCGGCTCCGGGCGACGTCGAGTCGCTGCTCGCGCTCGAGCGCGCGAAGACGGTGCGCGGCGATCTCGCGGGCGCGATCGCCGTGCTCGAGCGGCTGGTCGAGGCCGACGAGCGTCGGGCCGCGACGTACCTGCAGCGCATGGCGGAGCACGCGCTCGCGCTCTACCGCGACGCCGATGCGATCGCGTACGCGCGTCGCGCCGTCGTGCGCAGTCCCGACGATGCCGCCGGGCAGCGCCGCCTCGGCGATCTGTATCGCGCGCGGCAGGACGTGCCGCATGCGATCGCCGCGTATCGGCGCGCGATCGAGCTCGATGATCGGCTCTTCGCGACGTACTTCGATCTCGCCGAGATTCATCTCGCGTCGGGTCAGCTGCACGACGCCGACGCGCTCTTTCGCCGCGTCGTACGGACGTCGCCGGACGACGATCTCGTCGCGCGAGCGGCGCGCGCGTCGATCCAGATTCACCTCGGCGCGGGGACGCTCGAGACGCTCGAGCAGGAGCTGCTGCCGCTGGTGCTCGCCAGCCCGCAGCGGCCGATTTTGCGCCGCTTGGTCGTGGAGCTCTACGAGGCGCTGGTCGGTCCGCTCGCGCTCGCGGCACGTCGCCGGGATGCCGCGGGAGATGCGGCGCGCACGCGCCTCGGCCGCATCGGTGGTCGCGCGCTCAAGCCGCTGCTCGAGGCTCTCGCGGAGCCCGATCCCGCGCAGCGCAACACCGCCGTTGGGCTGCTGACCGAGCTCGGCAACGTCAACGCCTCGGGCCCGCTGCTCGCGCTCGCCGAGGCCGACGGCGACACGATGTTGCGCGCGCGCGCGTTGGTCGCGGCGGGCTCGCTCGGCGCGCCCACCGCGCAGCAAGCCGCACGCTACGCCGCGCTCGCCAACGGCCCCGAGGCGCGCCTACGTGATGCCGCCGCTTGGGCGCTGGCGCGGAGCGCGACGCGTGCGCAGGCAGCCGCGCTGCGCGGGCTCGCCTCGCACGGCGATCCTTCCGTGCGCGCCTTCGCGGCGCTTGGGCTCGGCGTCGCGCGGGAAGTGAGCGCGCGCGAGGCGCTCGAGTCGCTGCTGGCGCGCGATCCGAGCCTCGACGTGATGGCCGCGGCGGCGTGGGCGCTCGGTCGCCTCGCGGGTCCGGAGAGCGTGCCGGTGCTCATCGCAGCGTTGCGCGGCCGAGGCGTCGCGGTGGCGCGCGCCGCAGCGCTCGCGCTCGGTGGCATCGCCGATCCGCGCGCACAGCAGGCGTTGGCGCAGGCGATCTTCGGCGCGGATGCGACGCTGCGCTCGGCGGCTGGCGCAGCGCTCGCGCGATCTTCGCGCGACACGTCGAGCGCGGCCTTGCCGACGCCCGCGGTGCCCGTCTCGACGCGCGCGTACGTCGCGCGACTCATCGAGCTCGAGGCGACGCCAGTCGCTGGAGCTGTCGAGCTCGCCGCACACATCGACGCGCTCGCCGACGGCGCACGTGACGCGCTCGCCGGACCGATCGAGCGCGTGCGCGCGGCGCTCGACGTGCTCTCGAGCGGCAGCGGACCCGGCGTCGGGCTCGGAACGCTCAGCGCGAGCCTCGACGGATGGCCCGAGGCGCAGCGCACCGCCGGGAGGGCGGCGCTCGTCGAGCTCGGTCGCGCACTCTTGCCGGCGCTGCTCGGGGCGGCCCAACATCCCGATGCCTCGGTGCGCTCAGCCGCCATTCGCACCCTCGCGCGCGTCGACGCGCCCGACGCCCACAGCGCAGTCTCGGCTGCGCTCGACGACTCGGTGTCGGCGGTCCGCCGCACCGCGATCGACGTCGTCTCTGCGTCCGACGGCGAAGAGGCCGTCTCGCGTGTCGCGCGACTCGCCCGCAGCGGCGACGACTGGGCGCTGCGAGCGCGCGCCGCGGTCGCGCTCGGACGCTTCCTCGACGGCAACGAGGCGTCGACCCGCATCGCGCGCGCTGCCCTCCTCGATGCGCTGCGCGACGACTCTTACGCGTTCGTCCGCGAGGCCGCCGCTGGCGCGGTCGCCGCCGGCGCCGACGCCGACACGCGCGCCGCGCTCAGCACGGCGGCGAGCAGTGATCCGGAGCCGCGCGTCCGCAGCGCCGCCCAGCGCGCGCTCGCCCCGGCGGAGCCGCGCTGATGCGTTCTGCCTGCCCGATGCCGATGCGGTCTGCCCAGCAGTGCCGAAAAGCCATTGTTGACGCGCACATAGTCGATGACCTACAACCTGCGGCGTCGTCATGAAGCTCGAGGTCGGCATCGCGTGCGGGAAATGCGACACGTTCAGCCCGCTCGGAACGGCCTCGTGCCCGCACTGTACGAACACGCTCTTTCTCGGTGATCGCGCGCTCGGGGCCCCAGGTCCCGCCGTTGCGTTCGCTGATTCTTCCGCCACGGCGTCCGCGCCTGACCACGCTTCGTGGCAGACCTCGGCCGCGCCCGCAGTCACGTCTCGAGTTCAACGCGCACCGTCTCAGGAGGAGCTGATGGAGCAAGCCCGGAACTACGTCTGTAAGGAGTGCTCGACCCCGGTCCCCTCGGGCCACAAGTTCTGCGGCCGCTGCGGCGGCTCGGTACCGCTGGAGATCGTCGAGCTCCAAGTGCGCTTCTTCGGAGCGATGCAGTCGCCCGGCAAGGCGCGCCTCATCCTGATCCGCGGCGACGGTGGCATCGACGGCCTCAGCTACTCGCTGCAGGGCACCGACCACGTCGCCGGCCGCGCCGACGCGCAGATCCTCTTTCCCGAGGACTTCTGGCTCTCCGCGAAGCACGCGAATTTCGTCTACCGCGGCGAGAAGCTCTTCGTCCGCGACGAGGGCAGCGCGAACGGCGTCTATGTGCGCCTGCGTCAGCCGGTGCCGCTCGAGACAGGCGATCTCTTCCTCTGCGGCGAGCAGGTGTTCCGCCTCGATGCGACGCCGAAGGACACGTCGGGTCCCGATCCGGACATGACGTACTTCTACTCGTCGCCGAAGCGGCCGAGCCCGTTCCGCGTCACACAGATCCTCCGCGGCGGTCACACCGGCCTCGTCGTGTGCGCGCGAGAGAACTCGGTCTCGATCGGCCGCGAAGAGAACGATCTCAACTTCCCCGAGGACGTCTACATGTCCGGCGCGCACGCCAAGGTGGAGCTCTCGCCGCAGGGCAAATACGCGCTCGTCGATGTCGGCTCGAAGAACGGAACGTACGTGCGCATCCACGGCGAGCGTGAGCTCGTCCATGGCGAATATCTGTTCCTCGGCAAGCAGCTGCTGCGCGTCGAGATGACGGCCTAGCGACGCTCGTCATCTCTGCTTCGCGCGCGCTCGATCATGGCGGCTTCGTTGCCGCCGCGGTCGAGCGTTTTTGCGTCAAGCGCTCGTCGAACAGGCGCGCGACGGGACACGCGCTCCGGTCGAGTACGAGCAGGCGCGTTGCGCGACCGAACACGTAGAACGCATCGTCCGGCTCGGTGAAGGCGTTCGAGCGCACGTCGATGCGCACCCGCAGCGCCGCGAACGGAATGCGCGAGCAGCTCTCGTCGCAGAAGCGGCAGCGCCGCGACCGGCTCCCAGACGAGCGCGGCGCGCGGCAGATCGTGCACCGAGAAGGGCATCGCGATCGGCGTGCGCGGCTCGGCGCCGATCGCCGATCCACTCGAGGGCGGCCGTGGTCACGCGCGTGATCGACGACGCGGGCTCGTCGTCATCGCGCTTCACGCTCAGCCGCCGCTCTGCTCGAGGATGCGCTCGATGATCGCGCGGTCGCTCGCTTGCGGCGCGAGATCGAGATAGCGCCGATACGCGGCGACGGCGCGCGGCACGTTGCCAGCGCGCATGTACGCGCGGCCGAGCTCTTTCTGCACGCGTGGGTTGTTCGGCGTCTCGCGCGCGGCCTGCTCGAAGCGGGCGATCGCGCCCGGCACGTCGTTCGCGAGGAACAGCCTACGGCCTTCGTCGAACGCGGAGACGCCCGCGGTCGGCGGAAGCGCGGGCGGCTGCACCGGTGGCTGAATTTGAGGCTGCACCAGTGGCTGCACGACGATCGGCGCGACGATGGGCTGCGCAGGCTCGCCGTCACCCGCATTCGTGTGCCGTCGACCGTTGCGCCCACCCGTGCTCGCGGCACCCGCGTCGACGCTCACCGGCGCGACGTCGGTGGCTTCGAGCGCACCTGCGTCGCTCGGCTCTGCGCCTGCATCGGGCTCGCTGGCGCCCTCGATCGTCGATGGATCGTCGATGCCCGTCGGCGCGCCTGCGTCCTCGCTGGTCGTCGCGACGGTCGTGTTCACACGCTGGCCGCCGCCGAACGCGAGATACGCGGCCAACGCCGCAGCGCCGAGCAGCAGCAAGCTGCCGACGACGAGCACCGGCCTCCGCGATCGTCCCTGCGCCGGCAGCTCGTCGAGCGTGCGCGCGTTGCGATCGACCTCCACGGGCCCTGCGGGCTCGCTCTGCGGCGGGCCGCTCGCGATCGGCAGACTGGCGCGCTCGCCGAGCGCGCGCACCGCGTCGGTCAGCGCCTCCGACATCAGCGCAGCGCTCGCGTACCGATCGCCGCGCTCTTTCGCGAGCGACTTGATCGCGACCTGCTCGAGCGCCTCGGGGATGCGCAGATCCGGGCGTCGCTTGCGTGGCGGCACCAGCGGCTCGACCAAGTGTTTGGTGATCGTGCCGAGCGCCGTGTCCGAGGTGAACGGCACCGAGCCCGTCAACATCTGGTAGAGGATGACGCCGGCCGAGTAGAGATCGGCGCGCGAGTCGAGCTCGTCCCCGCGCGCCTGCTCGGGCGCCATGTACTCCGGCGTGCCGCAGACGAAGCCGGCCATCGTGATCGCGGAGCCGCCCTCCGACTCTTGAATCTTCGCGATGCCGAAGTCGCACACCTTCACGCGCTCACCGGCGCCGCGCCCGGCCTTGAGCACGAGCACGTTCTCCGGCTTCAGATCGCGATGGATGATCCCGGCGTGGTGCGCTTCGTCGAGCGCCGAGAGGATCTGACCCATCAGCATCGCGATGCGCGCCGGCGTGAACGGAACTTCGCGCTCGATGATCGCTTGGAGATCGTCGCCCTCGAGGAACTCCATCGCGATGTAGAGCGTGCCGTCCTCGGCCGCGCCGAAGTCGATGATCTGCAGCGAGTTGGGGTGCGAGAGCCGGCTCGCCGCGCGCGCCTCGCGGTGAAATCGCTTCGTCAATTTCGGGTCGGAGGCGAGGTGCTTGTGCAGCACCTTGATCGCGACGACCTTGTCGAGCGACAGCTGTTTCGCCCGATAAACACGGCCCATCGCGCCCTCGCCGAGCAGGTCGAGGATCTCGTAATTGCCCGCGATCCGCGTGCCGGGAAGAGTGTCCGGCGGCGGTGGCGCATCGCTCTCGCGCAGCGGCAGAGTCTCACCGCATTGGCGGCAGACAGTGTCGGCGGGGAGCACCATCGCCTTGCACTGGGGGCAGGTCAGCATGCCTTGGACCGCGAAAGCATACGTGAACCTGTTCCCGTCATCTACGTTCCTCTGCTTGACCCCGCGGACGTTAGGCCACTATTCTGCGGGCCGTTCTAACGAGTCCGTCAGGAGGACCTCCGTGATCGTCTGCCCGCGGTGCAGCAAGGAGAATCAGGATCACTACAAGTTCTGCCTCGGATGTGGCGCGGAACTCCCGCGCGACGCCGCGCATGCACCGAAGAGCTTCACGGCACCCACGCCCCCTGCCGGACTCCCGGTAGCGGCGCCGGGTGCTGGCTTCGGTGCTGCAGGACCTAGTGCCTCTGGTTCAGGTGGTGGTGGCTTCGGCGCCCCAGCAGCAGGTTTCGGTGCGCCGGCACCGGCAGGGTTCGGTGCGCCCGCTCCGGCGCCAGCAGGCTTTGGTGCAACCGCACCCGCGCCCGCAGGCTTTGGTGCGCCACCCACAGCACAGGCCAAGCCGGCTCAGTTCGGCGGCGCGGCGGCTCCGGCTGCGGCCGCTGGGCCGATCAAATGCCCCCAGTGCGCGACGATGGTGCCGCTCGGCTTCAAGTTCTGCGGCACCTGCGGCAACGACATGACGGCGCTCGCCGCCGCTGCGTCGGCTGCTCCCGCTGCGCGCGCACCTGCGGCCGGACCGGCGGCGTCGACCGGCGCGAACCGCGGCCTTCTCACGCTGATCCGCCCCGACGGATCGGAGGGCGACACCTTCCCGCTGCAAGAGATGACCGTCGTCGGTCGGGACGCCGGCGGTCCGTTCGCGACGGACAGCTATCTCTCGCCGCGCCACGCGGTCTTCTCGTTCAAGGGCGCCGACCTCGTCGTCGCCGATCAGAACAGCCTCAATGGCATCTACGTCCGCATCGAGCGCGACGTGCCGCACGAGCTCGAGCCCGGCGCGATCTTCCGCGTGGGTCAGGAGATCTTGCGCTTCGAGCCGATCCCCGCCCCCGCGCGCGGCGCGGATGACGTCGAGATCATGGGCAGCCCGAATCCGGGCTTCCTCGGCCGCATCAGCCTGCTGATCGGTCGCGAGACGACCGGCAACGCCTTCCCGATCCCGCCAGGTGGCATGCACCTCGGTCGTGAGCGCGGCGACATCATCTTCCCGGAAGATGGCTACGTCTCCGGCCTGCACTGCCGCATCCACGCGGAGGGCGGCAAGGTCATGCTGACGGACGTCGGCAGCTCGAACGGCACGTTCACGCGTGTCCGCAACGAGCGCTCCATCAAGAAGGGCTCGCTCCTCCTGATGGGCCAGCAGCTGTTCCGCGCCGATTACTGATCGGCTCACCCGTCCCGCGCGCGCTCACTTCAAGTGCGTGATGTACCAGCGCGGGCCCCAGTGGATGAGCGCCTTCACCTCGAAGCTGCGCTCTTCACCGTCGACGATGTAGCGCAGCAGCGAGTGACGCACGGCCCAATAGGGCAGCGCGTTCGCCTCGCTGCGGATCGCCTGCCAGGTCCAGCGTCGCGAGAGCTCGAGGCCGACGAAGCGCGCGCGATCGAGGTCCGGTAGCTCGGTGTGCAGCGCGTGGATGTCGCTCACGTAGTGGCGCACCAGCACGCTGTGATAGTGGCCCGGATCGTCGATGCCCTTGAGCACGAGGAACGGGCCGCGCGGGAAGAACAGCTCGAGCGCGCGGTTCGGCGTGTCGTGAACGATCGCGTCGAACAGGCGCGCACCACGCGCCGCGAGATCGCCAGGTGCGGGTCGCGCGATCGGCGCGGCGAGGTCAGCGGCGTTCTCCTGAGGGATCACTACGCCGAGCTCAGCCAGCGTGCGTCGCGGCCGTCTCTGCGCGGGCACTCTCGGCACGCCTGCGACGCACACGAGCAGCAGCGCGCAGCCGGCGAGGAACAAAGCGAGCGTGCGTGCGTGAAGCGCGCGTCGGGCGCGCGTCGTCACGCCGCGCCGTCGCCTGCGAGCGCGACTGGCATGCGCGCTTCGGTGACGCGCTCGCGCAGGAACTTCTCGATGCGCAGCTCGAGCGAGGCCGGCTGCTCCATCGGAGCCGCGTGGGACGCGCCGCGCAGCTCGAAATATTCGGCGCCGGGGATGCGCTCAGCCATCAGCCGCGAGAGCGCCGGAGGCGTGAATGTGTCGCGCTCGCCCGAGACGACCAGCACCGGCACGTCGATGCGGGGCAGCGCATCTTCGGCGCTGTGCTCGCCAGCGCGCTCCAGCATTTCCAGAAAGAGGTCCGGATCCATGCTCGCGAGGTGCTCCATGTAACGCACGAAGTCCTCTTCGTGCAGCGCGAGTCCGTCGACCTCGCCGAGCATCTTCGCCAACCGAAACGAGAGCCGCGCCGGCATCCGGCCCCACAGCGCGCGCGCCACGCCCCTGTGCTTGCGCACCAGCTCGATGATGCCAGGCAGCACGTCGTTGAGCGTGTCGCTGCCGTGAAAGGTGCTGGTCACGCGGCCGGAGCTGCCCGAGACGAGCACCAGCGCGGCGGTGCGCGTGGGATGCCGCCGCCACGTCTCGAGACACACCTGCGTCCCCATCGAGTGGCCGATGTGCACCGGACGCTCGGCGCCGACCGCGTCGAGCACCGCCATCAGATCGTCGGCGAGATCGACGATGCCGATGCGCGTGCGATCACGCGGTGCTGCGCTCCGCCCGTGGCCGCGGTAGTGCCAGTGCACGACGGTGTGCGTCGCCGCGAAGTGCGGCTGCAGATGCTCCCAAGCCCAGCCGTCGCAGCCGATCCCATCGTCGAGGATGAGCGCAGGACCGCGACCACGGACTCCATAGAAGAGACGCGTGCCGTCAGGTGCCGTCGCGAAGCCGGTCCGGTCGTACTCCATCCGCCGCGACCGAGCCTACTCGTCGTCGCGACCGCGTGGGTCGTCCGTCTCTGCGTCGTCCGGCTCGTTGACGCTCGGGAGCTTGCGAATGTCGGACAGGCCGATCTTCACGCATCGCTGCACGATCCACGAGAGGGAGCGGTCGAGCCGCGCCGCCTCTTTTTGGATCTCCTGCAGCATCGACTCCGGGAAGTAGAGACTTTGCTTTCGCTTGTCGGTGCCAGCCATGAACGCCGTTCTCCCCCAGTTGCTCGCGTTCGCGATCCCGATGCGACCCGGGTGGGCCCGTGTCGGTGACCGCGTTCGCGTGTGCCTCGTGGTACTACACGGGGACACGTCAGCCTGTCAATGCAAGCGAAGCGTCGCGGGCGCCGGGAGGCAAGATGTCGAAGACGATCGAGCGAGTCGAGAGCGCACCAAACGACGCCGCCACTCGGGATGAGACCGACGCAGCGACGGCCGCGAAATCTGCGCCGCGGCATCGCGTGCAGGCTGCACGCACGCGCTTGCAGACGTTGGCGATCGCCGCGGGCGGAGCGATCTTCGGCGCGGCCTTGGTGCTGGCGCTGCTCGTCACAGGCGTCGCGCGTGCGGTGCCGGAGCGCGCTAGCCCGTTCCGCAACCTCGGTGTTTTCGCGCGCGCGCTCGCGCACGTCGAGGCGAACTACGTCGAAGAGGTCGACCAAGACGCGCTGATCCACGGCGCGATCCGCGGTATGGTCGCGACCCTCGACCCGCACAGCGCGTACATGGACCCCGAGGAATATCGCGTTCTGACGAGCGACACCGAGGGGCGCTTCGGCGGCATCGGCGTCGAGATCGACATCCGCGATGGCTGGCTGACGATCAGCGGCTGCTTCGAGGGCGGCCCCGCAGAGCGCGCCGGGATGCGCGCTGGCGATCAATTCCTCGCGATCAACGGCCGCGGCGCCCGCGATCTGCCGATCGACGAGGCGGTGCGCGTGATGCGCGGCGAGCCCGGCACCGAGGTGCGCGTGCGTGTGCGCCGTCCGGGCACCGAAGCGGCGATCGAGCTCACCATGCGCCGCGAGATCATCCGCGTGCAGGCGGTCACCTCGCGCTTGCTGCCGGACCGCGTGCTCTACGTGAAGCTGCGCGCGTTTCAGGAGACCACGACCGAAGAGCTGCGCCGCGCCCTCGATCGCGGCGCGGCGGAGAGCGCGGCCGCGGGTGGTCTGCGCGGCGTCGTGCTCGACATGCGCGACAACCCGGGCGGCCTGCTCCAACAAGCGGTGCTGGTCTCCGACGAGTTTCTCGCGCGCGGCGTGATCGTCTCGACCAAGGGACGTGGCGGCGCGCTCCTCGACGAGGCCAGCGCGCGCAGCTCCGGCACGCGCCCGGAGTGGCCGATGGTCGTGCTCGTCAACGGCTTCACCGCGAGCGCGGCGGAGATCGTCGCCGGTGCGTTGCAGGATCATCATCGCGCGGTGATCATCGGCACGCGCACCTGGGGCAAGGGCAGCGTGCAGAACGTGATCGAGCTGCCCGATCAGAGCGCGCTCAAGCTCACCATCGCGCGCTATTACACGCCGAGCGGCCGCTCGATTCAGGCCGAAGGCATCCAGCCCGACGTGCTCGTCGAGCAGCTCGATCCGGAGACGCTCGCGACCGCGCGCGGCACACGCGCGCGCGACATGTTCAACGAGGCCTCGCTCGCGCGGCACTTGGTCAACGACGGCGCGCCACCTCCGGTCGCGCCGACGCGCCCGCCACCGACGCGCGACGAGGTGCGCAGCGGCGCGCAGCCTGGCGCCACGAGCGCCGAGCCCTTCGAGAGCGACTTCCAAGCGCGCATGGCGTATCAGGCGCTCCACGCGATCTTGGCCTCGCGCCCGGAGTGATCGTTCAGCGCGCGCCGCGTACGGCAGGCGCAGTGCGATAAGGGCCCGCTTGCTCGCGCGGCACACCGCAGTGCCCCTCGGTACAGGCAGGTAGGCCGAGCATCGCGGCCGCCGTCTTGCGGTTCATGCGGAGCAGCACGAAGAACGCGACGGCGATTGGCCGGATCGGAGCGAGCAGCGCGAACCACGCGACGCCCGCCCAGCGCTCGAGTGCCCACAGACACATCACGAACGCGGCTGGGCCGATCCAGTAGCGGCCCGCGTCATCGACGACGACCAGCTCGCGGCCGTCACCGGGAACACGGCCGTACACGCGCCGCGCATCCATGCTGTGCAGGTCGATGAGCCGCAGGGGGATGCGCTGTCGAGACCGCGCGAGCCAGTC
>Ga0163144_10009343_pt1 | contig 21069 bp, 20 predicted proteins | sample OliLak19BULKMAT1_FD_123175 | JGI IMG/M metagenome (GOLD analysis project Ga0163144, IMG submission 123175) | Freshwater microbial mat bacterial communities from Lake Vanda, McMurdo Dry Valleys, Antarctica - Oligotrophic Lake LV.19.BULKMAT1 | ecosystem: Environmental > Aquatic > Freshwater >... | reverse complement strand
TGGATCCCGCATCAAGTGCGGGACGACAAACTCTCATTTATCCCACCACGATACTGACAATTTTCCCGGGGATGTAGATGACTTTGCGGACGGTTTTCCCGACAATATATGTTTGTACTTTCGAATCAGCCAGTGCCTGGGATTTCACCTCATCTTCACTGGTACCAGTGGCGACCGCGAGGATAGCGCGCACCTTGCCATTGACTTGGATGGCAATATTGACGGTTTCGGCCACGGTTTTTTTCTTATCATATGTAGGCCACGACGCAAGAAAAATGGATTTCTTTTCACCCATTTGTGACCAGAGTTCTTCGGCAATATGGGGAGCGAAGGGAGAGAGAAGTGTCAGAAGAAGCTTATAGCTTTTTACTGGTAGCGTTGGCTCTTTTTCCATGGCGTTCACGAGGATCATCAGGCTACTGATAGCCGTATTAAACTTGAAGGCCTCGATATCCTCAGTTACCTTCTTGATCGTTTGATGAAGCAGTGATTCTGAGTCTTTACTCATACTTCCTGTCCCGCCCGCAGTAGATACAGCGTTTCGGGCAGACTCATACGTCATAATTCTTTCCGAAATCTTCCACACTTTTTCAAGAAAGCGCCTCGTCCCAACTACGCCGTCCGTATTCCAGGCAATAGACTGGGTAAACGGCCCCATAAACATCTCATAGATGCGGAAAGCATCGGCTCCGAACTGATCGATAACATCGTTCGGGTTAATGACGTTGCCCCAACGTTTCGACATCTTACGTCCGTCTGAAGCTAAAATAAGTCCCAGAAATTCCAACCGTTTAAATGGCTCTGGGGTACTCACCACTCCCAGATCGAATAAAAATTTATGCCAAAAACGCGCATAGATAAGATGCCGAGTGGCATGATCACCGCCGACATAGACATCGACTGGCATCATTTTCTTTTCTTTCTTTTTATCCACCAGCGCCTTGCTGTTCTCTGTATCAATAAAGCGCAAATAATACCACGAAGAGCCCGCCCACTGAGGCATGGTGTTGGTTTCTCTCTTCGCTTTCCTCTGACACTTAGGACACTTCACATTGACCCAGGACGCCATGGTCGCAAGTGGTGACTCGCCCGTTCCGGATGGTTCATAGACCTTCACCCGAGGTAATTTCACTGGAAGATCTTTCTCTGGTACCGGCACGACTCCACAAGCCTCACAATGAATGATAGGAATAGGTTCTCCCCAATAGCGCTGGCGAGAAAATACCCAATCGCGCATCTTGTAGTTCACGGTCTTCTTCCCAAGTTTTTCTTTTCGAAGCCACGCCACCATTTTCTCCCGTGCCTCTTCTGATGTGAGACCAGAAAACTCTTTAGAATCGATAAGGAGTCCATCGTCAGTGTAAGGTTTTTCTTCAGCAAGCATTTCCTTCCCTTGTACTACTTCCAAAATCTCGAGCTGGTATTTCTTAGCAAAGACAAAATCACGCTCATCATGCGCAGGCACTCCCATAACAGCCCTGGTGCCGTAACTCGCGAGCACATAGTCAGCGATATAGACCGGCAAACGCTCGCCAGTAAACGGATGGACTACTGTCACGCCCTCAAGACAGATACCAGTTTTGTCTTTATTCATTTCTGTCCGTTCCAAATCAGTCTTTTTCTTGGTCGTCAATAAATATTTCTTGACCTCACCAAAATTCGAGATTCTAGCTTCTAGCTTCGTCAACAAAGGATGCTCCGGTGCCACTACGACATACGTACAGCCGTAAATAGTGTCCAAACGTGTCGTAAACACGCGAACCCCTTCTTCCGTATCTGTGACATAGAACACTACTTCCGCGCCTTCAGAGCGTCCGATCCAATTACGCTGCGCTTCTTTCACGCCTTCCGGCCAATCAAGCTTGGACAGGTCACGAAGCATCTTGTCGGCATAGGCGCTAATTCTCAAAACCCATTGACGCATTGGTCGTTTTTCTACCAAGCTATCACAACGCTCACAGCGTCCTTGATTCAAATCCTCATTGGAAAGTCCCGTCTGGCACGACGGACACCAGTTGATCGGGTCATAGGACTGATACGCGAGACCTTTCTTCCAAAGCTCTAGAAATATCCACTGTGTCCACTTATAGTATTCAGAATCAGTGGTATTGATTTCCCGCTCCCAGTCGTAGGTAAAACCAATCTTCTGCAGTTGCTTCTTAAACGTAGCGATATTCTTTTTAACCGCTACCGATGGATGCACTTTGTTCTTGATGGCGTATTGCTCAGCCGGCAAACCGAAGGCATCCCATCCCATCGGATGAAGCACACCATATCCCTCTAGTTGCTTGAAACGGGCATAGACATCGGAGGCAATGTAGCCTTTGGGGTGACCGACATGGAGTCCTGCTCCGGACGGGTACGGAAACATATCAAGCACGTACTGCTTTTTAGGCCGTTTGTATTGGCGATACGTACCATGTTTCTCCCAGTACCCTTGCCACTTGCTTTCTATAATTTTCGGATCGTATTTTTTCATCACGATAATCTGTTCAAAAAACCCTCTCTTCCCGTATCCTAGCTTATAGAAAGCTTCTTTTCAAGTGATGCGCAAAAAAATCGTCCTCAGAATGTGATGGACGATTTTTGTTTTTCGAAAGAAAAATTCTCTACCGACCTGGCTGTGGCATCTCTTGAGGCGGGGTCATCATCTTCATCGTGTCCGGAGTGCCCATTTTCTCCATCGGCATACCTTGGACTGGCATCTTCTGATCCATCATAGTAGTCATAGGCGCACTCATAGCGCACCAGGTGTCACGCTGCGAGACAAATATGTATGTGAAAAAAAACAAGAGAAGAATCGAAACAATGATCGAGGTGAAAATGACGCTGACGAGCCCAAACTTTTTTGCCATTGGTTGCATAGCTTTTTATTTTTGTGAGAAATTATTAAAAACAGTTTCACAACTCAAGAATACACCTAAGTGGCACTATCGGCAACATGCCTATTTACTCTCGAGCGTCACTCCCCGTCGACTGACGTGGCGACGTGCTACTTTCACCCGGGCCATCTCTTTCTCGATCATAGCCGAAGTTCGAGCAAACTCCTCATCGTCCATGACAAGGCGCTCTTTTTTGAGCTCCTCGGCTCGCGTACGAGCTTCTTCGGCACGGGTGAGATCAATCTCTTCCGCGCGCTCGGCTGTATCCAGAAGAAGGGACAATGTGTTGTCATGGAATTCCACAAAGCCGCCCGAGGTGGCGAGACTTATTTCCTCGCCGTCCCTCTCTCTACGATAAATAATTTCTCCAGCTGAGAGAACGCCGATATAGGGAACATGATGAGGCAATATCGTGACCTCACCAAAAACAACCGGGAGTGTCACTTGATAGACTTCTTCCTCGGCAACTGTTTTTTCTGGTGTGACGATAGTAAATTTGATCATACATTTTTGAGAAGAACTTTCAGTGAGGCGCAGATGTTTCTTTTGAGAACGTTTGAAGTCAAGCGGGCACGGTTCCTGACGAAGGAAGGAGAGCGCGACTTCAAAAAGCGAGTGGCACGCCGGGCCACGAGTGGTTCGCAAAAGGAATCATCTGTCGGATCAATCAAAGTACACTGTTAACTCTTCCGTCCCTCTGCAATCGCTTCATCGATAGAACCCTTCATGTAAAATGCCTGCTCAGCGATATCATCGAGTTCACCTGAAAGGATTTTTTCGAATCCAGAGATTGTGTCTTCGAGCTTCACATACTTCCCGGGTGCGCCAGTGAACTGCTCAGCCACGAAGAATGGCTGTGACAGATACTTCTGGATCTTTCTGGCACGTGCCACGGTCTGCTTGTCCTCATCAGTAAGCTCCTCCATACCGAGGATAGCGATGATGTCTTGGAGATCCTTATAACGCTGAAGAATTTTCTGCACATTCCGAGCCACGGTATAGTGGCGTTCCCCAACTACCTGCGGATCAAGAATGGTCGAACTGGAATCAAGCGGGTCAACGGCCGGGTAAATACCAATTTCTGTGAGCGCCCGGTTCAGAGAAACCGTCGAGTCAAGGTGAGCAAAGGTCGTCGCCGGAGCCGGGTCAGTAAGGTCATCGGCTGGCACATACACCGCCTGCACCGATGTGATCGAGCCTTTCTTGGTCGAAGTGATACGCTCCTGAAGTACACCCATTTCTTCAGCCAAGGTCGGCTGGTACCCCACGGCCGAAGGAATACGACCAAGAAGCGCCGACACTTCCGATCCTGCTTGCGTAAAACGGAAAATATTGTCGATAAAGAGAAGAACGTCTTTGCCCTCATCGTCTCGGAACGATTCAGCCATAGTAAGGGCGGTAAGCGCTACTCGTTGACGCGACCCTGGTGGTTCATTCATCTGACCAAACACAAGCGCTGTCTTGTCCAAAACGCCCGACTCTTTCATTTCAAAGTAGAGGTCGTTCCCTTCACGCGTACGCTCACCAACACCGGCAAACACTGAGTAACCGCCGTGTTGTCTCGCAATGTTGCGGATAAGCTCCTGAATGACTACTGTTTTTCCGACTCCAGCACCACCAAACAGCCCCACCTTGCCGCCTTTCAAGAACGGACAGAAAAGATCGATAGACTTGATACCGGTTTCAAGTACCTCTGCTTTGGTCGATTGCTCATCAAATGATGGTGCCGCCCGATGAATCGATCGCCTCGTTTCAGTCTCTACATTTGGTTTACCATCGATAGCATCACCAAGCACATTAAACATACGGCCGAGCACAGCCTTGCCGACTGGCACCGATATCGGCGCACCCGTAGCCAAAACTACCGTACCTCGACGCACACCATCAGTCGTGCCCATCGCCACTGCCCGTACCCGACCACCCCCTAAGTGCTGGTGCACCTCGGCGACAAGCTTCGCGCCGTTTACTTCGAGCTCAAGCGCATCGTAAATACTTGGAAGCGTGCTACCTTCTCCAAATTCTACATCCATAACTGGCCCAATGACTTGTATAATTTTTCCTGTGCTCATACGATTTCAATTTCTTAGAAAATTCTGATTAGTGTATAAAAAACTATTTCTGTACTGCGGCCATACCCGCCGAGAGCTCAGCAATCTCTTGGGTGATCTTGCCTTGACGGAGCTGATTGTAGGCAAGGGTCAAGTCCGTTACCATGTCCTTGGCTGCATCGGTGGCGTTTCGCATCGCTACCATGCGCGCCGACTCCTGTGAGGCGTTGCTCTCGAGTACGGCATGATAGAGTTCCATCTCGATTAATCTCGGAATAATGTGCTCAAGCACTTCTTTCGGTGAGGGTTCGATGGTGTATTCCGAGGTACTTACCTCACTTTGCCCTTGGTCGCTTTTCATTTCATTCATTGCCTTTTTCGTATCCTTGAGCGCTACTGGAAGGAGTGCCCGCACCTTGACCTCTTGCACAAGCATTGAAACATAATCTGTGTAGATCATGACGACCCGGTCAACCAGACCACTATTATATTCATCCAAAATCACCCGAGTGACTCCTCGCATACCGAGAGCCGTCGGCGAGGTAAGCACATCCGGAAATGAGGCCAAGATGTCCCCTCGCATCCGACGTACCGCGTTTTCACCTTTTTTTCCAATGGTGAGAAACACTTGCTCTCTCCCGTCATCTTCCTTAAGAGTCTGGCGGAGGCGTTTCACCACCTGAGCATTAAAAGCGCCACAAAGGCCACGATTACTCGTCACCACCACATACAGTTCGCGTTTGATAAGGCGCTCAGTCACGAGCGGATGACCCTCATCACCAATAGCGTTTTCCAGCGCCTGAAGAAGCGCAATCGCCCTCGTAGCATACGGACGAATAGAGAGCACCGAGTGGACCGCTTTGCGCATTTTGACAGCCGAAATCATTTCCATGGCGCGGGTGATTTTTCCCGTCCCTTTCACACCTTTGATGCGACTTTTGATGTCTCGCGCTGAAGCCATAAAATTTCTTTATTTATCCCTCCATTTGAAAATATTCCTTTTGCGATCCACTCGTGTTCCCGCGTGCCGCTCACTCTTTGAAGTCGCGCCCTCCCTCCTTCGTCAGGAACCGTACCTGCTTGACTTCAAACGGTCTCAAAAAGAATTTTTCAATGAACGGGCCGACTATGCAATAAAACTCTTTTTGAAGTCTCCGATATGCTTTTTAAGTGTCTCCTCCAATTCTGGAGTCAGGGCACGTTCTTTAAGGATGCCTGCACCAACCACTTTCCCTTCATTGGAGAGGTAGGTCACAAAGTCCTTTTCAAAACGCGCGATGTCCACTACAGCGATATCATCGACATGGCCTCGTGTGAGCGCGTACAGTATCGCCACTTCCTGTTCGACAGGGAGTGGTGCATACTGAGGCTGCTTGAGCATCTCTACGGCTCGGCGACCCCTCTCAATCATAGTACGAGTCTTTTCATCGAGATCCGAGCCGAACTGCGCAAAGGCTTCGAGTTCACGGAATTGTGCCAAGTCAAGACGCAGCGTCCCTGACACCTGCTTCATAGCCTTGATCTGAGCAGCTGAGCCCACACGCGATACAGAGAGACCGACGTTTAGAGCTGGTCGGATGCCTTTGTAAAAAAGATCTGTCTCGAGGTAGATCTGACCATCAGTAATCGAAATGACATTGGTCGGAATGTAGGCCGAGACATCACCGGCTTGGGTTTCGATAATTGGCAGTGCCGTGAGGGATCCGCCGCCATTTTCTTTATTGAGTTTAGCGCTCCGTTCAAGCAGGCGTGAGTGGACATAAAACACATCGCCTGGATAGGCCTCACGACCCGGTGGTCGACGGAGAATAAGCGAAATCTGCCGGTACGCCACCGCGTGCTTGGAGAGATCATCGTAGATGACGAGTACATCTTTTCCCTGATCCATAAAGTACTCTCCAATAGCACAACCAGCGTACGGCGCAATAAAAGATAGGGCTGAAGGATCAGAGGCTCCTGCTACCACTACGGTGGTATACTTCATGGCACCACTTTTTTCCAGTTCTGCTACGATGCGCGCTACTTTGGATTCTTTTTGACCAATAGCCACATAGATACAGATCACTCCCTGACCTTTCTGATTGATGATGGTATCGATAGCAATAGCGGTCTTCCCTGTCTGACGGTCACCGATGATAAGCTCACGCTGACCGCGACCAATAGGTATCAAAGCATCGATAGCTTTGATACCAGTTTGAAGTGGCTGGTGGACTGACTGACGCGTGATCACTCCTGGGGCGATTTTTTCAACAGGGTAATAAGCTTTGGCTTCTATATCTCCCTTACCATCGATAGGAAGCCCCAAAGCCGAAACAACACGCCCAATCACCCCCTCACCGACCGGTACCGAGAGAATCTTTCCGGTACTTTTGGCGATGCCACCCTCGCCGAGTGTGCCAGTCTCACCAAGGAGCATCACGCCCGCCTCACCCTCTTCTAGGTTGAGCGCCACTCCGAGAGATCCTCCCTCAAATTCAATCATTTCCCCTGCCATTACCTCTGAGAGTCCCGAAACGCGCGCCACACCATCACCAATCTCAAGCACCGTTCCAATCGCCTCCTTTTTGGGCTCATGATGAAAATCAACGATATGCTTCTTGAGCTCTTGGATCAATGGGTTCGTCATAGCGATAGAATGTTGAGATTAGAAAATAGCATGTAAAATTTTGAAACAATATTCCAAATGCTATGCTCCAAAAGATATCAGGTACTTAGAGAACCACTGCTTTCCTAAGGGCTCGAAAGCGCGCCAAAATAGTCGCATCGTAGAGAGCTTCCTCTGTAGAGAAACAAACTCCGCCAAGCACACGCTCATCCGTTTCGAAGTCAAAGACCAGCACTTGATTGGGAAATACCTCCGCTGCCAGACTCTCGAGATTCTGCCTCTCCTCTTTGGTTGGCTTCATACGAGTTACTACCGTCACTCGTAGCTCATTCTTTGCTCGTTCCTCTCTTTTTTCTAGCTCTTTAACAATAAGAGGGAGAATTCTTAGTGCGTCGCGCCGCTTCAAAAGTGCCACGATATTTAAAGCGAGCTCACCAGTCTCAAGAGCCCCCTCCTGAGAGAGCTCCTCGAAAGCCAGGGCATACTGAGAGGGCTGAACGCGCATAGGAGAGTACCAATTAGAGAGACGTTTTCTTTTCTTGCAAAATCTTTTCGACCGAGAGCATTACGAGCTCCCCGAGCTCTTGTTTTGCTGATGCCATAACTCGCTCCTTTTCTTCGCGAATTTTTTGCTCAGCCTGGAGAGTGAGCGCTTGTAGTCTCTCCTCCGTCAGAGCACGCTCCGCTTCATCACGCTTTTTGGCTGCTTCGCTCGCCATAATCATGATACGTTTTGCTTCTTTGTGCGCTTCAGCCAAAACCATTTTTTCTTTGGCCTCCATTTCACTGAGTTTGCGGGCGGCGAGCTCGGCATCTTTCAGCCCTGTTTCAATCTTATTCGTTCGCTTTTCCAGAAAATCAAGCATGGGCTGATAGGCGTAGCGACGGAGCACCCAAAACGCCACTGCGAAATTGACCGCTTGAGCTAACAGGAGTTTCCAGTCGATGCCAATTTTTGCGAGCATTTCCATACGCTATCAACAGATAACAATCAACATGTGGCGGGCTCTAGATTTCTTCAGGGCAGTCCCATTTATGAATGGTGACTGCCTTTGCCTCTTAACAACTAACTACTAGACGAACAAAATCATAAGCGCGATAACCAAGGCATAGATAGCCACGGCTTCCGTTACGGCGATAGCGAGGATCATCGTTGTCTGAATTTTCCCCTGTGCCTCTGGATTTCTTCCGATAGCTTCGAGCGCTTTCGACGCCAAAAGGCCAAGACCGATACCAGGTCCAAGGGCGCCAAGACCCATGGCGAGGGCTGCTCCCAAGAGCTTTGCTGATTCAACTTCCATATGCTTTACATTAGTGTGTTAGTTACATTCTCCTCTATGAGACTGACCCATTATAGAGCGCTTTTTCATTTTTGTCCAACCGATTCCAATTTTTCCTAGTGCTCCGCTGGAAGTGTTGCCATTTTGAGAAATACCAGTGTCAGCATAGCAAAGACTAAGGCCTGAATAAAGCCGACAAAAATTTCAAGAAAGAGAAACGGCAGTGGCAAAAAGTATGGCACCAGATGAAGCATCACTGTGAGGAGCACTTCTCCAGCAAACACATTCCCGAAGAGCCGAAAGGTGAAGGAAATAACCTTGCCTGCCTCGCTCACAAGCTCTAAAATACCCACCGCTGTCCCAATAACGTACGGCTTCTGAAATGGGCTCACAAGAAATTTTCGGCCATACTTCACCGCGCCTAGCGCCGCGATACCAGTAAACTGCACCAAGATAACGGTCATAAGGGAGAGCGCCAGCGTAAAGTTGAGATCCGCCGAGGTGCTCCTGATAAATGGGATGATCGTGATGTGTCCCTCGTGCTCATGATTGAGACCGACTGTGCCAAGACCAGGGAGGAGTCCAATCCAGTTTGAAAGGAGCACAAAAAGAAATATGGTGACGATGGTCGGAAAAAATTGGCGCGCCTGCTTCTTGTCACTCGTGACACTCTCGACTAGATTGAGGAGAGCCTCAAAGACAATTTCGACAATATTTTGCATGCCACGAGGCACGAGGCTGAGACGCCTAGTCACGCGCGTGATGAACCAGATGAGGAGGGAGCTTACCAGGACGCCAATGAGAAGCGCGTTGGTCACCGGGAAAGATCCGATACTAAAAAGTTTTTCTGCTGCTATCGATATGACCATAACTATTTACAAAAAAGGCGCCTAAGAGCGCCTCTAGTGTAACAGTGAAATCCTGAAAGGTCAAACAAAAGTCGAACAAGCCAAACAAAGAGTGTTAGATTTTTTCTAATGCTTCACGAGCTTTAGAGAGAAACGCTTTCGTCTGCTCGACTCGCGCTCTGAGATCAGCTAGTTTTTTTGTCTTTTCTGTGCGCTCGTCAGGGGTGAGGTCGTCCTCTAAAAGAGACAAGATCCCAGTGCTATCAAGTTCCATTTGGATACACCGGCCCTCTTGCTCAGTGATCAGACGCTTAGCATACTCACGTGCCCTTGAAGCGTCAGACGAAGGAGCCTCTTTGTCAATCACGCTTGCTCCCTCTTCTAAACCACGAGAAGAATCAGTAAAATCGGGCACTTCCTCTATGCCGGCATTGTTGCCAAGCGCTACTTGAGCATCTCTCCAATTCTCATCCGTAAATGGTATCTTTGGAAGATTTCCTTGTTTGCTAGCAGGCACAATAGAGTTATCATACTTCACCTCATGTGCTTTTGAGGCAGGATTGCTGAGGTCTGGCAAAAAAGGATCTCGCCGTTCTTGTTCATTGTTTTCTTCTCGTTCTTTTTGCGCTAACTCAAAGCTATTCAAATGAGCTTCTGAAACTTCTGGAAGCGGAGGGACTGCGCTAGATTTAGACCTAGCTCCTGATCCCATTGACTAAAAATTAGCAACCCTCTCATCTTGAATTTCCGATAAAGCTTGACGCGCATCAGCCAAAACTTCCCTTGGGCCTTTTGCTGAATTATTTTTTAATTTAAATAAGCTCATAGAGCAAAAGTATACAGTGATTTATGCCCTTCTTTTATTAATTATACATCTTTTTATCATAAATGTCAATATAAATATAACAAAGCTGTTGGAATTATTCATTCTATGAGAGCCTGGGGAAAACTGTCTGAAAATTTTTATTGATAGCATACTCAACTACTTTTTCTTCTTGACTGTGTAGCCTTGCAACCATAGCAAGCACTTCGCTTACATAGGCTGGCTCATTGCGCTCTCCCCGCTTGGACTGGGGCGTAAGAAACGGACAGTCCGTTTCCGTGAAGAGCCTCTCAAGCGGTATCATCCGAACTGTTTCGCGCAGGTCATGTTTCGAGCACTCGAGCGTCTTTTTTACCGGATAGGTGATATTACCAGTAAAAGAAAAATAAATATTGGGAAGCGTCAGGAATTTCGCCGTCACTTCGGTATCGCCCATATAGCAGTGAAGGATAGCAGGGAGCTTATGGCTAGTAGCTTTTAGGATAGAAAATATGTCTTGATAAGCATCGTCTTGTCCCGTTTCAGTTCGACAGTGGAGGATAAGCGGGAGGGCCAACTCTTGAGCGAGTTCGATTTGAGCCAAAAATCCTTCCTTCTGATTTCTCTTTTGGTCATCACTAATCGGCTCTTCTTTATTGTGTGCATAATACTCGAGTCCGCACTCCCCAATCGCGACCACTTTCTTATCCTGCGCCAATGTTCGCAACTCTTTTATCCCTGCTTCCAAATTCGAGATTCCAGATTCAAGATTCAATTCCTGCGGGTGTATCCCCACGGCTGCGAACATATCTGGATATTCTCTTGTCAGCGCTACCGCCTGCCGACTTTCTTCGACGGTACAGCCGATAACGAGCATACTCTTTACGCCAGCCTCTCTGGCACGACGAACCACCTCGTCCCGATCGGCGTCGTAACTCTTCCAATAAAGATGAGTGTGAATGTCCTGCATAGTTGTATTTCCTCTTTCTTCTTGCTAGACTTTTGGTGCTGAACCGGTTCCTTCTTTTTGGTCTGAATCTCAAGGAGATCTTCATGAAACTCCAGAAACACTGGACATGGCGTTTCAAGACCCGTACCTTGGCTGTGCTCATCTTCGGAATGTTCGTGGCCACTGGCCTCGGCGCCAACTACTTCACTGGCTATGGATGGGTTGGGTGATTTCATGCAGAAAGATAAAGATCCCTCTGCCTTCACGATCGGCGTCGTCATGATTGGAATGCTTCTCATCTCGCTCCTTGCTCCTTACATTTCTTGGGAGCACATCGGTGAGGGGCTAGTTCTTTTGGCGGGACGTCGCCCTTAGCCACTCGAGCAACTAGACCACCAAGCGATCGGAACCACGATCGCTTTTTACTTTTCTACTGTAACAGAAACATATGCGCGAATCAAAATATTTCTCCTCTCAAAAATTTTTGCTATACTTTCATCAGATTGGTAGTATTAGACGGTACCGCCTCTTTGTTGCAGGTAGAGCTTTCTAAGACCTGTTTGTTCTGTATGTATTGAGAGTCCGTCCAGGTCAAGGCTTGGCAGAGAGGGTACATACATGGACTCTAAAAAGAAAATACTTGGTGCTGTACGTTGGTTGATTCTCGATCACGCATACAATGGAGCGCTTGCGCTTACCACTTCAAGTGGCACTCGCCTGGGCAGTGGCACAGATGACGTACGGCACAGAGTGACTCAGTTGGTAACCCTAGCCTCTTCAACCTCGAACGGAGTGATGACGGCTTGTGGCTCAACAATAACCAAGCGAGGCCCGACAATCAGTGGAATCCGAACAACAAGTTCGTCTTCGCTCTCCGAAACTGTTTTCTTTTCCGTAATCTCATTGGTTACGGTTTTTCTTTTCTACATTATCAAAACTCCTCTTCCAGCCACCAAACATCTTACCCACTTCGTCGAGCTTAGTAGCGACCTCTTCGCATTGTTTGTTCGAAATAAGCTTGCCTTCCCAGGCAATAGATACAAAAAATTTCAGCGTGTCGAGCACTAGCATACATTCTGAGATTTTTTCAACTTTTCGTTCTTTTCCAGTAAAATACGCCGTGTAAGAAAGTGCCAATAAATCAAGAAAAGTATTTTCAATTCTTTGACCGAGCGTATACCGTGCGCCTTTAGCAATATGCGGAACGATATTCATCCACATCAAATACCCCTCTTTGACTCTACTGAGAATCGAGGCCTTGTCGAGAGAGAGAGAGAGAGAGAGAGAGAGAGAGAGAGTTGTGGTGAAGCTTCAGCATATTTATGATGATATCATTTCTGTAGAAAATTTGCTCGTTTCCTGGCGAGAGTTTCTCCGTGACAAGAGAAAACGAAAGGATATCGCAGATTTTTCGCTTCATCTCACCGATCATATACTCTTACTCCATGACGAACTGCGCAATCGTACCTATCGCCATGGAGCATATCAAGCTTTTCGAATAAATGATCCTAAGCCGCGAGATATTCATAAGGCCACCGTCCGTGACCGCCTACTTCATCGCGCCCTCTACAGAATTCTGTATCCTTACTTTGATCAGAAATTTATTGCTAACTCTTACTCCTGCCGTAGCGACAAAGGCACTCATCGTGCTATCAACAAATTTCGCACGTACGTTGGTCAGGTTTCCAAAAATAATACCCGAACGGCCTGGGTACTTAAATGCGACATTAGGAAATTTTTTGCCAATATCGACCACGCCATTTTGATTGATTTGCTGAAAAAACATATCAAAAACACTAGCGTCATCTGGCTCTTGGAAGAAGTGATCAAAAGTTTTCATACCAAAGACAAGCCAGGAGTCGGATTGCCCTTGGGCAATCTCACCAGTCAACTGTTAGTCAATATCTACATGAACGCATTTGACCACTTTATCAAACGAGCATTGAAAGTGGCTTATTACGTCCGTTACGCCGATGACTTCGTCATCGTACACGAAAGCAAGGATTACCTGGAACAATTGCTCCCGAAAATCGCACTGTTCCTTAACGAGAAACTCAAACTCTCGCTTCATCCAGACAAAGTGTCGATACAGACTCTCGCTTCTGGAATAGATTTTCTTGGCTGGATACACTTTCCCCATCATCGGGTACCAAGAACATCAACCAAACGTCGTATGTTTCGTAATTTAGACAATAATCAGAAAAAAGGCTCCCTCGAATCGTATTACGGTCTCCTTTCGCACGGCGACACTCACAAATTGAGAAAAGAGCTCTCTCGACGCTATGATGATAAAAAGGAAATATAAAAAATTCCAAAGGATCTAAAGGTCAAAGAGCCAAAGTTTCCAAAGGGGAAAGAAGAGAAGAATTTAAGATTTCTTGCGGAGAGCGAAGACGAACTCGCTGCGCGGACCCCACCGACTGTCGGGCCCCGCCGGGTCATTGTCGAGCCACACGCCGTCACCACTCCGTACGAGGTAGAAGCGGCTAGGGTAACCAACTGAGTCACTTATTTGTTTCATGGCGATACGAAACCATTCTTTCAGAGGTTGGTCTTGGTATTTCAGTCGATACTGTGGCCCTACCTCAGAAGGACAAAGCTCTAACCCCAACTCCGCTCCACGTTTGTATATCTCATCCGTTGTGACAACACCAGAAAATCCCAGATCAGAAACAGTCAAGCGCACCAGCGCTACCGATTCCTTGACTTTACTCAAGCTGAAATCTTTGCTCTCAAGCATGCTTTTGGCATAGTCGGATATGTTGATATGAGCCCCTGCCATTTCGGAAAGAAGCTGCTCAACGGATTGACCACCAATTTCGACGGAGTCTCGACGAATCTTCTTATCAGGAAAAGTAGTATAGATATGCTCAAGGGTGTCGGGGAGCTTCTGAAAGATGCCTGGTTCGAGCTGGCCGACGTAGGCTCGGGTGTTTTCGGTAATCTCACTTGGCACGTGAGCAATCTCTGCTCTAGTACAGTCAAAGATGACCAGCATATCCTCCTCAATATCTCGGCCTGCGCGAAGTTTCGTAATCAGCGGCTCCCTTGCTGACACATCAAACCCAGTAATCGGCCGCTCTACTTCATAGAGAAAAATTAATTCTTCACGAGTGAATATTGCGCTCTGGCTTTGTTTCTCTTGGAGGCTGAGCAGGGCTCTGAGATCAGCTACTTCCGTACTTCGTATCTCGCGCAGTTCTCGCGTATCGTCCTTGGTGTGTTGTAGCTGGTCGAGAGCTTGGATGAGATCAGACGAGAAATCATCGGCCAAGGTCGGTATACGGTCAGACTGAGACTTTACCTGTAGTAATCGCCGTGCCCTTCGATCATATTCGATGGTGACAATAGGACTGTGAGTAGCAGTGTCACGCAAAGAAAATATCTCTACATCCCCTTTCTTCATTTTGTTCACATAACTGTCACTCGTACCGACACAGTGATCCATATACTGACTCTCATCTTCGAGATGAGGCATGTTGAGAAGGCGCGCGATATAAAACTGACCGCTATCAGTCTCAAACAAATTTTCATAAGGATTCAAACTCTCATCATGCGTTTGTTCAGCTTTTTTGCGCCGAAGCTCAGCAATTCTCTGAAGCGTCTTCACTTCATGGATTTCAAAGAGCTTCATGACGCTCCCACGATCATTTTTAAGAAATTTTGGTGACTCCACTAGAGCATCGACAAAAGTCGGGATATCCACATGCGCCGAGTCACCATTATCCTCGTAATGTCTGGCCAGCTTCAGTTGAAGAATCTTTATTTCTTCTAGCGAGAGAGCATGGGGCATTTCGGCATACCGTAAAGCTTGGTTTACTTTTTCCGCAATCTGCTGAGTGAGATCCTGGATATATTCTGGATTAACTGAGTCTGGCAAGCGATAGAGAGCCGAAGTAAGAAGCGACTCCGTTGGATGAGAAGCCGGGATTCCGAATTTTCCTTCAAATCGAGACATAGATGTGTATATTACTTTATCCGCTGAAATAACGGCTCAACTTTTCCGGTCTTGAGGGCTGTTTCAATTTTTTCTGAAGTGCCAGGCAGAAAGGGCTTGAGGAGAGAGGCGATATGACCGAGCTGGCCCAGGAGATTCTGCATCACTGCTTCGAGCTTCGCTCTGTCAGTCTTCACCAGTTCCCACGGCTTATGAAGATCGACATACTTGTTGGCCTCACGCACCTTGGTCCACACAAGCTCAAGTGCATCCGCGATGCGATATTCCTCTATTAGCTTTTCTAATTCATCAGGGCTCTCATACCTCATGTCTCCTACCTCATACTTCATACCTTTCGAGAGTGTGATGACTCGAGAAACGAGGTTCCCCAAACCATTAGCGAGGTCAGCATTGTACTTCTCTGTCATTTTATCCCACGACAAATCACCGTCCTTGGTGTATGGGAGGGCCGTGAGGAGAAGGTACCGTGCCCCGTCGATCCCGTACTTGGCGACCAGCTCATCGGGGTGAATGACGTTCCCCAAAGACTTCGACATCTTCTCTCCATTGATCGTCAGGTATTCATGAGCATAGATCGTGGTTGGGAGTGGCAATCCCGCTGAAAGGAGCATGGCTGGCCAGTAGATAGCATGGAAACGGAGAATGCCCTTGCCAATGACGTGGACTCGCTCGCCGCCTTCTTGCCAATACTTCTCATAGAGCGCTCCATCGGTAGCGTAATCAAGAGCCGTAAGATAATTCGAGAGCGCATCCACCCACACGTACATGATCTGACTCTCGTCTCCTGGCACGGGCACCCCCCAACCCCGAGCTCGCTCTACCGAACGAGAGATGGAGAAATCCTCCAATCCCATGGTAATGAATGACAAGACTTCGTTCCTCCGGTAGTCTGGATAAATTTTGAGTGTGTTACTTTCGATCAGTGCTAGGAGCTGTTCCTGATAGTTGGAAAGTTTGAAAAAATAGTTTTCCTCTTCGACAACTTCTGGTGCTACCTTATGGTCTGAACACTTTCCCTCTACCAAATCCTTTTCATTTTTAAACTCTTCGCAACCGACACAGTACAAGCCATGATACTTTTTCTGATACACATCTTCCGGCTTGAAAGCACTCCACATCTTTTGAGCGCCCGCAAAGTGACGGTCCTCAGTAGTCCGAATAAACTGATCAAAAGAAAGATTGAGCGACTCGGCGAGAGCCATGAAGCTTTGCGCATTTTCTGCAACAAAGGCCCGTGTCTCACGACCAGCTTTTTCCGCGGCCTGCACATTCTTAAGGCTATTCTCATCAGATCCAGTGAGAAAATAGGTTTCACCGCCCTTTTGACGGTGAGAGCGAGCCACCACGTCGGTGAGTACTTTTTCTACCGCATGCCCAACATGTGGATCAGCATTCACGTAGTCAATGGCGGTAGTGACAAAAAATGGCTTATTCGTATTTTGTGGCATAGGCATCTATTTCTTGATGAAGTGATGGTACGGATTCGAAATTTTGAAATTCGGATGGGTCAATGAAGCGGTAGTCACTATGCTCCGGAGAAATCTTGACTTCGCCACTGACGATATCACACAAAAAAGTAATACCGACTTTGAATTCGCCCGTGTCTTTACGGAAGCCAAAGACATTGAATGGTTCCTTCACTAGTATAGCAAGTCCCGTCTCTTCGAGAAACTCCCGCTCCAGGGCCCGTTGCGGCGATTCTTGTCGGTCAACACCCCCACCTGGAGTTTCCCAGAAACCTGGTTTATGATCGTCGAGAGCACCTCTTTTGACAATGAGAATTTTCCCCTCGCTATTGCGTACGATACCCTTGACCGTTCACTTAAATTCCATATATGTCGAGTTTTTTGCTTCTAATAAAGCATTATTTAGAGAATTCTATTGACAAAAATTATTTTATGCTGTATAATGTATTTAACAGTGCCTATTGGCCCTGTTTGTTCCAACCGAAACCCCAACAAGGAGTTTGAGATGACTGTCTACGGCTACGAGAATGACGACAAAGAGGGTAACTTCGCCGAAATCGTTGCGGTCAGTATCTGTACCGCACTGATTGCGCTCGCAACTTTCTTCTCTCAAATTCGGGCGAGCATCCCGGGAGAGCGCGCTTTCGACCGGGACCAACTCAAGCGAATAGCTAAGACCGTCGATCGAGCGGTCGGCACGGCCCTGCTCCGGGGACTCACGCTCCTCGAAATAGCCTGGAGCGAGATCATGAACTCGAAGGCCATGATGGTCCTCGGGGTCATCGTGGGCACTCTCCTCGCTTCCTCGAGCGCGATGCTCCTATACATCTTCGTGAGCGACGATGTCGCTCTGTGGATGTACGATACGACAGACGCCAGCTGGTACCACGCCATCGCCAACTGGTGGCAGAAGTAACCCCGGGCCCGATACGCACTGCGTGTCGGGCTCAACAACTTTTTAAGGACTTTTTTAGTACACAATAATCGTAAACTCCCCTTTCATCTTGCCAACCTTTTTCTCTAAATACTCTTTTACCTCTCCCACACTGCCACGCACTACTTCTTCAAATATCTTGGTCAACTCTCGCCCTAAAACGAGATTCTTTTCTGGAGCCAATGAAAAGAGCAGTTCCAAATTTTTAATCACTCGATGGGGCGATTCGTAGTAGATGACCGGCAATACACTTCCCGCTACTGCTTTGAAATAGGTTTCACGGCCTTTTTTATGTGGTGGAAAAACTTTGAAAGTAAATTCACGCATATCGATTCCGGCCACACTCACGATAGCGCCGAGAGCTGAGGCACCTGGAATCGGCACAACTTTGATATGAGATGTGGTAGCGAGCGCCACCAAGACATTGCCAGGGTCTGATATTCCCGGTGTTCCGGCATCGGTAACGAGCGCCATATTCTCTCCTGCCAAGAGACGCGCGATCAATTTGTCGGCTTTCTCTTTATCGGTATGTTCATGAAACGAGATCAACGGTTTTTTGATTTCAAAATGACGGAGAAGATTCCCAGTCACGCGTGTGTCTTCGGATAATACCAGATCGACACGCCTAAGGGTCTCTAAGGCTCGTAGCGTCATATCACCAAGGTTGCCAATCGGGGTGGCGACGATAAAGAGGGTACCACTGTCCATAGGCTAGGCTTTAGTACTTTTCTTAAGAAGGAGATCCTCAACAAAGACCGAGAGAATCATCGTGATAGGAACCGCGAGGATAATCCCGAGTGGTCCAGCGAGTTCCAGGCCTACCAAGATAGCAACGATGAGCGCCACAGGGTTTAGTCCGGCTGAGTGCTTCATGACCTGTGGGGCGACGATGTGCGCCTCGACCTGATGAGCGACGATATAGAAGATAAGTGCTGAAGCTCCGAGTACCGGTGACGACAAGAGTCCGATTAAAATCGCCGGGATGGCGGCGAGTACTGGCCCTATGTACGGCAGTATCTCCATCAGTCCTCCGAAAAGAGCTATAGCCAAAGCATACGGCACCCCGAGGAGGGAAAGGCCCACGTAGTAGATGACAAAAGCAATAAGCATGAGAAGCATCTGCCCAAAGAGCCACTGACTCACCTTGCCTTGCATACGGCTCGCAATCGACAGCGCCTGAGCATGATACTCCTTGGGTGTCATGAGGAGAAACAATTTTTCGATACCCCGCTCCTCGAGCGAAAGGTAGAGGGCCAAAAAGAAGTACCCAATAAAGTGAATAAAGCTCTGGAAAAGATCGAGTGTCGTCGAAAAGATTTGTGAGAACCACGCCGAGGTACTACTCTCGATACTCTGTGAGAATTCATCCTTCCGAAACTCTACACCGATACTCTGTGAGTAGGTCTCGATACCACCTATGAAACTATCAAGCCGTTTGGCATACTCTGGCCAATTCTCTAGAAACTGCTTGATTTCGGAAAAGAAAAGCGGGAGAAAAACCGAAAGTAAGATAACGCCAGCGAAAAAGAGAAGGGCGTAAGCAATGATAACCGAGGCTGTCCGCGAGAGACCCCATCTCTCAAATTTACCAATAGCTGGAACGAGGGCGGCTGCCGTCAGCACCGCAAGGAGGACCAATATGACAACGTCCCTGAGCAGATAGAGAACGTAGGCCGCACCGATAAGGAGCGCCGTCCGGAGAAGCACCTTGGTGCCGACTTCCACTTGTTCGTTTATATTCATAGCGACAGCTTCTTAGCTGATTAGCCGATAGCTTTTTAGAAGCGAAGAAGTTTCTCGAGTTTTACCTTATTCGCTTTGGGGCCGATAACAGCGAGGTTCAGTTTTTTGTTTTGGAAAATATCTCGGGCGACCCGGAGCACATCGAGAGCCGTAACAGCGTCAATCAGTTTAGCTTTCTCTTTTGGAAGGACGATTTCACCACGAATAGTTTCCTGTGTCACCAAATATTCCACAACGTCATCTGAGCCTTCGAGTCCCATGGCGAGTTTTCCTTTGATATACTCTTTAGCTTTCTTGAGTTCCTCGGCCTCTACTTTTTCCGCCGCTATCTTTTTATATTCATCCAAGATGACTCTCACGGTCTTCTCGAGATTCCCATGTTCTACTCCGGCCTGAGTTGCCAAGTAGCCAACCTCATGATAGCTCTCAGTCATGGTATGGACACTATAGGCCAACCCCCGCCGCTCTCGCACCGCCATGAATAACCGACTCGACATGCCTCCGCCCATAATCACGGAGAGGACTGAAAGCGCGTAGCGATCGGCATGATACATATCGTACGCCCGTACTCCGACAATGAGCTGGGTCTGATCAGTTTTTTTGGATTGAATATATATTTCTGGCGTCGTTTGCTTACGAGTATTTTTTTTAAATGTCGGTTTTTTACCGGTCCGGATTTCGGAAAAATGTTTTTCGACTTCTTTCTTCACTTTTTTCGGATCAATATTACCCGCGACACCTACCACCACGTTCTCCGCTACGTAGCCCCGAGAAAGATATTTGATAAAGTCTTTACGCATGAAACGTTTCAGATTTTCTTTGGGGCCAATGATTTCCCAGCCCAAAGGCTGATCACCATAAAGGTGGAGCTCCCACAAATCGCCGATATGACGCATGGGCATATCTTCGTACATATTGAGTTCTTGGAGTACCGGGCCACGCTCACGGTCGATTTCTTCTTGCTCAATCTTGGCATTGAGAAAAAGGTCAGAGACGACATCGAGCGCCGTCTCCCAGTGATGGGCCTCGACTTTGGCATAGTACGCAGTTCGGTCTTTGCCAGTATAGGCATTGTACTCAGCACCGATAGCATCCAGTTCCTTAGAGATATCCATGGCGGTCGGGCGTTTGGCTGTACCCTTGAAAAACATGTGTTCGAGAAAGTGAGCGAGTCCGTTCTCGGCCCGTGATTCATAACGCGACCCCACCCCAGTCATGACAATCACCGTGGCCGTCCCTGTCTCCTGCATCGGTGCCAAGAGTATCCGCAGTCCGTTCTTGAGTGTGTGTTTCTGGTATTTCATATGGGTAGAATTTAGAATCTTGAATACTGAATACGGTAAAACCTACATGGAAGACTTGTCGCTTACATAATTTGTGAGCTTGTCTATCTTCACACGTTCCTGCTCCATCGTGTCGCGGTCACGGACAGTAACAGCTCCATCAGTGAGGGTATCGAAGTCAATAGTGACACAATAAGGCGTGCCTATCTCATCTTGGCGGCGGTAGCGCTTGCCGACGTTACCATTGTCATCCCACTCTGCACGAAAATCT
>Ga0163144_10009342_pt1 | contig 21069 bp, 17 predicted proteins | sample OliLak19BULKMAT1_FD_123175 | JGI IMG/M metagenome (GOLD analysis project Ga0163144, IMG submission 123175) | Freshwater microbial mat bacterial communities from Lake Vanda, McMurdo Dry Valleys, Antarctica - Oligotrophic Lake LV.19.BULKMAT1 | ecosystem: Environmental > Aquatic > Freshwater >... | reverse complement strand
TCCGGAGCAGGGTGCGGGCTCGGTGATGATCGCAACGACCAAGCAATCTTGATTATCTGGCGGGCTCGGGGCGTGGGCCACCGGCGCGTGGACGGGCGGGGCGTGTGGTTGTGCGAGAGTCGCCTGGGTCTTTGACGGCGGTGATGTGCAGGTAGGAAACGGTGGCGGACTTATCAGAGCGGGGCTGAGCGATAAAGACCGTGGTCTTCATCACCACGGCCAGATCGGGCGCGAGCACGGGGTGGCCAATGCCGATGCTGGCGCGGACGACGAAGGGGAGGAACGGCTCGGCGGTGAGGTACTCTCGGACCGTCTCGAAGATCACGACGCAAGGCCAGCACGGTGGGCTGGTCACGGGGCACCAGCGGGCGCGGCGGGTGTGGCGGGTGTGGCTTGTACGCGCGCCGGGATGGTAGGGTAGCGATTCAGGAGGGGGGTTTTCTCGCTGAGGTTATGGGAGGTTCCTTCACGAGGCTGTAGTGGCGTTACGCTTTACGCATGCACAGAGGATTCCGCGAGGTCATTTCGCACGCAGAGATGTGCGTCCGTGAGAAGACGAGCCTTCAGAAGGGTATGAACTTTCGCGTAGGCAACGGTCGGGGAGTGGACGCCAAGGGGGTTGCTGTCCAGCCCTACTGCGTCATTTTGATGTCTGTTCGAAGGGGCGCGCCTTACCAGGATCAATGGCACAATGAGGGCGAGCACGCGGGGTTGCTGGAGTACGAGGGGCATGACCGGGCCCGCAAGGTGAGCGAGTGGCTGCGCAACGTGGTGGGCGACCCCAAGCAGGTTGATCAGCCGCTGACGCTCGCCTCGGGCAGACCCACAGACAATGGCAAGTTCTTCGCCGCGGCTCAAGCCTTTGTGGCTGGGGCGGCCCCGGCAGAAGTGGTCTAGGTGTAGGAGAAGATCATCAACGGTGTGTGGTCTGACCGCGGGCGATACGAGCTCGTCGACGCGTCAGCAAAGTCGGTACCGGTGACCGGTCGCCGGCACAGTTCGAGCTCATCGCCCCGCGCGGTTCTGCGTTTCTTCCTGCGCCCGGCGGCCACACCAGATGTCTCCACGCTTCAAGAGCAGCTCGCACTTTCGATCGGTCGCCAGATCCCGACCGCGGTGAAGGTCGCGGTCTTCAAACGCGACCAAGGCCGCTGCGTGCAGTGCGGCGCGACCGACAACCTGCACTTCGACCATGACCTGCCGCATAGCAAAGGTGGCAGCAGCTTGACTGAGGCCAACGTGAAGCTGTTGTGCGCACGGCACAACCTCCAGAAGTCTGACAAAATCGTGACACTGGGCCCATTGCTGGGCCCACTCGTCGCGGCATTTCTCGCACAGGCCCTACGTGGGGCTTAGCGCCGGTGGCGGGGGTGCTCACCGCGAAGCAACACGCGGCTGATCAGCGCAGACCGCGGTGGTCCGCAACCCCTATCACTTGTTCCACAGCCCGCCGCCGTACACCGCCGAGTCGCCGAGCTCTTCGGCGATCCGGATGAGCTGGTTGTACTTGGCGTTGCGGTCGCTGCGGCACGGCGCGCCGGTCTTGATCTGCCCGCAGTTGGTCGCCACGGCGATGTCGGCGATCGTCGCGTCCTCGGTCTCGCCGCTGCGGTGGCTCAGGATCGCACCGTAGCGGTTCCGCACCGCCATATTCACGGCGGCAAAGGTCTCGGTGAGGGTCCCGATCTGGTTGACCTTCACCAGGATCGCGTTCGCGCAGCCCTCCTTGAGCCCGCGGGCCAGGAAGCTGGGGTTGGTCACGAACAAGTCGTCGCCGACCAGTTGGACCTTGTCGCCGAGCTTCTCGGTGAGCTTGCGCCACCCGTCCCAGTCGTTCTCGGCCAACCCGTCCTCGATCGACCGGATCGGGTACTTCTTGCACCAGCTCACCCACAAGTCGATCATCTCATCGCTGCTGGCGATCCGCTTGGGGTCGCTCTTAAAGAAGCAGTAGCCCTTCTTGCCCTTGGCGGCGGCCTCGTTCCATAGCTCGCTGACGGCGGGGTCAAGGGCCACAAAGATCTGGCTGCCCCACTTGTAACCGGCCTTCTTGGTCGCCTCCTCCATCAGCTGCAGCGGCTCCTCGGCGTTCTTGAGGCTCGGGGCAAAGCCGCCCTCATCGCCCACGGCGGTGCTCAGCCCGCGCTCGTGCAGCACCTTCTTGAGGGCGTGGTAGATCTCAACGCCCGCGCGCAACGCCTGATTGAAGTCGTCAAAGCCCCACGGCTGGATCATGAACTCTTGGAAGTCGACGTTGTTGTCGGCGTGCTTGCCGCCGTTGAGGATGTTGAGCATCGGGACCGGCAAAGTCCGCGCGCTGCTGCCACCGAGGTAGCGGTACAGCGGGAGCCCGGCCTCCGACGCGGCGGCCTTGGCGACGGCCATGCTGCAGGCGAGGATCGCGTTGGCTCCGAGCTTGGCCTTGTTGGCCGTGCCGTCGGCGTCGAGCATGGTCTGGTCGATCTTCTCTTGCTCGCGCGCGTCGCGCCCAAGCAGCACATCAGCGAGCTTGTCGTTGACGTTTTTGACGGCCTTGAGCACGCCCTTGCCCAAGTACGTCTTCTTGTCGCCGTCACGAAGCTCGACGGCCTCGTGCTCGCCCGTGCTGGCGCCGCTGGGCACCGCGGCGCGACCCACCGCGCCGCCGGCGAGCTGGACCTCGGCCTCGACAGTCGGGTTACCACGGCTGTCGAGAACCTGACGGGCGTTGACGCGGGCGATGCTAAAAACCATTGCTTTGATCCTGCCTTTCTGGCCCGCGAAGGCGGGCGTGTACCGACTACCGACGCTGAAACCAACTGAGACCGGCACCGCGCAGAACGCGTGGGCGGCTCTCGGACGTCACGCCCGAAAGAGCACCCAGGCCACTGAGGCACATTACCCGGACAAGTGCTGGACGTGCAACCGAACCTGTGGCATGATACGAACAGAAGGCCGGGCTTCCACTGCCGAGTATCCGAGCCTTTGACCAACCCCCGCTCGACCTCGTTTCGCGCCTCGGGGCTCGCCTGACTGACCACAGGGAACGCTGATGACGACACCTTCAGAGTGCTCTGCCGCGATCAAAACTCTTGCCGCCAGTTCGCCGGCGGGTGACGCCATCGCGGCGGGCCTTCCCGCTGGTGCCATGTTCGCGTCGGTCCACGGGGTTTCCACGGTCCGCGGAGAGCGGGTATCCTGTTGGAAGCCCCTCGCACGGGGCCCAGCCATGAACAGTGCTCAAGACCCCTTCCAGGTGCAGGTCCAGAAGCTCAAGGCCGACATGGTCGCCCAGGGCGTGCGCGTGCGCGAGCTGGTCGGTGCCTCGATGGACGCGGTCTTCGTGCGTGACCTTGAAGCGGCCCGGCGTGCCATCGCCCTTGACGAGCAGGTAGACCGCGTGGACGTAGAGCTGGAGAAGGCCTGCGTTGATCTGCTGACGCGCGCCACCGGCGTGGGCGCGCAGCTAGAGCCCGGGCAGCTCCGCTCGGTGCTGATGATCGTCAAGGTCAACAATGAGCTAGAGCGGATCGCCGATGTCGGCGTGAGCATCGGCGAAATGTGCGGGGTCTTCGCGGCGCAGGGGCAGGCCCTGCCCTCGACCTTCCGAGTGCTGGCCAACAGCTCGCTGGGGATGCTGCGTGACGCCGTGACGAGTTTGGACCGGCTCGACCCCGAGCTGGCGCGGGTCGTGCTGCTGAGCGAAGAGACGGTGCTCAAGTTCAAGCACGCGCTGGTGCGTGACGTGCAGCAGCAAGTCAGCCAGGGCAAGATGTCGGTAGACTTGGCGGGCGCGCTGCACGACGTAGCGATGCAGTGCGTCAACATCGCCGACCACTGCACCAACATCGCCGAGCAGGTCATGTACACCGTGACCGGCAAGATCGTGCGGCATATGCAGGGCCACTGGGAAGAGGTCAACCTTCCGGGCTGAAGCACGGCCGAGTGGTCAGAACCAAAGGCTTTGGTTCGCGCAGGGCAGGATTTGCTCGCGCCGTCTGTCTGCGGGCCAGACCCTTACCGCCACTTCGCCCCTCCGCGCACCGCCGCGCACTGCCGCGCGCCGCCGTGAGCCTCACCCCTAAGCCCTAAAGATCGCGCCAAGCCGCTTGCCCATCAATACGCTCGCACCTACCAGCGTCACCGCCAGCAGCGCCATACCCCACACGCCCATCGCCGCCGCCACGTGCGGCCCGTCCGCCAGCCGATTCGCAAACGCAAAGATCGCCTTCGTGATCGGGTAGTGCCGCTCCTGCTGCGCCAGAATCAAACTATCGCTCACCTCCAGCATCGCGAAGCTGAACGCCAGCAGCGCCCCGGCAATCAGGTTCGCCGCAATCAGCGGCACAATCACCCGGCGCACCGCCGTCACCCGGCTCGCGCCAAGGTTCATCGCCGCCTCTTCAAGCTGTCCGCTCGTCTGCTGCAGGCCCGCGACCGTCGCCCTCACAATGTAAGGCAGCCGCCTGATCGCGTACGCCGCAATCAAAAACGGCACCGGGTTCGGGTCGCTGCCCACCACGCTCAGCGCCTCCAGCGGGTTGCCCTTCCCAAACGGCCACCGCAGGCTCAGCGCCACAAACCCAAACGCCATCACCAGCCCGGGCACCGCCAGCGGCAGCATGCACAACGCGTCCAGCAACCCGCGCCCCCACACCTGCGTCCGCACCAGCACGTACCCGATCAGCACGCCCAAAAACAAGTCAATCGCCACCGCCACACTCGCCAGCAAAAGGCTCATCGTGATCGCGCTGCTCGCAAGGTCGCTCGTTAGCGCCTGGTCAAAGTGCGCAATCGTGAACTCACGCGGCAGCACGCTGCGGTACCACTGACCAGTCCCCGAGAGCGCCGTCAGCACCACGCCCACGTGCGGCAGCACCGCCGCCATCGTCACCGCCGCGAACAAACCCGTCGCCAGCCAGCCCCTCCAACCCGCCAGCACGCCCTCGCCAGACGCACGGCTCGCCTTCGCGAACATCGCGTAGCTCTGCCCGCCAAGCAGCCACTTGCCCAGCCCGTAACAACTAAGCGCCACCGTCAGCATCACCAGCGTCAGCGCGTACGGCTCGCTGCTCCGCTCGACCTCCTTCAGCCCGTCAAAGATCTGTACCGATGTCACCTGCCGATACTCAAACACCAGCGGCGTGCCAAGCTCCGTAAAGCTCCAAATAAACACGATCGTCGCGCCCGCAAAGATCCCCGGCCGCACCAGCGGCAGCGTGATGGTCAAAAGCCGACGCCAGAACCCCGCCCCAAGGTTCTCCGCGCTCTCATCCAGCGCGGGGTCAAGGTTCGCCAGTGCCGCGCTCGCGTTCAGGTAGATGATCGGGTACAGGCTCAGCGCCTGCACCACCACCACCCCCGCCAGCTGCGCAGAGCCCACAAAGTCAACCTCAGTCCCCAGCAGCGTGTTGAGCGCCCCCTGCGTCCCGAACACCATCTTGAAACCAATCGCCCCAACAAACGGCGGCAAAATCATCGGCACCAGCACCAGCGCGTTGAACACCCCCTTGCCAGGGAACCGGTACCGCGTGCTCAGCACCGCCAGCGGCAGCGCGATCGCGCACGCCGCGATCGTCGTCATCGTCGCGATCTTCAGGCTGTTGACCATCCCGCCAACCAGGATCGGGTTCTCAAACACCAGTAAAATGTTCCGCAGCGTAAACCCCGTCGCCTGCGTCGGATTCTCGTAGAACGCCCCGATCAACGTCAGCGCAATGGGGTACAGCAGCAGTGCCGAAAGCACCAGCAACAGCGACGTCAGCAACGCGTACTGCGAAATCAACCTTGACCAGCGCATGCCCACAAGGTAGCCAACCACGACCTGAACTTCCGCCCTTGCCTCGCGTGAGGCAGGTTCTCCAGGCCGCCTCCTTGCCTTCGCCTCGCGTGAGGCAGGATTCCATCCTGCCAAGGCTTTGCCTCCTCATTGCTTGCCCCGCCTACTATTCCCCATGTTGTGGTGGTGGCACGGCCGCCGCCTGTCCTGTCCCTTGACCCAGCCCGGCACCCCCGGGCCCATCTCCGTGGAGGGCTCCTTGACGCAGTCCAGCAACCCCGCACTCGTACGCTTTTCACCTGACGCCTGGCGCGACCTCCCCGGCATGAGCCTCTCCAAGGCCGCCAAGGCCTCCGCCATGACCGTCACAGGCACCGTCACCGCCACCGCCATCCTCCTGTTCATCACCATTGCCGCCGCCGCCGGCGGCTGGCTCCTGGTCCAGAAAAACCCAAGCCTCATGCTCCCGATGTCCATCGGCAGCCTCGTGCTCTGTCTGCTCACCTGCTTCGTGCTCTTCCGCTTCCCCAAGGCCGCCCCCTACATCTCACCGATCTACGCCATCCTCCAAGGCCTCGTCGTCGGCGGCATCTCCTGGATCTACGCCACCAAAACCGCCGGCACCAGCGTCGGCGGCGCCACCGGCTCCATGATCATCATCAACGCCGGCCTGGCCACCGCCGCCACACTCAGCGTCATGCTCAGCCTCTACGCCTTCGGCCTGCTCAAGGCCGGCAGAACCTTCCGCAACGTCATGCTCGTCGGCGGCATCGCCGTCGGCCTCTACCTCCTCGCCTCCCTCGGCATGTCGCTCTTCGGCGTCACTCCCGCCTTCCTCTCCTCAGGCCCCATCGCCATCGCCCTCACCGCCGCCATCACCCTCTATTCCGCCTTCTGCCTCATCCTTGACTTTGACCTGATCGAGTCCAGTGTCGAGGCCGGCGCTCCCAAATACATGGAGTGGTACTGCGGCTTCGCCCTCCTGGTCACCCTGGTCTGGATCTACATCAACTTCCTCCGCCTGCTCTCGCTGCTCCGCAGCAACAACTAATCACCGCCCTCCACCCCGCCCGAAACGGCCGGGTGAAGCTTCGCTCGCACCCCTCCCGCATCCCCGCGCTATGCTTCCGCCCTTCCCCCCGGCCCTGTCAGTCAGGCACGTCCGGGCCGCTGTCCCACTCCCCAATAGCACTGCGCACATGACACCCGACCCCGCCGCACATACATCCGACATGGCCTTTAACCTGGCCTCCACGCTCACCGCCACGCTGGGCTTCACCCTTGACTGGGGCCGCATGGGCGTCGGCCTGCTCCTGGTCGGGTTCATCGCGGCCTGCGCCATCCTCATCCTCATCATCCTGATTCAAAAGCCCCAGGGCGGCGGCCTCGCCGGCGCCTTCGGCTCAGGCTCAGGCTCGGGTCAAACCGCCTTCGGCACTCGCACCGGCGATGCCCTCACCTGGATCACCGTCGGTGCCTTCGTCCTCTTCGTCGGCCTCGCCATCGCCATGAACTACGCCTCGAAGCCCCCCAAGGCGCCAGCCGCCGAGCCAAAGGCCATCGCCCCCGCGACCACAACGCCCGCGAGTACAACGCCCGCCGGATTTACGCCCGCGCCCTCTCTGCCGACCGAAATCACGCCCGCGCCCGCCGCGACTGTGCCCGTGGTCATCACTCCCCCGCCCGCGCCCGCACCCGCACCTTTGACCACACCCTGACCGCCCGCGCGCCAGCGCCACCGGACAACGGACCTTCCACATGATCCGCAGCATGACCGGCTTTGGAGAGGCCTCTTGCACCCACCAGGGCGTGCACTTCTTTCTCGAGCTGCGCTCCCTCAACAACCGCTACTTCAAGGCCGCCATCAGGCTCCCTGATGAGTTCCAGGGCCTCGAAGCAGAGATCGAGAGCGAGCTGCGCCGCATGCTCTCCCGCGGCAGCCTCACCCTCTCCGCCTCATGCTCAGACTCCTCAGGCGGCGCCGCCCACACAATCAACAAGGCCGCACTCGGCGCTTACATCGATCAGCTCGCCGCACTCCCACAAGTTGCCAGCGGCCTCACCCGCATCGAGATGGGCCCGCTGCTCTCGCTCCCGGGCGTGCTCCAGCCACCCGCCAACGAAGAGGCCCGACACGACCTCGCACGCACCGCCTACCTCGGCCTGCTCAAGCAGGCCTGCACCGAGCTTGAAAAGATGCGCGCCCGAGAAGGCCAGCTCCTCAAGGCCGACCTGCTCGCCCAGCGCGAGGTCATCGTCGAGCACCTCCGCGTCGTCCAAGAACGCGCACCCGTCGTCGTCAACGACTTCGCACAGCGGCTTAAGAACCGGGTCGAGACCCTGCTCAAAGACAACGGCCTGACCGTCCAGCCCGTTGACCTCATCCGTGAGATCGCCGCCTACGCCGAAAAGTCTGACATCTCCGAAGAGATCACCCGCCTCGGCGGGCACATCGAACAGTTCATGGCCCTAGTTAGCAAGGACGACGCCAAGCCCATCGGCCGCACGCTGGACTTCCTCAGCCAAGAGATGCTCCGCGAAGCCAACACTATGTCCAGCAAAAGCAACGACGTCGGCATCAGCCGCGCCGTCGTCGAGATCAAGAGCGCCATCGACCGCATCAAAGAGCAGGCCGCCAACGTGGAGTGAGCGGGCAAGCGAGGTTGGGCAGCGGGCAATCGGCGCTGCCGAGTAACCGTGTCACGCCGTAGCGCTGCTTAGCGGGGCGTGCCAGTGCCCGGCAATGCGTCGCGTGGCGGTCAGTAGAAGTGCGTAACAGTGCGTGGCACAGGATCAACGGCCGAGCAAGATCAGGCCTTCAGCGCACGTCGCGTTTCACGCGACCATGAACCATCGCACAATGGTCAATGTCTTTGACCGCCCGATCACTCCCCATCAATCTCGCGCAGCTTCAGCCCGTATTCCTGAAGCTTGATCTTCACCTCGGTCAGGCTCGTCGCGCCAAAGTTCTTTACACCCAGCAGCTCCGCCTCGGTGTGCGTCACCAGGTCGCCAAGGCTCTGGATGTTCAGCAGCTGCAGCGCCTTGCGCGCACGCACCGACAGGTTCAGCTCGCCCACGGCCTTGGTCAGCACCGCCTCCTGACCCGTCCCCTTCATCGTGTCCAGCATCTGCCGACGTGCCGCACGGTGCGCCTCGTCACGCCCCTGCCCAAGCCGCAGACCCTTCTGCCCCAGCATCACCTTGATCTCCTCCAGCGAATTATCGCCGAAGTTCTTGTAGCTCATCAGCTCCTGCTCGGTCGTCCGGATCAGGTCGCCCAGCGTCCGGATGTTCATCTTCTTCAGGCACGTACGCGCCCGCACCGACAGCTCAAAGTCCGTCACCGGCGTGTCGAGCAGCGCGCTGCGCTTGAAGCGGTCCTGAGAGTGGTCGTCCTCCAGCACCATGCTCTTGCTCGCCGTCACGTCCTGCATGTACAGCCGCGCACGCGCGTGGTTCGGGTCCGTCTCAAGCACCTGACGAAGGCACCGCTCCGCGCGGTGCCAGTCGCCCTGATCCTCGTACAGCACCGCCAGGTTCACAAGCGCGTTGATCGGCGCCGGCGGACGCTCAATCGCCTTCTCGTAACACTCAATCGCCCCATCCTCCTCGCCAGAAAGGTCCAGCAAGTACCCAAGACGAAAGTTCAGCTTCGGGTCCAGCGGGTCCGCGGCCACGGCCTTGCGCAGATGGACAATCGCCAGGTCACGGTCGCCCGCCGCCTCGGCCCGCTCAGCCTCGCCAGACGCACGCGCCGCCGCCTGCGCGTCACGCTGAACCTCGGCCGCACCAATCACCAAGTCCATCACGTTGTGACTCGACATGCCGCTGCACTCCAAATAGCCCCGCCCGCCGCGTTGCGCACGCAGCCAAGCGGGCCGAGATTATAGCCCGCCAACGCCTTCAAGTAGCCCCGCAAGTACCCCGCTGGTCTTCGCCAGCCGCCCCCAGCCGCCCCCAGCCCCCCCCCGGCTCCCCCAGCCCCGGGGTTTCAGACGCGCGCCGCCGCCGCGGCCACAATCGCACCAAACTCGTCGGGCTTCAGGCTTGCGCCGCCCACCAACGCCCCGTCCACGTCCGGCATCGCCATCAGGCTCTGGGCGTTCGCCCCCGTCACGCTCCCGCCGTACTGAATCCGCACCGCCCCAGCCGCCTCGCTGCCGAACATATCCCGCACCACGGCCCTGATGTGCCAGTGCGCGTCCTGCGCGTCATCGGCCGTCGCGGTCTTGCCCGTCCCGATCGCCCAGATCGGCTCATACGCGATCACAAGCCGCGCCATCTCCTCAGGCCGCACCTCACGCAACCCAAGGCGCGTCTGCTTCTCGTTGATGTGGTTGGTCTCGCCCACGTCGCGCTGGTGCAGGCTCTCACCCACGCACAAGATCACGCCCAGCCCCGCGTGCAACGCCGCACGCAACTTGAGGTTGACCATGTCGTCACCCTCGTGGATCACATGCCGACGCTCGCTGTGCCCGGCCAGCACCCACGTGCACCCGCAGTCCACCAGCATCCCGGGCGAAACCTCGCCGGTGAACGCGCCCTTCTCGGCGTGATACACGTCCTGCGCGCCAACTTGCACCGCGCTGCCGCGAACCGCCTCGCCCACCGCCAGCAAGTACGGCAGCGGCGGAAAGACCACCGTCTGCACGCCACCCTGAGCCCCAGCCAGCTTTACCACCGCCCGCGCCAGCTCAACGCCCAAGGCCCGGTTGGTGTTCATCTTCCAGTTGCCGCCGATGATCGGTGTCCGCATGGGCCAATATAGAGCCCCACAATCCGGCGGGCGCACGTGGTTGACTCTGACTTTGAGTCTGACCCGCTCTCTGAGCGCGCGCCACACACGCTTTTGTCAGCGGGCGATGGCCGCCGCGATGATCTTGGCCGACACGGGCGTGCCCTACAGAAGGCTGCGCGTCGTCGCGTGTGCTGACAACGAGCGTGCCGTGCCACCGGCGCGCGTGAGCGGCCGGCACCGCACCAACCAGCGCGTCGAGCTGGTCGTGACCCGCGACCAACCGTCTGAAGACCCGCACCAGCGCGACTCGCCAAGGTGGTTCAAATGACGGCGCGTCCGGGGACCATTGACACGCGCTTAGGCCTTCGTTTCTCTGCTCTGGCCCTCACTCCACGCTACAAGCCCCGTGGCTGGCGTCTGCCGCACGCGCGACCAGACCCACCCCAAGGTACCACCCAGGCCCGCCGCGTCGATCCTGGCGCAGATACAGATTCGAGCGCACTTCTGCGGCGTTCCGCGGCAGGCTGGGCAAGCCCTAACCTTCCGACGTGACCAGCCCGCCCAGCGATGACAGACCCCGCGATAAAGTCGGCGGCGGCCCGCGCGGGCCAGACGCCTCGGGCCTCAAGCTGCGCGGGGTTGATGGTGAGGTCGTCGCTCGCGGCGCGACCGGCCAGCGCCCGCCACGGCTTCGGCCAGAACTAGACGACGATGAGATCTCGGACCTCCCGCAGCGGGCCGACGTCGAGCGGTTTAGCGGCGTGACGCGGCGCTGCCCAGAGTGCAAGAAAGAAGTCTTTGACGATGTCGTGGCCTGCTACCACTGCGGGGCGTATATGGAAGAGGACCGGTCTCGCCGGCGTGTGCCGGTGTGGGTCTTGGCCACGGCGGGCCTGGTGATCCTGGGCTTTCTGCTGGTCGCCCTGCGCGGGGTGGTCTTCTAGGATTGCGGGAGATCCGGGCTTCTGGCCGGGGCGTGGAATGTGTGGTAGATTGTTCTGTGCTGTACCGGCGGTGCTCAGGCCCATCCGCAATGCCGCGCGTGCTTAGTGAGGAACCCCAGATGATCAACGCCCCCGAGCCCAGCGGCCAACCTGGTGCCTTCGCCAAGCTCTCGCGCCGTGACGTGCTCAAGCTGGCCGGCAGCGCGGCGACGCTGGCGGTCGGGGCGGCGGCGATCGGTGTTGGCGGGCGTGCGCTGGCGGGGGGCGTAGTAGAGCCTTTGAATGTCAAGCCCACGCCGGGCCTGCTGCGGTTTCGGCTGACGGCGACGCCGGCGTTCGTGCAGATGCGGCCGGGTGCGATGACGGCGGTGTGGCGGTTCCGTTATCGGCTGCTGGAGGGCGACGGGTCGTACCTGACGCCGGGGCCGGGGTTCATGGGCCCGACGATCCGTGTGCCGCGCGGGACGCGGGTGATTTGCGACTACAGCAACAACCTGAGCGAGATCAGCAACGTGCACTGGCACGGGCTGGACATTCCGGCGGACCAGGACGGGCACCCGAAGGACTTTGTTGAGCCCGGCGGGACGCGCCGGTATGACTTCGTGGTCGATCAGCCCGCGGGCACGTGCTGGTATCACCCGCACCCTGACATGCGGACGGGCCCGCAGGTGTACATGGGCCTTGCAGGGCTGTTTATCGTGACGGACAAGGAAGAGGCCAAGTCTCGCCTGCCGCAGCGCGAGCTGGCGCTGGTGTTGCAGGACCGGCAGTTTGGTGCGGGCAACGGCCTGGTCTACGGCGATCCGTCGGGCGTGGTGGGGATGCTGGGCAACGTGGTGCAGGTCAATGGCGAGCAGCTTCCGACCCTTGCGCTGGCGGCGGGCCCGGTGCGGCTGCGGCTGCTAAACGCGAGCAACTCACGGATCTACAAGCTTGCGCTCAGCGACGGCACGCCCCTGACGGTGGTGGGGACTGACAACGCGGTGCTTCCGACGGCGGTGAATCGCGGGTACTTGATGCTCTCGCCGGGCGAGCGCGCGGACGTGTGGCTTGACCTCTCGGCGCGGGCCAACAGCGAGGTGCTGACGCTGCGGAGCCTGAGCTTCAACCCGTTCATGATGGGCTCGAGCTCGCTGGTAAACGGGGCGGCGTTTGATGTGTGCCGCTTCCAGACCAGCACCGCGCCGACCACGCCGGCGGCTGCGCCCGGCGCGCTGGTGCCCTTTGAGGCGTACACGCTGGCGGGGGCGAGCAACGCGGCGAACCCGCGGCTGTACCCGATCGGGCGCGACACGACGACGAACCCTGACTTGTGCCAGCCGTGCTGGACGCTCAACGGCGTGCTGTACACCCTGACGGGGCTTGAGAGCAACGAGACGGTGCCGGCGGACACGCTGGAGGTGCTGCAGGTGGACAATCCGGCGAACGGGCCGGTGATGCCGCACCCGATCCACTTTCATGGTCGGGCGTTTCAGGTGCTGTCACGGGCGCGGGTGACGGGCAACTCGTCGACGCAGACGTCTTACAACGGGGTGAAGGACGGGTTTGTTGACAGCGGGTGGAAGGACACGGTGCTGGTCTGGCCCGGCGAGCGCGTGCAGGTGCTGATGAAGTGGACAACGCACCGCGGCTTGTTTGTGTACCACTGCCACAACCTCGAGCACGAGGACATGGGCATGATGCGGAACTTGCTGGTGGTGTGAGGGCGTGAGCGCGTTGGTTCGCGAGCGTTCGTTCACGCGCGGCTGGCCGCGCGGTGGGCGTCAAAGGCGAAGAGCCCGGCGAGGGCGAGCAGCGCGAGCGCGACGGGGGCGTTGAGGATCGCGGGGTTGAGCGCGCCGGTGGGTGTGCGCCAGATCCCGGCGGCCAAGTCTCGCACGCCGACGAAGGCCTGAAGCCCGAGTGCGGCGACGGAGACGGCGGCGATCAGCAGCATGGGGATGACGACGAAGGCGCGGGCCTTGCCGGTGCGTTTGAGCCAGACGGCTACGCCCATGAGCGTCAGTGCGGCGAGGAGCTGGTTGGCGGAGCCAAAGAGCGTCCAGAAGAGTCGGTAGCCCTCGGGGTCACTGGTCAGCAAGATGGCCAGGGGCGCGGCGCAGGTGAGGGCGGCGAAGGCCAGGCCCCAGGCGAGCGTGCGTTTACCGGTGAGCTCGGCGAGCAGGTAGCGGCCCAGGCGCGTGGTGATGTCGAGTGTGTCAAAGACGAAGGTAGAGAAGGCCATCGCGCCGAAGGTGGCGCAGAAGAGGAAGGCATCTGGCCCGAGGAAGGTGGTCAGGAAGCGGGCGATGCCCTGGCCGTAGATCGTGGCGGGGGATTGCCCCTTGGCGTCAGCGGGGAGGATGATCATGACGGTGGCGAGTGCGATGACGGCGATGAGGCCTTCAAGGAGCATGGCGCCGAAGCCCACGGAGCGGCAGTGTGACTCTTTGGCGATCTGCTTGCTGGTGGTGCCGCCGCAGATCAGGCCGTGGAAGCCCGAGCACGCGCCGCAGGCGATGGTGACAAAGAGGAAGGGGAAGATGAGGCTGGTGACCGGGAGCGGCGCGCCGGGTGTGGCGAGGCTCTGCCATGGCGCGGGTGTGAGTATGGCGGCGACGGAGTCTGTGATCGCGGGCTGCTGGACGGTGAAGCCGCCGGCGAGGAGCCCGAGGATGCCGATGATCAAGACGAGGTAGAGGACCCATCCGCCCAGGTAGCCGCGGGGCTGCTGCAGGACCCAGACCGGGAGCATGCTGGCGACGAGGCAGTAGGCGAGGATGAGCACGTACCAGGTGCTTGCGCCCAGGTTGAGCAGTGTGTCGAGCTTCATGCCGGCGTAGACACACGCGAGGGTGGCGGGAACGAAGATGACGGTGACGAGCCAGAGCGGCGGCTTGAGGAAGCGTTGCACGAGGCCCAGGATGACGGCGAGGCCGAGGTAAAGGGTGCTGGCCATCGCGACCGCGCCGCCCTTGTTGAAGGTGGTTTGCAGGCCTTCAAGCTCCTCGGACTTGCCGACGAACGAGGCGGCGGTGATCTGCGTGAAGGCGACGACGATGTAGAGCATGGCCAGCCAGATGAAGGCGGCGAGTGTGATCCAGGCGCGTTGGCCCAGGTGTGTGCGGGCGACATCAGCGATGGAGTGGGCACCGTGGCGGACCGAGGCGATGAGAGCTGAGAGGTCATGCACTGCGCCGATAAAGACCACGCCAAGAAGGATCCAGAGCAGGGCGGGGAGCCAGCCGAAGGCGAGGCAGGCGAGGATGGGCCCTGCGATGGGCCCGGCGGCGGCGATGGCGGAGAGGTGCTGGGCGAGCAGATAGAGGGGCTTGGTGGGGATGAAGTCGACGCCGTCGGCTTTGGCGGTGGCGGGCGTGGTGGCGTTGTCGTCAAGGGCGTAGCGTCGCGCGACGTGCTTGCCGTAGAGCAGGTAGCCGGCGGCGAGTGCGGCGAGTGCGATGAGTGCGAGCGGCCAGAGGGGCATGGCTTGAGTATGGCGAGGTGTTGGGCGAGAAACAAACAACCCCCCGCGCGGTGCGGGGGGCTGGGTGGGTGAAGGTGGATTGGTAGGTGTGGGTTGTTGGTGTGGGCTCTACGTTGAGCAGAGCCGGTTTCGTAGATCAGCAGGCGACGGTGAAGGCGTTGATGAAGACGATGATGTCGTCGGCGGTGAACTCGCCGTCAGCGCCGAGCGACTGGCCTGGGCCGGCGATGTCGCCGCGGGCGTCGCGGTTGGAGAAGCGGTTGATGAAGAGGATGATGTCGTCAGCGGTGAGTTCGCCGTCGGGGCGTCCGAGCTGGCCTGGGCTGGCGATGTCTGAGCGTCCGCAGGGGCGGGTGATGGTGGCGCGGTAGGCCTGGATGCGGTTGGCGTTGTCGCGTGCGAAGCCGACGACGACGGTGCCGTTGGCGGAGACGTCGGTGATGGCGTCGACGTTCCAGCCTGCGGGTACGAGGGTGCCCAGGAGAGCCTGGAGGTCAACGGTCTGTCCGAACCGCCAGAAGGCGGCAGCGCTGCCGCCGTTGGTGCGCTGGGCGACGCCGACCGTGACGGATGCGTCGGCGGAGACGGCGAGGGCGGAGGAGCCGAAGCCACCGAGGCTTGGGAGGTTGACGGCGATGATGGAGCCGCCGCCGTTGGGCCTTGTCCAGCGAACACCGCGGGTGCCTGAGGGTGAGTTTTCGGTGCCGACGATGACCGAGCCGTCGCCTGAGACGCAGTTGGCCTCGGCGGAAGAAGCGAGGGCGGAGATGGGGAGTGTGGTGGCGGTGAAGGCGAGCGGGGTGGAGGAGGTGCGTTCCCAGAGTGCTGGTGTGCGGATGCTGTTGTTGGTGCCTGAGCGCCAGCCAGCGGTGAACTGCGCGGTGTTGTTGGTGCTGGTAGCGGCGCCTTGTGCGGCGGTGCCGAGGGGTAAGTTGACGAGTCCGGCGGTGCTATTGAAGTAGAAGGGGGCGGAGGTGAAGGCGAGAGTGCCGTTGATGCGACCGACGAAGGTTTCGCCGTCGGCAGAGAGGTCTGTGGCCTCGCTGGCGCTTCCGGCGATGGAGAAGGGTGCGCGGGGGGAGCGTGAGGCGCGTTCAGCGCCTGAGAGGCCTTGCGCGCCGGCGATGATGCCGGTGTCAGTGACGGCGAAGGCGGAGGACTCATTGCCCACGGGGACGGGCCAGACGGTGACCATGCCGGTGCCGGGCCGCCAAGCGAAGGCTTCGTTACCTGCGAACGAGCCGCTGGATCCGACGACGATCTGGCCGTTGGGCGAGACGCCTGCGGCCTGGCTGACAAAGCCGCCCGAGAGAAATCCCAGGGGGGTGAAGGAGTACGGAACGAGTGTCGGGGCGCCTGCGAGGGCGCCGGCGGTGCAGGCGGCTGCGGCGGCCAGCGCGAGTAGGGCGTGTCGGCTTAAGCGACCAGAAAGGACGCGCGAACGAACAACATAGATCGCCATGGGGGGTCTCCTCTCCTCCGGTGACAGCATTTCGGCGGCCCGGGCTGCTAAGGAGCGGGGGCGTCGGCCAAAATCTATCACAAGTCCCTGATGCGTCAAGGGGTTTGGGCAAAAAGGCGCGAGAATGTTGGAACCGCGCACAAGCTTTACCGCTGCGACCCGATCGGAACCCGATCCGGTGGGGTAAAAATGGGGGTTTGGTCAACCCGGGTGGGTGTGGTGGGGGCTTAGGGGCTGGTGATGGCGGGTGGGTTGGCGTCGCTGTGGGCGGGCTGGCCGTAGGCATCGGCGGCGTCTTGGTCGTAGTCGATGGGTTGGTCGTCGTGAGCGGTGAGGTCTGGTGCGAGGCCGAGCTTGACGTCGCGCTCTTGGGCGTAGACGAGCTTGGCGGTGATCCACATGTAGAAGAAGAGGGAGGGTGCGTTGAGCAGGGCACCTTGTTTGAGGTTCATTAGGAAGGTGAAGAGCGTGAGGCCGATCCAGGCGACGGCGAGGGAGCGTTGGTGCTGGTCAAGGTCGAGGCCTTTGATCCAGCGTGCGCTGGCAAGGGCGGTAAAGAGCAGGGCGAGGCCGAGGAAGCCCATGCCCACGAGCCCGTACTCGACGAAGGATTCGATGACGACGTTGTGCGGGTACCAGAAGCCGATGTCGGTGTTGAAGAAGATGGAGTTGAAGGCGGAGGCGCCGAGGCCTTGGATCCAGAAGGCGGGGGCGTTGAGGTAGGCTTCGGCTGAGACGAGGGCCATGTTGAAGCGGTCGGCGAAACCGCCCCTGACGTCGGTGGTGGACCAGCGGGACTGGCCTTGGGCGCCGAAGACGATGGAGTAGATGACGTAGAGGACGCCGCCGGAGAAGGCGCCGAAGACCATGACGGTGACGAACTGTCCGATGTTGCGTCGTGCGGCGGCGAGTGGAAAGAGCAGGGCCGAGCAGGCGACGGCACCGAGAACTTGGCCACGCGAGCCTGAGGCGAGGGCGACGATGAGCCCGGAGATGAAGGCCAGGGTCTGGACGGCGAGCCAAAACTTGGACTTGTCTTTGCCGCGGTAAAGGGCGGCGATGATGGCCTGGCCTGCGCCGAAGTCGGCGAGGGCGAGGGGGTTGGTGCGGAAGTCACCGACGCCGGCGATGTAGCCGAGGTCAACGCCCAGGCGTCCACCGACGATGTCGGTGCGTGGGCTGATGGCGATGAAGACGGAGATGACGATACCCGAGAGCATCATGGCCTTGAAGTTGATGTCGAGGTCCTCTGTGCGGCGGACGAGCAGGGGGACGACGGTCATCTGCATGAGGAAGTAGGGCCAGGAGATGCCCAGGAAGTGCCAGGCGGCGTCGGGGGAGGGCGTCCAGAGGATGGACAGGAGCATCCAGGCGAGCAGGAGGGTGAGGGCGATGCCGACGCGGTTGATATAACCGGTAAACAGGTCCTGCCCGCGGAGGAAGGCGTTGCCGAGGCAGAAGAAGCAGATGGCGAAGACGGCGGCGTTGGTGGCCCAGGCGTACTGGAAGATCAGGACGGGCTGATAGCTCTGGAGGATCTGCTCGACGGCGAACATCGAGATGAAGGCGGTGAGGGCGAGGGGGGGGCGGATGACGCAGGCGGCGACGCCGCCGGCGCAGAGGCCCACGAACAGGATGAAGAGTGCGAGTTCCATGGTGTTGGTGGCGTCGGGCGTTGAAGCTTGGGCTGGGATACGCCTGCGAGGGTGTGTGGTTCGGGGTTCGGTGGGTGATCTGGGCAGAATGAGGGAGCCGTTCGAGGATATCTATCGGTCGCTGGGGGCCTTTGGGTTCCGCGTCTGAGGAGGGTTGGATGCTGAAAGAGGGGCTTGAATCGCGTTTGGTGGCACGAACGAAGCCCTACTGGCCGACAGGCGTCATAGTCGGCATGAGCTACCTGAGGTGCGCAGACGGGCTGGTAGCCCGGGCTGAAGGGGTATCCGATACTGTGGGGGAGCGGGTCGCGGCGAGGTCGGCCACGGGTGGCCGGACGGAGGCCGGGGCGCGGGCTGGTGAGCGGAACGAAGGGGAGCCTGATGCTGAAGTCGAACGACGACGTGGGCTTGGCGGAGCTTGGGCTTCCGGCTTGTGTTGGCGGTGTCGCTGTTGGCGCGGGTTCTGCTGGTGGGGGTGGTGGGCGTGGGGTGTTGGGCCGTTTTGGGCGCGGGTTGGTGGTGGCGTTGTCGCTGGTGGCGTCGCTGTGCGTGGTGCCGGCGGCGCTTGCTCAGACGATGAACTCGGCGCGGACGCACCACCCGGGTGATCCGCGTGAGTTCGCGGTGTACTGGGCGTTCTGGGCGCCTGAGCGGGCGTGGTACAACCTGGAGATGACGGACGTTCCGTGGCACACCAACTGCACGAGCATCCCGACGGCGTGGGCGGACAAGTATCCGCGTGCGGGCCCGCACATGATCGATCTTTACCCGGGCGGCAAGGACGCATTTTACCGCGACCATTTCGCGGGGTTGCGGGTGAATATCGATCTGGTGGCGCCGAATGTGAACTATGACGGGGTGCTGTTTTACGACTACGAGTTCTGGGGGCCGTTCTGGACCGGGCACTGGAACGACGCGAGCACTGCTGGGTTGACGGCGGACGACTTCGACCCGATTGACGACTGGCGCGAGCACATCCGCACGTCGCGTCCGCAGCTGCTGGCGGGGCTTGATGCAACGGGGCAGGAGGAGGTCTTTCGGCAGACGTGGCTTGCGCAGACGCGTGAGTTCTTCGAGCGGTGTTATCACGAGATGAAGCGTCTGCGGCCGCGGTCGCGGGTGGGGTTCTACAACTTTCCCAGCCAGAACTACTGGGGCTGGAGGAACCCTGAGCGTGCGGCGCAGCTGCGTTACGCGTACACGACGGAGATGGCGTGGTTCTGGCCGATGGTCGACGTGATCATGTCCAACACGTATGTGTTCTATCAGAGCGTGGACGCGCAGCGGGCACCGGCGGGTTACTTTGATACGCGAGCTGACTTTGAGAGTTACGTGCGCAGCAACGTGGGGATGGCCATGAGCGTGGCGGGTGGCAAGCCGGTGCTGAACTTCATCGGTTGGCAGTACCACCCGGCGTACGTGCCTGCGCCGCTGGGCCCGCTGAACGCGTGGAACCTTCGGCGGAGCTTTGAGATCTCGCGTGAGCTTGGGTGCTCTGGAGTGGTGGTGTTTGGGTGGATCCAGAACCAGCAACAGTACAACGCGGCGGCGCCGTTCTTTAGGGACACGCTCAACCCGTTCTTGCGGCAGTTCATGCAGTTGCCGAGCCTTGCGCCGCAGCTGAATCCTGCGCCGTTGACGCCGCCGACTGCGCCGGGGACCGGCCCGGATGGGACGGGCGTTGGTGGTGGCAGTAGTCCGCCGCCGAGCGGTCCGGCGGGTGGTGGGGTGAACCCCAACGCGCCGAACGCGCCGAGCGTGCCGAACGCGCCAGCAGATCCGGTGACGCCGGAAGCTCCGACGAGCCCGACAGGGCCAGTGGGGCCAGTGGGGCCGGTGGCTCCGGGTGGTTCTGGCGGGTCGGGGTTTAGTCCGGTGCCGCCGCCGCCGGCGGGCGTGACGCCTGGCCCGGCGGCGGGAGGCGGGTTTGGGCCGCAGGTGCCTGGGCTCGGATCGATGATTGATGGTGCGCCTGTGCCGGTGATCCCGACGGGCGGCGGTGTGGCGGGTACGGGTGGGAAGGTCGGCAAGGGCAAGGCGGGGCGTGTGGTGGTGGCGGCCGCGCCGGTGGGTGTTGGCAGCGTGACAAACGCGGGCAACGGGCGTGGCGTGGCAGTGGTGCTGAGTGCGACTGGTGCGGGTGGTCTGCCTGGTGCGGCTGATGGCGCGGTTGCGGGCGGCGGGGTGGTGCAGGAGAACGCGACGTTCACGGCCGGGAACTTGATGACGGCGCTCTCGCGTGCGCGCGGGACTCTGGTGGAGGCGGGGGCGAACGGGCCGCGCGACTTGGCGGGCAGCGCGCTGGCGCGGTCGGCGGGGATCGGCTTGGGTGCGGCGCGGACGGCGGCGGGGCGCGATCAGGTGGGGCGCGAGCGGGCGGGGCGCGAGCGGGCTGCGGCGTCGGCGGCGGCGCGGCCCGGTGCCGGGAAGGTTGAGGCTGGGAAGATCGAGCCCGCGAGGGCGGTGCCGTCGGCGGCTGAGCCGATGATCACGTCGGTGCCGACGGAGCCTTGAGTGGTGGCATGGGGTGTGAGGCGGAGTGCGTGTGGGGGACGTGGGCGTGCGTGTGCCGCTACACTCGGCCCGCGTGGCCCTGCACCGCTTTGGCGTGCGTGTTGGGCGCGGAATATCGCACGACCGACCCAAGGACCACCATGCTTCGTCGAACAGTGACCTGCGGCCAGATCCGTGAATCGCACGTTGGTCAGAGCGTGACGCTCAACGGGTGGGTGAACTCGTACCGCGACCACGGGAACCTGATCTTTATTGACTTGCGCGACCGGTACGGGCTGACGCAGCTGGTGTTTGACAAGGAGGACGCGGGGGTAGCGCAGGCGGGGATCATGGACGTGGCGGACAAGCTGCGCAGCGAGGACGTGATCGCGGTGCAGGGGCTGGTGCGGGTTCGGATCGGCGGCGAGAACCCGAAGCTGGAGACGGGCAAGGTTGAGGTGGTGGTGGGGAAGCTGGAGGTGCTGAACAAGACGGCGAACCCGCCGTTCCAGCCTGATGACAACACGGCGCTGGCCAACGAGGAGCTTCG
>Ga0163144_10009340_pt1 | contig 21072 bp, 10 predicted proteins | sample OliLak19BULKMAT1_FD_123175 | JGI IMG/M metagenome (GOLD analysis project Ga0163144, IMG submission 123175) | Freshwater microbial mat bacterial communities from Lake Vanda, McMurdo Dry Valleys, Antarctica - Oligotrophic Lake LV.19.BULKMAT1 | ecosystem: Environmental > Aquatic > Freshwater >... | reverse complement strand
GTTGTCGACCTTCACCCAGCGCATCATCTGACGCGAGATCACTTCCAAGTGCTTGTCGTTGATGTTCACACCCTGCAGACGATAGACTTCCTGGATTTCGTTCACCAGGTACTTCTGCAGTTCCTTCTCACCGAGAACGGCAAGAATATCATGCGGGTTGCGGGGACCGTCCATCAGCGGTTCACCCGCCCGGACGCGCTCGCCTTCCTGCACGTTGATGTGGACACCGCGCGGCAGCGAGTATTCCTTCTGCTCGCCATCGTCGGTGATGATCATGATCTTGCGAACGCCCTTGGACACTTCGCCGAACTTCACAATACCGCTCACCTCGGCGATAATGGCTGTCTCACGCGGCTTGCGCGCTTCGAACAGTTCCACAACGCGAGGCAGGCCGCCCGTGATGTCCTTGGTCTTGGTGGTGGCACGCGGGATCTTGGCGACAACGTCAGCGGCGTGAACCGTCTGTCCGTCCTGCACCATCAAGTGCGCGTGCGTTGGCATGAGATAACGCTTCTCGTCGGCCTTGTGTCCGCCCTCAGGACGAATGACAATGGTCGGAACCATCTTTTCGTTCGGGGAATCCACAACCACCGATTGCGACATGCCGGTGATTTCGTCGACTTGCTCGGTCATGGTGAGACCGTCGGCAAGATCTTTGAAATGCACCACACCGGAGATTTCGGTGAGGATCGAGAACGTGTACGGATCCCACTCCAGCAGGACCGTATTCGCCTTGACCTTCGCACCTTCGGCAAACAGAATCTTCGCGCCGTAAACAACCTGGTAACGCTCTTTTTCGCGTCCCTTGTCGTCGACGATCGCCAGGATACCGTTGCGGTTCATTGCGATCAGTTCGCCGGCCGCGTTTTTCACGGTGTTGATCCCGATGAACTTCACGAAACCGTCGGACTTCGAATCTTCCTTCGACTGCGCCGCAGAGCCCGTCGCCGCGCCACCGATATGGAACGTACGCATGGTCAACTGCGTTCCCGGTTCACCGATCGACTGCGCCGAGATGATGCCTACCGCTTCGCCGCGTTCCACCATGCGTCCGGTCGCGAGGTTGCGGCCGTAGCAGAGTTTGCAAATTCCGCGACGGGATTCGCAGGTCAGCACCGAGCGGATTTCCACACGGTCGATACCGGCCGACTGAATCTGATTGGCCAAATCCTCGTTGATCTCGTGGTTCGCCTTGACCAGGACATTCATGTCGTAGTCGATGACATCCTTCAGCGCCACGCGTCCGATGATGCGGTCGCGCAACGGTTCGATGGTCTCGCCCGATTCCACGATCGGTTCCACCCAGAGTCCGTTGACGGTGCCGCAATCCGTGTCGGTTACGATCACGTCCTGTGCCACGTCGCAGAGGCGGCGGGTGAGGTATCCCGAATCGGCCGTCTTCAAAGCCGTGTCGGCAAGTCCCTTGCGGGCGCCGTGCGTGGAAATGAAGTACTGCAACACATTCAGACCTTCGCGGAAGTTCGCCGTGATGGGGGTTTCGATGATTTCGCCCGAGGGCTTGGCCATCAAACCACGCATGCCGGACAACTGCCGGATCTGCTGTTTCGAACCACGAGCGCCGGAGTCGGCCATGATGTAAATCGGGTTGAGGATGCGGCCCGAACGGTCGTCCTCTTCCATGACTTTGAACATCCGGCTGGAAACGGCTTCGGTCACACGCGACCAGATCTCGACGATCTTGTTATAGCGTTCGCCGTGGGTGATCGCGCCTTCCTGATACTGGCTTTGGACCTCGATGACCTGGCGTTCGGCTTCTTTGATCATCGCCGGCTTCTCTTCGGGAACGACCATGTCGTCGATACCGATCGAGATGCCCGCGCGGGTCGCATAGAGGAAGCCCATCTTTTTGATCTCGTCGAGCATGACGACGGTGACCTTGAGACCGTGCTTCAGGTAGCAGTAGTGCACCAACTGCGTGAGGCCCTTCTTCTTCAACAAGCCATTGATAAACGGCATGTCCTCGGGAAGGACATCGTTGAGAATGCAGCGGCCCACTGTCGTGTCCATGTACTGCTTTTCGTACACGATCGGCTCGGTGTGCACAATGTTCTGATTGTCGAACTGCTTGCCCAGATCGATCACGCGACCGGTGTAACGCAGGCGGATGGGGCTGAGCGTTTCCACTTCGCCCATTTCGAGCGCGATGAGAACGTCTTCCATCGACGCAAACATGCGGCCTTCACCCTTGGTGCCCGGACGGTGTTTGGTCAAGTAATACAGACCCAAAACCATGTCCTGCGACGGCACCGCGATCGGCGCGCCGTGGGCGGGCGAGAGGATATTGTTCGACGAAAGCATCAAGGTCGACGCTTCGATCTGCGCTTCGGGCGACAGCGGAATGTGGACGGCCATCTGATCGCCGTCGAAATCGGCGTTGAAGGCGGTACAAGTCAGCGGGTGAAGCTTGATCGCCTTACCTTCGACCAGCACCGGTTCGAATGCCTGGATACCCAAGCGGTGTAGCGTAGGAGCGCGGTTCAACAAGATCGGGTGATCTTTGATGACTTCTTCGAGGATGTCCCAAACCACGGGATCCTGCTGTTCAACCAGTTCCTTCGCCTGCTTGATGGTGGTGCAATGCCCACGCTGCTCGAGGCGATGATAGATGAACGGCTTGAACAGTTCGAGCGCCATCTTCTTGGGCAGGCCGCACTGATGCAGTTTCAGTTCCGGACCCACCACAATGACCGAACGGCCCGAGTAGTCGACGCGCTTGCCGAGAAGATTCTGCCGGAAGCGGCCCTGCTTGCCCTTCAACGTATCGGAGAGCGACTTCAGCGGACGGTTGTTCGCGCCACGAAGCACGCGGCCACGGCGGCCGTTGTCGAACAGGGCGTCGACAGCTTCCTGCAGCATGCGCTTTTCGTTGCGGACGATCACATCTGGCGCGTGCAACTCCATCAGCTTCTTCAAGCGATTGTTGCGATTGATCACGCGGCGATAGAGATCGTTGAGATCGGATGTTGCGAAACGGCCACCGTCGAGCGGCACCAGAGGACGCAGTTCCGGCGGAATCACCGGGATCACGTCGAGAATCATCCACTCGGGCTTGTTTCCCGACTTGCGGAAGCTCTCGGTGACGCGCAAACGCTTGGCGAACTTCAGCTTCTTCTGGGCCGAAGTTTCCGTCTTCATCTTCTCGCGGATCTCGATGGACAGCGATTCGGTGTCGACCTTGCGCAGCAGTTCCTTGATACCTTCGGCACCCATGATGGCGACGAACTTACCGGGGAACTCGCCGTCGAGTTGCCGCTTGCGTTCGTCGGTGATGACTTCGGCGATCCTGAGATCGGCGACTTCACCCGGATCCACCACCACGTAGGCTTCGAAGTAGAGCACGCGCTCGAGTTCACGCAGGGTGATGTCGAGCAGGTAGCCGATGCGACTCGGCAGGCCCTTGAAGAACCAGACGTGCGAGCAGGGGCTCGCCAGTTCGATGTGTCCGAGGCGCTCGCGGCGCACACGGCTCAAGGTCACTTCGACGCCGCACTTGTCGCAGATCACTCCGCGATGCTTCATGCGCTTGTACTTGCCGCAGAGGCATTCCCAGTCGGCGATGGGCCCAAAGATGCGCGCACAGAACAGTCCGTCACGCTCAGGTTTGAACGTCCGGTAGTTGATCGTTTCGGGCTTAGTCACTTCCCCGTGAGACCAGCTTCGGATCTTCTCAGGCGAGGCCAGACTGATTCGGATCGAATCGAAGTCGGCAATCAGGTTCGCCCGGTCGTATGGAGTAGCACGATACATTTAGTTGATAATCCTCGTTTTCTACCCTTGATAATTAGTCAGCCGCCAAAGCCGTATCGACGACTTCCTTCGGCTTCTTCATCAGTTCGATGTCGAGACAGAGAGATTGCAGCTCGCGGATGAGCACGTTGAACGACTCGGGTACGCCCGGTTCGGCCGCAGCCTCACCCTTGACGATCGCCTCGTAGATCTTTGCACGGCCATAGACGTCGTCGGATTTGGCAGTGAGCAATTCCTGCAGAATGTAAGCGGCGCCGTATGCTTCGAGCGCCCAGACTTCCATTTCGCCGAATCGCTGTCCGCCGAACTGCGCCTTGCCGCCCAGCGGCTGCTGGGTGATGAGCGAGTACGGTCCGATGGAGCGCGCGTGGATTTTGTCGTCCACCAAGTGCGAGAGCTTCAACATATAGATATAGCCAACGGTCACCGGCTGTTCGAACGCATGTCCGGTCAAGCCATCGTAAAGCTGAATCTTACCCGAACTCGGCAGGTTGGCTGCCTTGAGCTTGGCCTTGATGTCCTTTTCCGTGGCACCGTCAAAGACCGGCGTCGCAAAGCGCACTCCGAGAGCCTTGGCGGCCCAGCCCAAGTGCGTTTCGAGAATCTGACCGACGTTCATGCGCGAAGGAACTCCCAGCGGATTCAGTACGATTTCCACAGGCGTGCCGTCGGGTAAATAGGGCATGTCCTCTTCGGGAACAATGCGAGAGATAACACCCTTGTTACCGTGGCGTCCGGCCATCTTATCGCCGACAGAGAGCTTGCGCTTCATGGCGACATAGACTTTTACTAGCTTGATCACGCCCGGGGGAAGTTCGTCGCCCTTGCGGAGCTTGGCGATCTTCTCTTCGGTGATCTTTTCGAGCACGGCGATCTGACGCGAGGTCATCTCTTCGATTTCATCGATGCGCTCGTTCAGATGCGGATCTTTGGTCTGCAGACGGACACGCTTCAAGTCGCGAGCCTTCATCTTTTCGATGATGTCGCGGGTGAGCATCGCGCCCTTGCCGACGAGCTTCTTGTTGGTCTTCTCGTCGTGCAAATCGGCGAGGACTTCCTTGTTGCCCATCAGTGCTTCGAGACGCTTGGCGCGCTCGTCGTTGAGAATTCGCTTCTCGTCGTCGAGATTGCGATGCAACCGCTCTTCCTGCGTGGTGAGAATCGACTTGCTGCGCTCGTCGAGTTCGGCACCCTTGCGGGAGAACACCTTGCAATCGACAACCGTGCCTTCGATACCCGGCGGGCAGTAAAGCGAAGCGTCCTTCACGTCGCCGGCTTTTTCGCCGAAGATCGCGCGCAGCAGCTTTTCTTCCGGCGTCAACTGAGTTTCGCCCTTGGGCGTCACTTTGCCGACGAGGATGTCGCCCGGCTTCACCGTTGCACCGACGCGGATGATGCCGCTCTCATCCAGGTTCCGCAGGAAGCTTTCCGAGATATTCGGAATATCGCGGGTGATTTCCTCTGGTCCGAGCTTGGTGTCGCGGCCTTCGACTTCGAACTCTTCGATATGGATCGAAGTGTAGTAGTCTTCTTTCACCAGCTTTTCGTTGACCACGATCGCGTCTTCGAAGTTGTATCCGCGCCAAGGCATGAAGGCCACCAGCACGTTGCGTCCGAGAGCGAGTTCGCCTTGATCGGTGCAAGGTCCGTCGGCCAGAACGTCACCCTTTTTCACCCGTTGGCCCTTGTTGACGATGGGCTTCTGGTTGATACAGGTGTTCTGGTTCGAACGCTTAAACTTGGTCATCTGGTAGATGTCCGAGCCGACTTCGCGCGACATCTGACCCTCGTGGATGTTGCCTTCGAGTTTTACGATAATGCGTTCGGAATCGACCGAATCCACTACGCCGGAACGTTTGCAGAGCACGACAGCGCCCGAGTCGCGAGCGGTGACGCGTTCCATGCCGGTGCCGACATAGGGGGCGTCCGCGCGCAGAAGCGGCACGGCTTGGCGTTGCATGTTCGATCCCATGAGCGCGCGGTTCGCGTCATCGTTCTCAAGGAACGGGATCAGCGAGGCGGCTACCGAGACCAACTGTTTCGGACTCACGTCCATGTACTCGACTTCGCCCTTTTGCACCAGCATGAAATTGCCGGTTTTGCGGGCGTTGACGAGTTCGTCGGTGATATGCAGGTTCTCGTCGATCTTGACGTTCGCCTGCGCGATGAGGTATTTGTCCTCTTCCCAGGCCGACAGATAGTCGCAATGGGCTTCGAACTCAACCGTCTGCTTGCCCTTCTTGGTCATCGACTCGTTGGCGGACAACATGGCCGAACGCTCGATCACGTCGCCAACCTTGTAGGCTGTGTCGCCCGGGTTCAGCACACGGATGTCGTCGGCGAGGATGCCCTCTTTCACGCGGCGATACGGCGACTCAATAAAGCCGTAGTCGTTGATACGCGCAAAGCACGAAAGCGACGAGATAAGACCGATGTTCGGACCTTCAGGCGTTTCGATGGGGCAGATGCGGCCGTAGTGGGTCGGATGAACGTCGCGGACTTCGAATCCGGCGCGTTCGCGTGAGAGACCGCCCGGTCCAAGAGCCGACAGGCGGCGCTTGTGGGTGATTTCCGACAGCGGATTCGTCTGATCCATGAACTGTGACAACTGCGAACTTCCGAAGAACTCTCGGATGGCAGCCATAACCGGCTTGGCGTTGACCAGATCGTGCGGCATCGCCGACGACATTTCCTGGTACACCGACATCTTTTCCTTGATCGCGCGTTCCATACGGACCAAACCGATGCGGAACTGGTTCTCAAGCAATTCGCCCACCGCGCGAACGCGACGGTTGCCCAAGTGATCGATGTCGTCGACCGCGCCCAAGCCCTTGCGCAAACGCAGCAGGTACTTGATGGTGTCGATGAAATCAGTCTGATCGAGCGTACGCTTGTCGAGGCCGGTGTGGGCCGCGTTGTCGTACTGCTTGATGTTGAACTTCATGCGTCCAACGCGCGACAAGTCGTACTTGCGGGCGTCGAAGAACATGCCCTGAAAGAGCTGGCTCGCAGTGTCGAGGGTCGGCGGGTCGCCCGGACGCAACTTCCGGTAGATTTCGAGGAGCGCTTCGGACTGCGCCTTGACGGCATCTTTGCGGATGGTGGCGGAAACAACGTTACCCACGTCGTCGCGCTCTGGGAAGAAGATTTCCACCATCTTGATACCGGATTCCATTAATCTCGCCAGCGTGATGGTGGTGAGCTCGTGGTTCGCTTCGGCGAGAATCTCGCCCGTATCCGTATCGATTACATCGCCGGCGACATACGCACCGTCGAGATCGTTGGAAGCGACTTCGACCGACTCGACTTTCTGCTTCTGCAGTTCCTTGTAGACAGACGGGGTGATTTTGCGCCCCTGCGGAACCACGGTCTCGCCTTTCTGGCTGATCGCGTAGGAGAGCTTCAGGCCGATGAGCGAGTCGTTGACTTTCCAGTGGATCTTGCTTCCACCCAGAGTCAATTCCGTGACGCGGTAGAACGCCTTGATGATCTCGGAGTCGGTCTTGAGACCGAGAGCGCGGAGGAACACCGAACCGTAGAACTTGCGCTTACGGTCGATGCGCACGAACAACAGGTTCTTGGTGTCGTACTCGAATTCCACCCAGCTTCCGCGATAGGGGATGATCTTGCCGAGATAGTAACCCTGGGCCGCCACTTTCTCGAAGAAGACGCCCGGGGAACGGTGCAACTGCGATACGATGACGCGCTCGGTGCCGTTGATGATGAACGTACCATTCTGGGTCATGAGCGGGATTTCACCGAAGAACACTTCCTGTTCTTTGATGTCGCGGACACTCTTGACCCCGGTGTCGGGATCCTTATCGTAGACCGTCAATCGAATCGTGACTTTGAGAGGCGCGGAATACGTCATGCCGCGCTCTTCGCATTCGGGTACGTCGTACTTCAACTGCAGGCCAACGGGGTCTCCGCAGCGGTTGCAGAAGGTAACGATGTTCTTATTGAAGGTTCCGCACTTGTGGCAGAGGACATCACCGGGGTGGAAGGGATCCGTCTGGATCGTCGCTCCGCAAGCGGGGTTCCGGCAGGTGGAACGGAGATGGTGCAGACCCTTAAGGTTGCCGCACTTGCATTCCCAATTGCCGATTGAGTAATCGACGAACTCCAACTGCGAGAGTCCGCGGAAGTCGGAAATCGGAAAGACCGAAGTAAACACACTCTGCAGGCCAGCGTCATCGCGCTCGCTCGGCAGCAGGTTCATCTGTAGGAACTTCTGATAAGACTTCTTTTGGACTTCGATCAAGTTCGGAATGGGAACCGCAGTCTTGATCTTCGAAAAGTCGACGCGTTCACGGCCGACCTTAGTATTTAATTCCATTCAATTCACTCCACTCGGACCGCCATCTACCGCGCATGCGGAGACGAAGGCTGCCAACTTGTTCTCGGGGCCTGTTGGCGGCGGCGTGCGGTGTTTCGCACCGGAAGTATCCAACCCAGAGTCAGGAGGTTGGACGACCGGCGACCCACAACCGGAAAGCTGTTATGTAACTGCTACTGATTGCGTTCGAGCCGGATGCCTCTGAGAGGTCCGGTGTATCCGCAAACGATTCTGAAGTTGTGACGAAGAAAACCCGATAAGATACACGGGTACCGCCGCCGCGCCAGACACAAGAAGGTCCGGCGCGACCAGGAGAGCATTGGCAAGTCCTATGTCGCGGTGTGTGGAAATCACTATAGCCAGAGCAAGAGGGGCGGATCTCCCCTTATGAGCCTATCTAAGAAGTTAACAGAATGTTCTCAGGTTCGTCAACTTCGGCACAGCGCGTGTATTAGGGATCTGCAATCGAGCGGGATCACAGACCTGGACAAAGATGGCCGAAAAACTTCAGGTATCCTCTCAAGCAGTTAGCATACGGCTGGGAATACCGTTGTAAAGTTAGCCCCTCTGGCTGTCCAGAGCAAGAGCCAAGGTGGACTTGATGATCGCGATGATCGCCTCAAGCCCTTTGGCGTCGTCGGCATCATCGACGAACTTTTCCGGAGTTGCCAGTTGGTCGAGCGCCAACTTGATGAGTTTGGCGTTCATGGTTTACGCTCCCTTCTTCGCGCCAGCATTGAAAGCTCGCCACCAGCATCCCCGTACCAATCGCGGCGCTCTGCCGATCGGTCTTGCGGTTTGCTACAGCTTCCGCTTCGAACTGTTCCATAATGCGAACGATATCCGAGACTTCGAAAGGCTCAGCGACGACGCCAGCGGCCATTGCAGGAGTCACACGCAAGGTCTGGTGGATCCGGCAGAAGTTGTAGTTCATGAAGTGAAGCGAGATCGCCGCGATGTAGTTCTCCAGCTTCTTTGAGAAGCCGTTGGTCAGGCGCGTGAACATGCTTATGGTGAGGTTCTGGCGCTCGACGTGGGCTGGTGCCAATGTGCTTCGTGTCCGGCCTGCCGATGATCGTCTCTTGCAGCGTTCGTCAGGATGCTCTTCGTTGTAGATCTTCACCCGTAGCCCGATGCTGAAAGCCTCCCAGATGGCTTCGCGCTACGCTAAAAGCACATCACATGAATCGCGCAACCCTGCGTATCTCTCACGTTGGGCTTCGGGGCATTGTCGGCACCGGCGGCATGACCGCCGCCCATGCCATGGATTTCGCCGCCGCTTTCGGCGAATTCCTCTCCGATGGACCCGTAGTCATCTCCCGCGACACTCGATCCAGCGGCGTCATGTTTCGCGAAGGAATCCTCTCTTCCCTGCAGGCTACAGGGCACGAGGTGATCGACCTCGGCGTTGTTTCCACGCCCGTCCTGCAGCACGCCATCCGCGCCCGCAACGCTGCAGGAGGCATCTCCATCAGCGCCAGCCACAACGGTGCCGAGTGGAACGCTCTGAAGTTCTTCGGTGCCAGCGGAACCTATCTATCCACCGCCGAGGCCGGCGAACTGCTCGATATCTACCACCTGCGCAAGTTCCACTTCGTCGAATGGGACAAGATTGGGAGCCTGCAACAGGATCCAAACGCTATCGATCAATACCTTAGCGATCTTTCGAACGCCTTTGACTTCCCTGCCCTGCGCAAGTTTCGCATCGTTGTGGATTGCTGCAACGGGACATCCTCGCTGATCTTGCGACGCTTGATCGACCGTCACGGCTTTCGTAACGTCCACCTCATCAACGAACAGACTGAAGGGGTGACGTTCGCGCACGAACCAGCGATCAATAAACAAGTGGTTGGACTGCAGTTGGCTCCGTTGATCCGACCTTTGGGCGCACAAGCAGGGTTCTTGTTCGATGCCGATTCCGACCGGGTCGCCATCGCCACCGAATCAGGCGAAGCGATCTCCGAAGAGTTGGTGCTACCAATGCTTGCCGATCATCAATTGGAATCGGGCCAAGGCAAACTCGTCATCACCAACATCTCCACCACGGCACTGCTCGAAGACATCGCCGACCGTTACGAAGGCCGCGTGATCCGCGTGCCTGTTGGACGCCAAGCCGCCATGGATGCGCTGTCGTCCTATAAGCCCGACCAGATAGCGATTGCCGGTGAGGGCACAGGCGCGGTGATGATGCCGCAGTTCCGGTTTGTCTACGACGGCATCGCATCGATGCTCGCGATCCTCACGATGATGAATGACCGCGGGCAAACCCTCACCGAGATCATCGGCGGCTATCCGCAATACACGATTCTCAAGGGACAGATTCCGCTCGTGTCACAGCGCATCCCCGCGCTGTTTTTGGAACTGCATAAACGCTTTGAAGGATGCCGCATCAACACGATTGACGGGTTCCGGGTGGATCTCGACGGCGCCTGGGCGCACGTGCGCGTCAGCCAAACTGAGCCGATCGTGCGCGTGATCTGCGAACAACGAGGCGACGCTCCAAAATCATTGTACGATTCGATTCTCGAACTGGTGGAAACCTATGCCGCGGCGTGAACATCAACTGAAAATTGGCGTCTCGGGCATCCGCGGCGTGGTCGGGGAGTTTCTCACACCTCTCCTCACGCGCGAGTTCGCGCAGGCGTTTGGAACCTATGTCGGCGCAGGACGCGTGGTCGTCGGCCGTGATACCCGGGCCTCAGGACCAATGCTGCAGCATGCGGTCCATTGCGGCCTGCTTGCGGCCGGATGCGAAGTGATCGACGTTGGCGTGATGCCGACACCGACCATCCAGATGTACGCGGGAGCGACACGCGCCCGTGGAGGCATCGCGTTGACGGCCTCGCACAATCCGCCCGAATACAATGCCCTGAAGCTCTTCAACGGCCAGGGGCTGTTCTTCAATCACTACGAACGCAACGAATTGCTCGACATCTTTCATGAATCGAGTTTTCGCCAAGCCAGCTTCGATGAGATGCGCCCGCTACGTTCCGATTACGAAACTGCGCCCCGAATGCATATCCAGCGTGTTCTGAAGCTGGTGGATGTTGAACGCATTCAAAAACGTAACTTCCGCGTGGCGCTCGATGGAGTGAACGGCGCGGGATCGGTGATGACGCCGGCCTTCCTCACTGAGACCTTAGGATGCAGCCTCGATGCAATTTCCGTCGATCCGACCAAGCCGTTTCCACGCGAGGCCGAACCGAAGCCCGAAACTCTCGGCGATCTCGCTGAACTGGTGAGGAAATCGAAAAGCGAGATCGGGTTCGCGCAAGACCCCGACGGCGACCGCCTCGCCGTTGTCGATGAAAACGGCAACTGCCTCGACAACGACGATGTGCTCGCACTGTGTGTGGACGCAACGCTCGCCCGCACGCCAGGCAACGTGGTGGTGAATCTGACGACGTCTTCCGTCATCGACGATGTCGCGGCCAAGCATGGCTGCAAGGTTCTTCGCAGCCCGGTGGGTGAGGCCAACGTCGTGGAGTTCATGTTGGCCGCAAATGCCGTGGTGGGCGGCGAGGGATCCAACGGCGGACTCATTCTGCCAGCCGTCCACCACTGCCGCGATTCGTATACCGCGATGGCGTTGTTGCTCGATCAAATGGCCGCTACGGGGCAGACGATCTCCGCCCTCGCCGCGCAATTGCCGCGATACTACCGCCGTATGGGCAAAGTGGCGTTTGCCCATGGCAAGCTGGGCCCAATGATGCAAGCGCTGGAGGCTCTGTATCCGGGTGCCCAACTCGATCGTTCCGATGGATTGAAGGTGGCCATAGACGGCGCATGGGTCCACGTTCGAGCCTCCAACACTGAGCCGCTGTTGCGATTGGCCGTGGAGGCGAAATCCGCAAGTCAGTTGGAAGCCGTCTATGCGGCCGCGACCAAAGTGCTGAACTAGTTCTTCAACTTCATAAAATAGCTCGTTTGGATCCGCACCACGATTGGCGCGGCTCCTGAGCGACGCGGTTCGGACTGCCAATGGCCATTCGAAGCCGCGACCGTCAGGGGGCGGGCATACTGGCAAGTGGCTCGAAACAAATGACCGGGTCGCAGAACTAGTGCTTGGGACCGGGTGGTTCATTTGCTTTCGCACGGTTGGGCGGACTGAAGTCCGCCGCAGGCTAAAGCCCGCCGTACCTGGCTGGTGGGCGTAAACAGCCAACGATTGTGAAGTCGTGGCCTCAGCCCCTGGATCAAGGTCAACCCGCCAGTTTCAGCGTCGAAGTTGTCGACTTCTGTCGAATTGTGTCGATTTGTACGACATCCGGATAGTCCGCCGGGCCTGGCAGTTCGAAACCGGCTGGAAGCGCGGCAAGCGCGCCGTTACGGTTGTTGCGATCGATGGCCCGCTCGATGGCTACGGGTTCCGGTGCGGTAGCGGCGTTCTCCATTCCGGCAAATGCACGAAGAATGGCCTGCGCGGCGCGTAGTTTCATGGCCTCATCCTCGGAAGTCAGCAGCGAGCCGAGGGTTTCGAAGGCGCGGGCAGCGAGGTCCTGCCCGGCGTCGAACATGGCGGTCTGGTGGCGGCGGCGAGCGTCCTTGAGCGCGTAGTTGAAGGCGGGATGATCGTGCCTCCAGTTATAGACCGTTGAACGGTGGATGTTGTGTTCGCGCGCGACGGCAGCGATGGAGCCTCCGGCGAGGAGTCCGGCAAGGACTTGGGATTGAATGGGGGTGAGTTCGGCCATAAACGATCCTTTCTGCCCACAGCATCCCATGCCGCAACCGAGGCATTTTCCACGAAATTTCCGCAAGTGATTGCTATTGTTGGAGATAAAATATTTACTGGGTCTGTGACTGAGGTTTCGAAGGCACCCACTTTCGCGAGTGTCGGCGCAAACCGCTTGGATTCAACCAATTGCCGACAGCGATGCGGCGTAACCGCTGCAAATGCAGATTCCAAAGCGGGTATCCAGGGCGACAAACGCCACAGGCGGCTGTTTGTACTCGAGAACCTGCCCGTCCGCGAGCAGTTGTTTTTGCAACAGCTCATAGGGCACGTCCTGCACGGCCAGTTTCCCGTCGCTCGATAGGCATACCGGCACCAGCAGGTTCTTCGCCTGCCCCGCCTTCGGAACCAGCGAACCATACGAAATCTGATACGGGCCATTCGTGCTCACGCCAATGTCGCCTTCGTTCTGCACATAGCCTTCTGGTCGCATGGGGAAAGTTCCAATCGGATGATCAATTGCCGGTGTTTCGAAGCCGCTGGGTGGGCGCGGCCCGGCGACGAATCGCCTCGAATGCATCGATCTGCTGGTTGGGCGTATATTCAAAGACCGCGCCCTCTTGGCGCAGGGTCTTCTGCAAATCGGGGATGGAAATGTCCTGCACGGCCTTGCCCGAGCGGATCGCCATCGCCGCAGCGACCCCGGAGGCATGGCCGAGGATCATGTACTGCGGCTCCATGCGTGCGCTCGAATATGCCACATGCGACGCCGAAAAGCAGACAGGCACCAAGAGGTTGGTTGCATCCGCTTTCTTCGGAACCAACATGCGATAGGGGATCTGATACGGCTTGACCGAAACCTGCATGTCGCCTTCGTTTTCCGCAAATCCACGCGCGTTCACGAAGCGCTGCAAGTTGTGGGAATCGCTGTTGTAGCTGCCCATGCCAATCACATCGGGCTTAGAAAGCTCGGTCTGCATGTCTTTTTGGATCAGCACGGTTTCCCCCACCAAGCGCCGCGCCTCACGGATGTAGAGTTGATGAGGCCAATGACCGGTGTCCTCGAATTCGTCTTTGGAAAGCCCCCATGAGCGGACCTCATGCTGCAGCGTTCCAGGCACGCGCGGATCGTTGGCGAGGAAATAGTAAAGCCCCTGCTGATAGTCGATGTGCTCTTGCCAGATGCGGGCGCGGATTTTGTAGTCGCCTTCCGGATAGTTGTAATTCCTGCCGATGTAGTCACTCGAAAAACCGCCGCGATTGTTGATGTCGGCCTTCTGATTGGGGATCGGCGCAATCAAACTGAGTTCGTTGAAAACCGGCGGACGTCCGTCTTTCCTGGTCGTTTCCAGAATGTCGCGGATCAGCAACTCATAGCGCTTAGGGTCGTAACCGTTCGGTTTGGGCCACGCGATGCGGTTGTCCGGATTGTTGGTGGCGATGACGCGAAAGTTGTAAGCCTGTATGCGGCGGTCCGCGGATCCGGGCTTGGCGGGAAGTCCGGGTTCGATCTCCGGAAGCAGGTTTCCTTTGTCGTCTTTGGCGGGGACATCCACCAGAAACTGATGCAACGGCGTGCGTTCGCGAACGCCTGCCAACGATTCGCCATATTGCTCTGTCGATTCGCGGCCGTAAGTATAGGTGACCTTGGCTTGCGCCAACAGGTCGCCCTCATAGCTCGCATCGGCGAAGATTTTGCTTCGGAGCCGCTTGCCGCTTTCCAAGATGATTTCTGTGATCTGCGAACCTGTTTTGACAACGCCCGTTTTTTCGCGAAGGCGCTCGCCGTAGAGCACCTGCACCTGGGCTTGTGCCAGCATTTCGCGCAGGACGCTCTCGCCGACGCGGGGTTCGTACTGCCAGGCAACGGGATGCAGAAACCGATGCATGCCGTAACGCTCGCCGACGCGCACGTAGAATTCCAGTGAGAGTCCGCCAATCACTTCGCGCTTGCCGACGTCGGTGCGTGAGAGTCCGCCGGTGAGCATCCCACCGACGTGCTGGCCGGGTTCAATGAGGATCGGATTGAGCCCTTGCCGTGCGGCGGCGATGGCGGTCATGGCTCCGCCCGCGGTGCCGCCGTAAACAACCAGATCGTAATCCTGCGGCGCTTGGGCAAAGGCCGCCAGAGTCAACAGGGAAGAGAGAATTCGCAGAGTCATTGCAGATGATCCTAGAATGCCAAACGCAATCCGAACTGCATACGGCGCGGTTCGAGCGCGCCCAGAATCCGCCCGAAGTTGGGATTCAGATTCGTGGCGGTTTGGCCCACTGCCGGGCGACTCGGCTGAAAGGTGGTGTTCGGAGCGTTGTAGTTGACGGTGTTCAGTGCGTTGAACAGTTCCCAACGCGTCTCCAGCCGGAAGCGCTCTTTCATCTTGAAGGTCTTAAACAGCGAGAAGCTGGTATCGTTCAACCCCGGTGCACGCGTGGTGGGAAGCGTGCGCGGTGCGTTGCCGATGGTGAAGTCCGCTGGATTGGCGAAGGCTTCGGTGTTGAACCATCGCACCGGCGTCCGCGCGTCGGCAGGCAGCGTCGGATTTCCGACGATGTTCGGATAGCCGATGCCGGTGAAGTTGTTAGTGCCGCGCACGACCAGCGGCGTGCCTGTCTGGATCGTCCAGATGCCGTTGAGTTGCCAACCTCCGATCAAGCCATTCACGAAGCGGTTGGCGTTTCCTGCAATCAGGCGGTTCTTGCCGATGGGCAATTCCCAGAGTCCGCTGGCGACGAAGCGCTGCGAAACATCGTCGGCATCGATCGCACGATCAATACGCCGGTTCAAGCGCCCCAGGCGATAGTCGCCGGATCCGGCTGTCGCATCGCCACCGCCGCCAATCGCTTGGCTCTCGCTGATCAGCTTGCTCTTGGTGTAGTTGAATAGAGCCGACACACCATTCGAAAAGCGCTTTTCGAGCGATGCCTGCAGCGAGTGATAGATAGTCGACAAGCCATTGTTGGCCCAAGTGGAAACGGCACCGTAGTCGGGAAACGGGCGCAGCAACTGCTGGCGTTGAATGCGCGCGGCACTGATCGGACCGGTAGCGATCTGTCCTAAGAATGGGTTGTCCACCAAGTCTTGCAGACCGAGGCCCAGCGCGTAAAAGCCGGGGTCAAGCTGGTTCAAGTTGTAATTGGCTCCGAACAGCTTGGTGCCCTTGCTGCCGGCATAGATGGCGCTGCCGACCCAACCGTTGCCCAGCGCGCGTTGGATGGTGAAGTTCCATTGCTGAATGTAAGGTGTCTGGGCGTTGCGTGTTTGCGTGCGCACATCCAGGCCGCGAAACGCACCGGGTCCACCGGCGGAACCCAACGGCCGCACCAGCGCACTCGGACCCACGCTGAACCGAAACGCCCGCTCAATGCCCGGCTGTGCGGAAGCAAACGGCGTATCCACCGAAAAGCCGAGAGCATTGGCGTTGTCGGGATTCAAATTACCGGATTCCACCATGCTGTAGATCAGGCCATAGCCACCTCGAATGGCCATCTTGCCATCGCCCTTGGGGTCCCAGGCGAAGCCAGCGCGCGGACTGAAGTTGTTCTTGTCGCGATCCACCACTTGCGCGGAATAGCCGTTTGCGTCGGCATAGTTCATGACACCCGGCATCCGGGTTTGCGGATTGATTGCCGTTTGATCGAAGTTGGAGGCGCGATTGTGCAGTTCGGTGCCTCCGAAGCTGGTGTCGTAGCGGACGCCCAGGTTCAGGGTCAGAGTGCGGGTCACCTTCCAATCGTCCTGGAGAAAGGTTCCGAAAGGATTCGCGCGGAACTGGAAGTAGGGCCGGACGCCCAGAGTGCCGCTGCTCACCTCGCCCAACAGGAACGTCGCCATGCCAACGCCTGTGCCGGCGGGGCTCAGCGGGTTGTTGGTCAAGTCGGTATTGAAGTTGAACGAACCCGATGGTTGCGAACGGTTGATGAAGCTGAGCCGCCACCAGCGGAAATCGAAGCCGGCCTTGAAGTTGTGGTTGCCGCGGGTGAGTGTGACGCTGTCGGCGATCTGTATGATCTGCTGAGCGCGGGTTCCGGCCGAGAAGCCGGCGCTACCGATGCCAAGCACTCCGCCAATCTGCACGGGTGGAAACTGATCTTGCGGAATAATGCTCGGATAACCGAGCTGTTTGGGCCAATCCTGGTCGAAGCTCGGATGCGTAAAGGGCAGCCACTGCCGGGTCGCACCGAAGCGGAAATCATTGAGCACCTTTGGGGAGAGGATCTTCAGATAGCTGAACACGGCGTTGTGGTTGTCGCGTTGGTCGTTGCGCGCGACGGGGTCTGCCACGCCGAGTCCCCAGCCACGATCCTCACGGGTGTTGCGATTCGACGAGTAGCGAAAGAAGACGGAATCGGAGTCACCCAGGCGATGATCCAAGCGGACGTTGGTGACACCCTGATCGGAAAGTGAGCCCACCAGCGAGACCAAATTGTTGGCATTGGTAAAGACGTTGGTCGGCGTCGCATTCGGCAACGGCATGAAGAGCAGAACTTTGAGGGACAGCGGATCCATGCGGTCGCGAGGCACGATGTTGCCGGGGAACAGGTCGCGGATGAATCCAGCACCATTGGGATTACGGCGCGTGGTGGCCGGGTCGTAGACAGGAATGATGCCGCCTTGAGGGGTTAGCGTTCGCGAGAAGTCGCCGTTGCGTTCGAGGGGCGTCGCCACTGTGCCGATGCGTGGCGCGCCGGTGCTGCGCCATCTCCACTGTTCGTATCCGGCAAAGAAGAAGGTGCGATTCTTGCCATTGTAGAGTTTCGGGATTTGTACAGGCCCGCCGATGGTTCCGCCGAACTGGTTGTAGCGCAGCACCTGCTTGATACGGCCCGTGCGGGGGTCGGGCTGCGTGGCGAAGGCGTTGCGCGCGTCCAACGCGTCGTTGCGGAGGAAGTGATAGAGGCTGCCATGAAATTCATTGGTTCCCGATTTGGTGACCGCATTGACCACGCCGCCCGAGGTCTGGCCGAACTCGGCCTTCAGTGCGTTGGTTTCCACGCGGAACTCGGCTACGGCGTCGACCATCGGCACCACGGCGATCTCATTGTGAACCGCGGCGGAATTCGATACGCCATCCAGGAAAAATTGGTTGCCGTAGGCTGGCCCGCCATTGATCCGAATCTGTGAAAAAATCTGGTTGCTGATTTCGGCAAAGCCGTCCGTCGCCGTCGACCGGGGTGCCACGCCCGGAACGACCTTTATCAGGTTGAAGACGTGTCGACCGTTGAGCGGCAGTTCCGCGATGCGCTTTTGCTCGATCACGGTTCCCAAGGAGGAGTCTTCGGTCTGCACTCGGGCAATTTCCACGGTGACCATCACCGAATCGGTGACCTGTCCCAAGTCTAGGGCGACATCGACGCGGAGGCGTTGGGCGACTTCGACTTGCAGGTTCGTCCGCTGTACGCGCTTGAAGCCGGGGTGGGAAATTTCCAACTGGTAGGGTCCGACGGGTAAGGCGGGAATCGTGTAGGTTCCGTCGTCGCTGGAGGTGCCCTTGAAGGTCAGATTTGTCGACCTATTTGTGGCAACCACCTTGACGTCCGGAACCCCGGCGCCTTGCGGGTCTGTGATCGTGCCGGTGATGGTTCCGAGCGGGGATTGGGCGAAGACGGCGGGGAGCGCGAGACAAAGCGCGAGGCAGAGGCAACGAAGCGAAAGCATAACATCATATTAGACCCGTTGTGGACTTTGATATGCTATGCATGGGAAAATTAACCGTTAAAAGTTCTCAGTTTCAATGAGTTCCACAGCAAGGGCGGAATCCCACATTTCGCCGGAATCAGTTCGGAAAGAGCTTGTCAGGCTTCTGGAGAGCCGTGAACTTCGCAACGCCACTCAGTTGCGGAAGCTCTTGCAGTTTCTTGTGGAGGAGACTTTAGCGGGTCGCACCGAGAGCCTGAAGGAGTATTCGGTCGGCTTAACGGTCTTCCATCGTGGCAAGGATTTTGACCCGCGAATGGATTCCATCGTCCGGGTACAAGCGAGTCTGCTGCGGAAAAAGCTGGAGGGCCATTACCTGGGCGAAGGGCTTGCCGAACCAGTTCGCATCGAGTTGCCGCGCGGCAGCTATGTAACCGAGTGGCACTTAGCTCCTGTTCCCGAACCTCCGCCCACCGCAGTTCTGGAACAGCCAACTTCCCCGCACCCGCCGCCGAGCAGGCGTTGGCTGCTGCAAGGGGGGATCGGCGCGCTTGGCGGAGCCGCGGCGATGTATTTTTTCAGCCGCCCGCACCCGCCGCCGTTTGCGGCAAAGACGCTCTGGGGCAAATTCATGCAACCGGGCGTGCCAACCATCGTCAGCTTTGGCGTACCGCTGTTTTATGCTGGGTCCGATGGGTTGTACTTTCGGGATGTGCAAATCAACAGCCCGGAAGAGTTCTCGAAGGGCCGATTGAAGGCGCTCGCAGCGGGATCGCGGATCGAGATTCGCCCGCAAGAGGATGTCTACACGGGTATCGGCGAATCTGTGGGCGTGCAGGTGATCAGCCGTTTTTTGGAACAGCGCGGCGTGGCGACGTCGGTTGCGAACTCGCATTATTTGGGTCCACCGGATCTGGTGGGAAAGAACCTGGTGATTGTTTCGAGCATGCGTTTTCAGACGCTGCTCGGTTCGCTGCGTCTACCGCATGCCTTCGACTTCGACGCCGGCAAGGATGGGGTTCTGCGCAATGTGCGTCCGCTGGCGGGCGAGCCGAAGGTCTTCGGACCGGGAGGCGGCGGTGGCCGATTTGCCGTATCGCACGCGAGGATCACACTTTGGCCGTCTGCTACGGCGGAGCGCAGCATTCTGTATTTGAGCGGACGTGAGACGTGGGCGACGCAAGCGGCTGCCCAGTTTGTGGTGGATCCACAAGAGCAGGCATTGCTGCAGCAAAAACTGGATGCCGATCCGGAGACGGGTCCGCGAGGGAAGAAGAGCCCGTTTTGGGAGGTGCTGCTGCGGGTGGAGGGGGAGAACAATCGGGCTCGCCGAACGCAGTATGTGACGCATCGTTACCTGGAGGTTCCGCAACCTTTGCGGTTCCGGTAGGCCGCCCGCTCCCTCACGGTCTCCGCAGGACTCTACGCAAGCAGTTTACCCGATCCCCTGAAAACGTTCCAGGCGGGCTAAAACACCAGCTTCAACAGCGAGTTCGGAGTCTCGAAGTTCGCGCGGCTGAGCGCGTTGAACATCTCGCACCGGAAGGTGAGCTTGCAACGATGAAGGGGGGAACCCCATCTCTACAGAGTCGCCTGAAATCGGTCGCCAAGGAGAGCGAGTGATCCTAAACGTTTGCTCCATAGTGTCGATTAGACATCTCATGGAGCGATACTCAGAGGCGATCATCGGAAGACGCGGCGAACTTGCGGCGGCACTCGATTCCATACCGGAACTGCGCGGCACCGGCATTGGCATTCACGACGGCGAGAATCAGGTCAGTACATTGATTCGCCCTTCCAACCACGATTCGCGCCTGACGACCTTCGTCGTAGTCGAGGTCGTAGTCGATGACGTCCCAACGCCGGACTCGATGGCGCGAGGAGGCTCCACCAACCAGGTTCGATACTGGACAGACGATCGTGGACAGCGGGCCTCGGTAGAAAGTATGGGCTTAGCGTTCAATTGCGGCGGTGCAATTCTGGCAGGGCTTTCTGTCGTCGGATCCTCGGCCGCCACCGCCGCCACGGCTGGTGCTGCGCGCCATTGGTCTTTCTCTCCGGTGCCGCCGCGGTGGGCGCATCGCTGCAGTGCGGCGTCTCGATCGGCCGTATGTTGAACGTGTTGATGGACGACGGCCGGGGCGAGCATGCGAACGATACTCTCGACAACAATCGCGATGCGCCAGCCGCGATCTTGCGAGGTTCGCTCGTAGTCGCGGACGTCATCGGGCTCTTGGATGGCGCTGGCGGAACCCATCGGGCTTTGCGAACCTTTTCGCAGCGCACCGCGCTGATCGGAGGTAACCGCGCAAGACGAATCGCTGAGGCGCGCAGGCTGTTCGATGCTATGCCCGCCCACGAGCGTGCACAACTGGCGCAGGATGTGGCGGACGCCCTACGCCAACCGTTAACACCGCAAATGCTGCGGGCATTTGTCCAGCAAGGCAGGATCTCGGGCCTAGGATCCACTGTGTTCGGAGAAACTCTCCAAGCCTGTTGCGTTCCCGCTTACAGTCCTCCATCGGAAGCCTTACCCTCGGCGTTGCCGGATCGGTTGCCGGAGGTGCGATCGGGCTCACCGGGACTGCAGACCACACCGCGCGCATCGTCCGCCGTATCGTCCGCCGTATCGTCCGCCGTATCGTCCGCCGTATCGTC
>Ga0163144_10009339_pt1 | contig 21073 bp, 22 predicted proteins | sample OliLak19BULKMAT1_FD_123175 | JGI IMG/M metagenome (GOLD analysis project Ga0163144, IMG submission 123175) | Freshwater microbial mat bacterial communities from Lake Vanda, McMurdo Dry Valleys, Antarctica - Oligotrophic Lake LV.19.BULKMAT1 | ecosystem: Environmental > Aquatic > Freshwater >... | reverse complement strand
GCCCGCGTCGCGCCCGAACAGAAACTGCGTCTCGTGCGCGCACTCCAGTCGCGCGGCCATGTCGTCGCGATGACCGGCGATGGTGTGAACGACGCGCCCGCGCTCAAGCAGGCCGACATCGGCGTGGCGATGGGCATCAGTGGCACCGATGTGGCCAAAGGCGCGGCGGCGATGGTGCTCACCGACGACAACTTCGCCTCCATTGAGGCCGCGGTAGAGGAAGGCCGCGGCGTGTTCGACAACCTCACCAAGTTCATCGTTTGGACCCTGCCCACCAACATGGGCGAGGCCTCGATTCTGCTCACGGCGATTGTGTTCGGCACCACGCTGCCGATCCTGCCCGTCCAAATCCTGTGGATCAACATGATGACGGCGCTTTTGCTCGGGCTCATGCTGGTTTTCGAACCGAAGGAACGCGGCCTCATGCAGCGCCCCCCGCGCGATCCGCGCAAGCCCCTCCTCACGTTCGCGCTCGCGATGCGCATCGCAATGGTCTCGATCGTCATGCTGGCCGGCGCGTTCTGGCTGTTTTTCTACGAGATGAACCTGGCCGGAGAAACCACCGCCGCCGCGCGCACCACCGTCATCAACGTCATCGTGGTCGTCGAGATCGCCTATCTTTTCAACTGCCGCTCGCTGAACCACTCGTTCTTCTCCACCGGATTCTTCTCCAACCGCTGGGCCGTCCTTGGCTCGCTGGCGATGCTGGCCGCGCAGCTTCTGCTCACCTACGCGCCGATGATGAATAGACTTTTCCACACCGCGCCCATCAGTGCCGAATCGTGGCTGCGCATCGTCGCCGTCGCTGCCGTGGCCTTCACAGTCGTGGAAATCGAGAAATGGCTGCGCTACGGCGGCGGTCGCGGCGACCACGCGTTGCCAGAGTGAATTCAAAACCGTGAAATCAGAATTTCTTGGGATGCTGACCACCGCTGCCAATCGAAATAGACCCACAAACCGATTTGAACGTCGGATACCAAAATAATCGGCACACGTAACGGCAACCGCTGACCCCAGCCTCGACCGCTACCTGCGCGCGGTCAACTCCCTCGCCGTTGTGCAGGTATTTTTACAGACGAATCCGTTGCTGGAGAGCCCGTTCCGGTCCGAACGCATCCGCGAACGGTTACTGCGGCATCGGGGCACTTGTCTGTGCATCAAATTCATCGCCACGCACCTGAATCAACTCACCTGCGAAAGGCATGCAGCCTGTTGCTGCTCACCGTCCTGGCCACGACGCGGCGGCGAATCTCGCCAACGGGTTTCGCGAAGGTTCGCTCGCGGACGTTTATCCCGACCTCATCCACGCAAGACTTCGTGCGTGAAAGAGGCGCAGGTCCGCCGGCACTCGATCTCCCGATTGCGGCAAAACCACATCAGCCGGTACCAAGTCAATCGAGGACACCCGTAGCTTCAACCCATCCCCGCGAGGGAGCGAACACACCCCTTCTCGCGGTTCGAGCTCTTCCCACCAGTGTCGCGACGCGACGCCGCGGATCGGAACGATGGGTAGGACAAGGCCCCATAGCCGCGTCAAGGCAGCCGGGGTATTATCTCCAAACTCCCCTTACGCCAGCCAAGATTGATTCACCCTCTCTTATGAAAAAGGAACAAGACATCGTCCTCACGCCCAAAGAACTGCTCTCCGAACTTCAGTCGCTGATCTCCGAGGCAAATGCCATGATGGCTTCCTCCCTCTCCGAACATTCGGCAGAGGCCCTGGAAAACCTGCGAGCTCGCTTCAGTCTGGCCCAGGAGCGGCTCTCCGAGTTCTACGACGGAGCCAAAAAACAGGTGCTAGCGCGCGCACGCCAAACGGATACCACGATTCGGGAGAATCCCTACCAATCGATCGCGATCGCTCTCGGCGTGGGCATGGTCGTCGGTTTACTGCTCGGGCGACGCAACGGGTAGGCCATCCCACTCGTGGAGTCCGCCCATTCCGTTCCCTCCAGCTACCTGCAGACCCTCAGAGCGCTCGGCGACACCCTGCTCGCCAACGTCCAAGGTCGGGTGGATCTGTTCGCTGTCGAGCTGGAAGAGCAAAAACTCCGTCTCATCCAGACCTTCATCTGGATTAGTATCTCTGTGTTCACCGGGATGCTCGCGATCACCTTTGCCAGCCTGACTTTGGTCTACTTCCTCTGGGAGACCGCCCGCCTGGCCGCACTGGGAGGACTGACTGCGCTCTACACCATTGTCTGGGCGGTGATCTGGATCGCTTTTCGGAGGTACCTCGCACGCCAGCCGCGCCCGTTCGCGGCAACATCGCAGGAACTCAAGGAGGACCGCGCATGTATCCGACCCGGGAGTTGAACCGACTCGCGGACAAGAAGCGGTCGATCCGGAAGGTCATTGCTCACCGTCGGGTCGAGTGTGCGCGCGCCGCCCTTCACGTTGCCTCACCGTTGGGTTGGCTTGATCGGATGCTGTCGCTCATCAGGCAACTGGCACCCTATGCGCCGTTGGCGGCTCTGCCGCTCGGGCTTCTGCTGAGGCGGCATTTCCTGCCAAGATCCGGATTTCTCAGCCTGTTACTTCGCTGGGTTCCTCTGACGCTTGGGATCTCGCGGGCACTGCGCTCCGCGATCCAACGCCCCATCGGACGGATCAAACAAACCAATCTCTCGTGACCATCATCCTGTCCGTTTTCATTTTGATCGTCGGTCTGGCCATGGTCGTAAATTCAACCGATATCGGCACGAGTTCCGCCAAGGGGTTCACCCGCTTTGGGGCTCCTCCATCCTCCAGCGGTCGCTCCAAGTCCCTGGCCTTGGGAGCCATCGTCTCACTCAGCGGTCTGGTGATGCTGGTGATTTCGACCACGACCTCCCCTTGACCAGACCCCGGCCGCTGAATCCGGTAGGATTCCGCTCAACGGTCGGCTCCAACTCAGCGTGCGACGGCATCGCCTTCGATCTCGACGACAATGACTGCACCCATGGTGTCGAGCACGGCCATCCGGGGCACATCGACCCAACGTGAGCCGCTGCTATCGGTCCGCACTGCCAACGGCACCCGACGGCCACGATCGTCATCAGCGATCACCAGCACGATCGTTCGGGCATCAAGGATAGGAGCGCCTCGCTTGGGGGTCTGCGCGTTCTTTGCGACAAGCCCGCGTCGATTATACTTTGCAGGAAAACCCCATTCCGTCGCCGATCTGACCCATTTACCGTTCCAAAGGGAACGTTCGACCGACTGGCTGGTCCGCAATTGCTGTTGCCGCGCGTAAAAATTGCATTAAAAACAACCCGTCAGTACTCTCTGTTCCTTAACCCAATCCAGTCATGAGCAAACTCCTCGGAATCGTCCTGATCGCAGTCGGTGGTTACCTTTTCTACGTCGGCTGGCAACGCAAAGAATCGTTCGCGGGTGGCGCGGCCGAACTGGGCACCAAAGTCGCCAATAGCGTCGATGGCGGCACTCGGACTCCTCAACATCTCGTTTACATGATTGGGGGCGGCGTGCTTGCAGTGGTCGGGGTCGGACTGGCCCTGAAGCGTTCCTCCGGAACGTGACCCACGCGTGCAGTCCTCGCTCCGGCGGGGTCCGCACCGACTCAGATTTCTTGGCGGATACGCAAGCCCCTTCCAGTAAGGGGCTTGTCGCACGTATTTTTCAGCCCGATAACCCGCTGGCTTCAAACAGGGGTTGACAGACCGGCTTCGGGGTGGCTTGGGTTCACTCGTCTTCATGCTCCTCAGCGCTTCGACGATCCTCTCCAGCGTCTCCGTCCACGTCGTTTCCGTGGCCGCAATTATCGTCGTATCCGTTACCATCGCACCGCGAGGGGCCTGACGTCGTCCAACGACTTTTGCCCCCTCCGGTGCCGACCGGAGGGGGTTTTTGTTTTACCCCACTCGGTTCGGCTCGGGAAAGGGGGTGGTCAACACCACACCACCCATCCCATGAAAAACCAACTCGGCCGCAACCCGACTTTCCCCATCGATCCTCTCGCGGATCTGATCACGACAGCTGACTATTTCCGCGGAACCGCCCTGCCATTCCTCGAGGAGACTCTGAGTTTCGGGAATGCGCACGATCTGCTCGTCCTCAACCCTCATCCACTCCTGATCGCGTCGCTCCCGGATCAGGAGGATCGTCGCCGCTTCAACAGCGACTGCCCATAAACCAGGCCGTCTCGTCCAAGCCTACGGCGCCTACAACTGCCGCCTATAACGGCCCTCCTTGGTTCGGACTGGGTGCCACGCTTCCCGCGGCCGTCCAGAAGGCCGCATGACCTGGCCGGGGCGCCGCAAGCAGCGGCGCCGCGGATTCAGGCGTAACTGCCACCAGCGGTCAGACCAAGATCGCGGCGGCGCTTCGACCGGTCGATGGCGGCGAGCTTGACGTAACCACATCGGCGATGCTCCACCAGCGGATCGGCCGGGAGATCCTTTTGTTTGCGCCAGGTCTTCAGGGCCGGACTGACATCGGTGAAGAAGGCCCTTTTGAGCTCGAGTTCGGCTGAGACCACATCCTGCGCATCCTGCGCCTGGCGCAGCGCTGCCTGGTCGACCAAAGCTGCCTTCGCGAACAGCTCTTGGGCCATCATCACCGTCTGCAGTGTCGCCTCGATCTTGGGCTTTTCATTGTGCGACTGGTCGATCATGTAGGCGATCTTCGGCGCCTCGCCCCGCTCCGCGGTGAAACTGTGGATCTCGTGGAAAATGCGGAAGACCTGGTACGGGTCGATCGAACCGAGCGTCAGATCGTCGTCGGCATAACGCCGGTCGTTGAAGTGGAAGCCGCCGAGCATGCCCTCATCGAGCAGGAAGGCGACAATCTGTTCAATGTTCTGGCCGGAATAATGGTGTCCTGTATCCACCAGCACCTTGGCCTTGGGACCGGCCTTCTTCGACAGGACGTAGGCCATGCCCCAATCGGCGATGTCGGTGGCGTAAAACGCCGGCTCGAACGGCTTGTACTCCACCAGCATGGTCTGACCCGGAGCAAGGCGCTTGTGCAGGGCGCGGAGCCCCTCCTCAAAGCGTTGCTTGCGCGCCCGGATGCTCTCCTGGCCCGGATAGCTGGTGCCGTCAGCAAACCACAGCGACAGGTAGTCGCTCCCCACCGCCTTGCCGATGGCAAGCGAGTCGTAGCAATGTTGCAGCGCCTGGGCCCGCACCGCCTCGCTGGCATTGCTGAACGAACCCCATTTGTAGTTCTGGTCCTGAAAAAGGTTCGGATTGATCGAGCCAATCCGGATGCCCTTTTCCTGCGCCAACTTCGCCACCGCCTTGGGATCCTCACCGGGTTTGAAGTCCCAGAGCACGTGGACGGCCACCGTCGGGCAGCAACCGGTGAGCGCGTGGACATGACCGGCATCCGAAAGTTTGTCGGAAAGATCGATCGCCGAAGCTTCCTGCAGGTACTTGCCGAAACGGGTTCCGGTGTCGGCAAAGCCCCACGAGGGTGTTTCAATGGCGAAGCCGTCGAGCACGGGTAACAAACGGGAGATCAGTTTCGAGGAAGCAGAGGCCATCGGGATACAGGATTTGGGTTTAAACTCAAAAGCAGCTTATCCGACTGACCTGATCTTGAGAATGGCATGTTTGATCCTTTTCATATAATAAATGCGCCTGCCTGGACCCGGCTTCTTTCGTTACCTCCCCACCCCGCCCGATGCCTCACTCTGGGGGCTGGCGGTGACTGCCGGCGGCTGCCACCAGCAAAGCCCGGGCATGCCCTACCCGCCACCGGGGCATCCGTCGGATCATCGTCTGACTTGGAACAATGGTCGCGTCCTCGGAGCGTGGCAGATCGTCCTGATCACCGCGGGGCGAGGCCGGTTCGAGTCCGCGAACCAAGCGGAGCACGCCATCGACGCGGGCACGGCACTCTGCCTCTTCCCCGGGGTTTGGCATCGCTACGCGCCTGATCCGGACACCGGTTGGTCCGAGATGTGGCTCGAACTTCAGGGACCGATCCTCCGAAATCTCCAGAAATCAGGCGTCTGGACTCCCGCCCAGCCGGTTTCCCGGCCACCGCGCGCCGCGGAAGCAACCGCCTTGATCTCGCGGATCCTCAATCGCCTGCGCGATTCGCCGGGTTTCGATGCCGAGATCTCGGCCCTGGCCTTGCAGGTCCTCGCCCTGCTTGCCGGCGAACCACACCGCAATCGCGATCCCGAAAGCCTGATCCATCGGGCGGTGGGGCGCGCCGAAACGCTTCTGGCCGCCCAGCTCGAGGATCCACCGGGAATGCCGGCGCTGGCCCACGAACTGGGTGTCGCCTACTCGTACTTTCGCCGCGAATTCAAGGTCCGCACCGGGCTCGCTCCCAAGCGCTATCTCCTTCGTCTCCGACTGGAGAAAGCCCGACGCCTGCTCGGCAACTCGCCGGACTCGATCAAAGTCATCGCCGACCGCCTCGGCTTCAGCTCGGCCTTTCACCTGTCCGCCGCCTTCAAACGCGAATTCGGAGTGTCGCCCTCCGCGTGGCGCAAACCCGACCGCAAGCGGCCGGACCCGCCGAAGTGCGATCGACTTCCACGCAACGCTTAGGTCTCCGGCGGCGGAGCCAACCGGAGCGACAGCCAGGCGAACCCGGCAAGAAGGACGCTGACGAGGACGAACCAATCGCCGTGCTCAACGTAGAAACTCTTCCGACCGATCCAGCGAAAATCACGGGTCACCTCCACCGCGCGCACCCCGCGAAAATAGATCCCCTTCTCCGGATCCGTCGCCACGGCCCGGACGGTGCCGAACTCGTCGATCCACCCGCTCCAACCGCCGTTGCCCGCCCGCAACACCGGCCGCCGGGTCTCGATCGCGCGCAACACGCTGTGGGCCGCATGCTGGTGGGCCGCGCCGCCCTCACCAAACCAACCGTTGTTCGTCAGGACCAAGAGCACATCGGCACCGGCGAGCACGCTTCGCCGCGCCAACGCCGGGAAGATGTCCTCGAAGCAGATCAACGGTCCCAACGCCACCGGCGCATCCTTCAGAAGAAACACCAGCGGGGCCGGATCATCTCCCGCCGCAAAATCCCCGCCGATGGGCACCACTTTCTCCAGCCAGCCAAGGATCGGTCGAAACGGTACGTACTCTCCAAAGGGCACCAGGTGACGCTTGATGTAGAAGTCCGGCCGCAAACCGCCCACCGGATCAACCAAGAAGGCCCCGTTGACCCACTTCTCCTCAGGTTTTCCGAGATCCTCCACGCCGACCGAACCAAGGATCAATGGAGCCTTGGCCCGGGCCACCAGGTCCTCGGTCCAACGGCGGACAGATTCATCCCCCCGAATCGCCCACGGAGTCGACGCCTCCGGCCAGAGAATCAAGTCAGGACGCATTGCCGCTGCCCGGAGAGTCTGTTTTTCAAGGACCTCAAGGATTTCCGGGCCCTGTGCCAGATCCCATTTCACCGACTGCGGGATATACGGCTGAACAAACGCGACCTTGCCCAGCCCAACGGCGAACCGGCCGCGGTTAAAGGTCTCCTGAACGTGAACGCTGAGGCAGACCACGAGGAGAAACATCGACGCAAAGAACTCCTGGCTACGACGCTGCAAACCGCGTTTGCCCTCGAAAAGCAGGCGGTGCAGGTAGGCGGCGAAACCCAGGTTCATCGCGATCAAGACAAAGGATACGCCACCCGAGCCGGTAAAGGCGGCGATCTGCAGAACGCTCAGCCGCTGCCACTGGCTGGAGGCAAGCGGCAGCCAGGGGAAACCGGACAGCAGCCAGGTGCGCAACCACTCGTTGACCACCCAGAGCGCGGCCAGCCCGAACACCACCAGGATGCGCGTCAACGCCGGCCGGCCGAGGAGTCGGGGCACGCTCCAGTGGGCGGCAAGAAACCAAGCACCGACCCAGCAACCCACGAACGGCCCGAGCAGGAACAAGCCGGCCCACGTCACATGGTGCAACCAGGCCAGCACGAGGGTCCAGGCGACCGCATTGGCGCCCAGCACCACCCAGGCGAAGACTTTGAAAGCAGGTCGGCGATAGGCCCAGAACAGGGCCGGCACCGCGAACGCGTAGCCTGCCTCGGCGAGCGAGAACGGCGGGAAACTGATCACGATCAGCAGCACCGTGAGCGCGAACACCGCGGTCGCGCCCAACGAGGCCGCATGCTGACGCCACCACGCCGGCGGAGCGTCGTAGGGATCGGTGGCGAGAAGTTCGGCGTTGTTCATGGCAGGACTCTCCAATTTCGGTGACCCCACAGTGTCATCGGGCCGATCGGACGCCGACCCGGCCCACACCGTCGAACGACGGCGTCACTCAGACCCGCGTGGGTCATTGGCCGTGGCAAGCCTTGAACTTCTTGCCGCTGCCGCAGGGACAGGGATCGTTGCGGCCAACCTTGGGCATCTCGCGCCGGATGGTGACTTTCGGCAGCTGGATCTCGGGTTCCGGCCCCGGCTCCGCGGAGGGAGGAGGCAGACCGCCGGTCGTGATCGTCGTGGAGATCTGCATGCGGGGCGGTGCGCCGGCCGCAGGTGCCGGACCCGGCGTGGCCGGTCCGACCGTCTGCGCACTGCGGCTGAGAATCGCGAGCATGTTCTCGAACGCGCTCAGATTCGAGGCACTGCGGAAAAGGCCGGTGCAGATCTGCAGCCGGACGTTCTGCATCAGCTCCTCGAAATACTTGTAGGCCTCGCCCTTGTATTCAACCAACGGATCCTTCTGGCCGTAGCTGCGCAGGCCGATCGACCGCCGCAGTTCCTCCATCTCCGTCAGATGCTCCTGCCAATGGTGATCGATCGCATTGATCACGATGTAGCGCTCAATCGAGCCAAGCGCCTCCGGAATCTCCACCGACTCCTTCACCGCGTAGGCCGCGCGGACCTTGTCGACCACGGTTTTCGCGAGGGACTCAAGCTGCCCGCCGGCCAGATCCTCGATCTTGAGGCCGATCGGGAACGTCGCGTTGGCCCAGCCAAGGAAGCTTTCCATGGCGGTCTGGGTCGCCCCGGACTTCTCGCCCACGCCCGCGTTCTCCAGGCGGGTCGTGATCTCTTCCTCGACCTGCTCGAAAATGATGTCCTTGGGCCGGTCCGCATGAATCGCGCCGTTGCGGATGCCATAGATGACTTCCCGCTGCTGGTTGAGGACGTCGTCATATTGCAGCAGGCGCTTCCGCTGGGAGTAGTTCTGCTGCTCGACCTTCTTCTGCGCGCTCTCGATTGACCGATTCAGCCAGGGATGCTCCAGCTCCTCCCCTTCCTTCATCGAACCCTCCATCAGGCGCGACGCCAGATTGCCCTGGAGGAAAAGCCGCATGAGATCGTCCTCCAGCGAGAGGAAGAACTTGGTCAGACCCGGGTCGCCCTGCCGCGAGCAGCGTCCACGCAGCTGCCGATCAATCCGGCGGGACTCGTGGCGTTCGGTGCCGATGACGTACAGCCCACCGAGCTCACGCACCCCTTCGCCCAGCTTGATGTCGGTGCCGCGGCCAGCCATGTTGGTCGCGATCGTGACCGCTCCGCGCTGGCCGGCGCGAGTGACGATTTCCGCCTCCTGCTCGTGGTACTTCGCGTTGAGCACCGCATGAATGATGCCGGCACGCTTGAGCATGCGGGAAAGCACCTCCGATGACTCGACGGACACCGTGCCCACCAGCACCGGCTGGCCACGTTTGTTTGCCGTCTCGATCTCCTTCACCGAAGCCGCGTACTTGTCCCGGCGGGTCTTGAAGATCGAATCGTTCCGGTCCACCCGGATGCACGGTTTGTTCGTTGGAATCACCTGCACCGCAAGCCGGTAGATGTCGTTGAACTCAGTCGCCTCCGTCTCCGCCGTTCCGGTCATGCCGGCCAGCTTCTCATACAAACGGAAATAATTCTGGATCGTGATCGTGGCGTAGGTCCGCGTTTCCCGCTCGATCGTGACATTCTCCTTGGCCTCCACCGCCTGGTGAAGCCCATCCGACCAGCGGCGTCCCGGCATCACGCGGCCGGTGTTCTCGTCGACGATCAGCACCTTGCCGTCCTGCACGACGTACTCGACGTCGCGCTCATAAAGTGAATACGCCCGCAGGAGCTGCGAGATGGTGTGAATCTCCTCGGAGACGTCCCCATACCGCTGCTGCGAGGCCAGCTTGCGTTCCTCCCTCTGCTCGGGCGTGAGCGTCGTGTTGCGATCGATCTCACTGAACTCGGTCGCAAGGTCAGGCAGCACGAAGGCATCGGGATTGTCGGGACGCAGGCGCCGCCGTCCGAGCTCGCTCAGGTCGGCCTGATGCTGGCGTTCGTCAATCGAGTAGAATAGCTCCTCCTTCAGGCGGTAGAGCTCCTCTTTCTGCATGTCCGAGTTGAGCTCCGTCTCAACCTTGTCGAGCAGCTTGCGCCATTCCGGCGTTTCCTGCAGTCGCAGAAGCTTCTTGTTCTTCGGGTGACCCACCTTGACCTGGAGCATCTTCCGCGCGGCCACCTGCTTGTCCTCTTTGGAGACGTCTGGCTTGCGCAGCAGTTCATCGGCATCGGCGACGAATCGGTTGCAGAGCCGAAGCTGTTCGCCCACGAGGCGCTCGACCGGGGGCTTGATCCGCGTGAACGGTTGTTCCCGTTCGATCGGCGCCGGTCCGGAAATGATCAGCGGAGTCCGCGCCTCATCGACGAGGATGGAGTCGATTTCATCCACGATGCAGTACCAATGGTCACGTTGCACCTGGTCGTCCTTGCGCGTGGCCATGCCATTGTCGCGCAGATAGTCGAAACCGTACTCCGAAGCCGTGCCGTAGGTGATGTCGCGCCCGTACATGTCGCGCCGCTCATCCGATGGCATTTGCTGCTGGATACAGCCGACCCTCAGGCCAAGGAAGGTGTAGAGATGCCCCATCCACTCGGAATCGCGGCGGGCGAGGTAGTCGTTGACCGTCACCAGCTGGGTATTTCGGCCGGTCAAGGTGTTCAAGTAGAGTGGCAGCGTGGCCACCAGCGTCTTGCCCTCACCGGTCGCCATTTCCGCGATCTTGCCCTGGTGGAGGGCGATGCCGCCGATCAGCTGGACATCGAAATGGACCATGTCCCAGTTCAGCTCATGTTCACAGACCGTAACCTTCTTCCCCACGAGGCGGCGAGCGGCATTCTTCACGGTGGCAAACGCTTCCGGAAGGATCTGGTCGAGAGTCTCCCCGGCTTTCACCCGCGCGCGAAACTCCACCGTCTTGGCCTTCAGCTGATCGTCCGTCAGCGCCTGGTATGACACTTCAAACTCGTTGATGCGTGCAACGGTGGGCCGGGCCGATTCCAGAAACTTCCGATAATGCCGGCCGGAAAAACGCTTGAGAAGAAACGATAGCATGAAAAGGCGGGAATCTAGGAGGGAAGAATGCGTTGGCAAACGACAAATGCCGCCCTCCGCCGATGACAGCCCGTCAGATCAGGATCGAACGAAAAGGCCCCGCGCGCTCAAACCTGCGTCCGGAAGTACGCAATCGTTCGCTGCAGACCGTCTTCCAAGGCGACGCGCGGTTCCCAACCCAAAACTTTGCGAGCCAGCGTGATATCCGGTCGGCGCTGTTTCGGGTCATCCGAAGGCAGCGGGCGATGAACAATTTTGGACTTCCCTCCAATGAGCTTCAGCGTGAGCTGCGCCAGCTCGAGCATGGTAAACTCACCTGGATTCCCAAGATTCACCGGACCAACGGTTTCCGTTTGATTCATCAGCCGGATGAACCCTTCGATGAGGTCATCGACGTAACAGAAGGAACGTGTCTGGGTACCATCTCCATAGATGGTGATATCCTCGCCGCGGAGTGCTTGAACGATGAAATTGGAAACCACGCGTCCGTCATTCGGGTGCATCCGCGGACCGTAGGTGTTGAAAATCCGAACGACGCGGATATCGACCTTGTTCTCGCGGTGATAGTCAAAAAAGAGGGTCTCCGCGCAGCGTTTCCCTTCGTCGTAGCACGAGCGCCGGCCGATCGGATTGACGTTGCCCCAATAGCTTTCCGGCTGAGGGTGCACCTGCGGATCGCCATAGACCTCGCTCGTGCTGGCTTGAAAGACGCGCGCCTTGACTCGTTTTGCCAACCCGAGGCAATTAATCGCCCCCATCACCGAGGTCTTCGTCGTTTTAATGGGGTTGAATTGATAGTGCGGCGGGGAGGCGGGGCACGCGAGGTTGTAAATCTGGTCCACCTCAAACTTGAACGGATCGATCACGTCATGCCGGACCAATTCAAGGCCCGGATGATTCATGATATGGGCGATGTTCGACTTCCTGCCCGTAAAGAAATTGTCGAGACAGATGACCTCATGACCGTCACCCAGCAATCGATCGCAAAGATGGGAACCCAAAAAACCGGCACCGCCCGTGATCAAGATACGCATTCGCCTCCAGGCTGCCCGATCGTCGCCGTCATTTCCAGCAAAAGCATGCGTGAAACCCTCAGCGAGCGGCCACACCCGCTTCATAACGTTCGATCCACGCCCGACTCCACGGCACAAAGTCACCCAATTCAATGTGGGCCCGCGCCTGCGCCATGAGGTCGAGGTAAAAATGGAGATTGTGAATCGTCAGGAGCGTGCCCGCCAGCATCTCCCCGGCCATCTGCAAGTGTCGCAGGTAGGCGCGAGAAAAATTCGCCGTGTAATTTGCCAACCCTTCAACCAAGGGCTTCGCATCCGCCCGAAAGCGTTCGTTGCGCAGGTTGATCGGCCCGTCCGGGGTGAAAGCCAGCCCGTTTCGGGCCACCCGGCTCGGCATCACGCAATCAAACATGTCCACACCCAGGGCGACCATCTTCAACAACTGCGATGGCGTTCCCAAGCCCATCGTATAGCGTGGCTTGTCCGCCGGCAAATAGGGCGTTGTCGCGCCCACTTGTTTGAGCATTTCCGGTTCGGGCTCACCCACACTGACGCCACCCACCGCGTAGCCGGGAAAATCAAGCGCTGCCAGTGACTCCGCCGCCTCCCGCCGAAGGTCATCAAAGGTCGAACCTTGGACAATCGCAAACACGTGGTGCCCCGCGGCAAGAAATCCCGAATCGGTGGCGATCATCTTGCATCGTTGAGCCCAGCGGTAGCTGCGGGCGACCGCCGTCGCGCAGTCAGACCGTTCACAAGGCCATGGGGGACACTCGTCGATCACCATCGCGATGTCGCTGCCGAGGTTTCGTTGGATCTCCATCACCTCCTTCGGTCCCAGAAAAAGCTTGGCTCCATCAAGATGAGACTGAAATGCCACTCCATCGTCCCGAATCTCACGAAGTTTCGCGAGCGAGAAGACTTGGAACCCGCCGCTGTCCGTCAGAATGGGTCCGTCCCAGCCCATGAATCGGTGCAGGCCGCCCAGTTCCCGGATCAACTCGCTGCTTGGTCGGAGGTTCAGGTGATAAGTGTTACCCAGAATAATTTGTGCGCCAATTTCCTTGAGATGCACCGGGGTGATTGCCTTGACCGTCCCTTGGGTGCCAACGGGCATAAAGATCGGCGTCTCGATCACGCCATGGCGGGTGCGCAAGCGCCCACGTCGGGCAGACGATGCGGTGTCAGTCTTCAACAAGTCGAAGTGTTCAGGCATGGGTCACCGCGAGTTCTGCGGACCTGCACCCTACCCGCACGCTTGACCACCCTGTCAATCCACGGGTTAATGCCTCGGTGCTGCTGGTCATCGACAACTACGACTCGTTCACCTACAACCTTGTCCAGTACTTCGGGCAACTGGGGGTTGAACAGCGGGTATTTCGCAACAATGCGATTACACCGGAAGAGGCGCTCGCGCTCAATCCGGAGCGAGTTCTGATCTCGCCCGGCCCCTGCTCACCGGCCGAAGCCGGAATTTCCTTGGATATCATCCGGGCTTTCGCCGGTCGCAAACCGATCCTCGGGGTGTGCCTCGGCCACCAGTCCATCGGCCACTACTACGGGGGCCGGGTGGTCCGCGCGGATCGTTTGATGCATGGCAAGACATCGCCTATCCTGCACCGAAACACGGACGTTTTCAAAGGACTGCCCCAGGGATTCGCGGCCACGCGTTACCACTCGCTCCTCGTCGAACGTGCCACCTTTCCCGCGGATCTGGAGATTACCGCCGAGACCGCCGAAGGCGAAGTCATGGGGCTGCGCCATCGATCGCTTCCCATTTGGGGCGTCCAATTTCACCCGGAAAGCATCGCCACCGAGGGCGGCATGCAGATTCTCCGAAACTTTCTTGAACTCGGTTAAGTCGTTCCAGTCCCAATCTCATGCGCTGTCCCAAGTGCACTTCCATCGAAGACAAGGTGATCGACTCCCGCATCGGCAAGGAGGGTTCGACCATCCGGCGGCGCCGCGAATGCCTGGAATGCGGTCATCGCTACACCACCACCGAAACCCACGTGCGGGACGGAATCGTGGTGCTCAAGCGTGACGGTCGCCGGGAGGACTTCGACCGCGACAAACTCGTCCGGGCGGTCCGAGCCGCTTGCCACAAGCGCCCGATCGATGCCGAACAAATCACCATGTTGATCGAGGATGTGCTCGATGCACTCGAAGCCCGTTTCGACAGCGAAATCCCGTCACAGGCGATCGGCGACGCCGTGATGCAGCGTCTCCGCAAAATCGATCAGGTCGCCTACGTCCGATTTGCCAGCGTCTACAAGGAGTTCCGCGACGTCGGCGAATTCGTCGACGAAATCAGCGCGCTCGGGCATCCACCGGCGGTCACGCCTCAGGAAGAAGCCTAGGCTACCCCGACGCCGGCTCTGCATTCCGCCCGCGTTGACCTTGCACCTCCCCATGTCCGCCACGGTGAGTGACGACCTTCGGCGGCTGCACTTTGTCGATTCCCTGTTTGCGCACGTCACCGGGCACGACCTTTACCTCGCCCAACAGATCAAAGAGGCGATCACCTTCAGCCTAGCCGAGCTCGAAACCCAGATGCGGAAGCATCCGCAAACGGCTGTGACCTACGATCAAGCCTTCAATGCGGCCGCGGCCGACTTGCTCGCGAAACTGTTCAGTCACCTTCCGCGTCACGGTTTTTACCACTGGGATGCCTCCCTCAGTCTGGTGGCGGCCACGCCCCTGTTCACGCGTGCCGAAGTGATGCAGGGACTGAAGCACCTTGCCCAATTTCGCGAGTCGACCCTGTTGATCACCAATCTGCGTCCCGCCCTCATTCCCCCGCACCGCCGGACGAGCGCCCGGAGGCGGCGCGATTACGCAGAGGCGCTTGAGTTTATCCGCGCCCTCGCCGCCGCACGAACGACCCGCTCGGGAGCCTTCCATCTCCTTTTCCTCTGATTCGCCATTCCATACCTCGGTCCAGCAGACCGTTTCCACCGTCCCGATCCCCGCATCCGCCATGTCCAAAACGCTCTTCCAACGCATCATCGATCGCGAGATTCCCGCCCGGATCGAGCACGAGGATGACCTCTGCGTGGCCATCCATGATATCCAGCCACAGGCTCCGGTTCATTTGCTCGTTATCCCAAAAGTCAAAATCGACCGGATCGCCTCGGCCACCGGGAACGATCAGGCTCTCCTCGGACACCTCCTGCTCACCGCCGCCTCACTTGCCGCAAAATTGAAGCTCTCGAACGGATTCCGGCTCGTGATCAACAATGGTCGTGATGGCGGCGAGAGCGTGCCCCACCTTCACGTGCACCTGCTTGGAGGCCGCGCACTGCACTGGCCGCCAGGCTAGGGCCGAGGTGCCGGCTGCGTATTCCGGATTGCGGGACGGGCGACGATTTCGAGATAGACCTGTTCTGCTCCCGCCTCCGCCAAAACGTCAATCCCGCTGCCCAGCTCCTTCAGCGGTCGGGGTTCAGCAGTGTCCGCGCTCGTTCCCATCCGACAGTCGAACTCCCAAAGGAGAAACCCCTCCGGCAGGGGTCTGCGCCGCTGGCGTCGCACGTCTCGATTGATCTCGTGCCGGATTTTGTCGCGCACCCGGGCATCATCACGGCCAGGTGCTTTGAGGGGGAACGTTTTCTTCACCAACGGAGGATCGTTGACCAGCCCCGCCTCAACTCAACCTCAATTCCCGCCCCCGGCCGTTCACCACGCAAGTAAAGGTCGCCTTGCGACGACCCGATCTGCAGGCTGTCAACATCACCTCGCACCCCGATCTTCCACCCTGCGCCGGCTGTGCGCGTTGCTGCCATTGGGTGGTTTCACTCCGCGAAGACGATCAGGTGCCTGTGCAGTACGTGGTTGAGCACGCGGGCGAACGCTGCATGGACCAGCGCGGCGACGGGGCCTGCGTCGCGCTCGATCCGGTCACCCGTCTCTGCACGATCTACGATCAACGTCCCCAGACCTGCCGGGATTTCAACCGCGGTGAGGCGCTCTGCCGTCAGGTTCTCAGCCTCTTCAACGCATCGCCGGCCGCAGCTCCCGACGCAATTCACCCGCGAGCATGACCTGCTGGCGACATGCCGCCTGCAGCGCTTCCGGAGTTGGATCCGGCAGCACTTCGCACTTGTAGGAAAGGGTGAGTTTCGCGATGGGAGGAAGTTTCCCCGACTGGAGTCGTTTCAGGCACTGATCGCGCAAACTGCCTGCGCGCGACTCCAATACCAGGTAAATTTCCTCGCCCTCGCCTGCCAGCGCATAGATCACCGCGACCCCCAGCGCCGTTGGCGGGATCGACGAATCAATTGCCCCCGCACTGCAGGTCGAGAGGCCGAAATGATCCTGCCAGGTCAATGGGTTGATTTCCATCCGGCAGTGTCAGCGCCCGGCAGGAACAACTCAACGTGTTTATGAAAGCCCTCCTGCCGAAGGCACTGCAGGGAGGCTGCCCCCTCGCCCGTCATCACGGCGTCAGCTCGCTCCCGGCCGGCATCCTAAAGCCAAGCAACGCGCCCAAGCGGCAGCGGCACTCGTCCGTTAGCCCAACCCGGTCGGAAATGCCGTGATCAGCCCAGGCCCACCGCCTCGAAGCGGCCATCCGCGCGTTTGACCACCCGGCGTTTCAATTCCAGCCGCATCAGCACCGCGGCCAGCGTCGCCGGCGCGACGTTCGCCAACCCAGCCAGCTGATCGATCGCGAGCATCGAACCGTCCGCAAGACACCGAAGCACATTCCGTTCGTCCTCGGACAGGTCCGCCAACGAGAATTCAAGCGCCGGCATTCCCCGGGCAGCATTCGGCGGAATGGGGGCCGGTCGCAGGCCATCCAAATAACTGAGTTCGGACAGCACATCCTCGATACCCGTCAGCAGCGTGGCTCCATCACGAATGAGTTGATGGCATCCGGCACTGGTCGGCTGGTCGATCCGGCCGGGCACCGCAAAGACCAGCCGTCCCTGATCGGCGGCGAACTTCGCCGTGATCATCGAGCCTCCACCCAAGTCGCTTTCGACGACGATCAAAGCGGTGCTCATGCCCGCGACGATCCGATTGCGCATCGCGAAGGACTGGCGGTCCGCCCGACGGGCATAGGGAAACTCCGACAAGAGTGCCCCCCTCTCCCCGATTTGGCGGTAGAGCGCGAGATTCTCCGGCGGATAGACCAGATCGATGCCATTTCCCAAAATCGCCGCCGTCAGGCCCCCGACCGAGAGCGCACCTTCATGGGCGGCCGTGTCAATGCCCCGGGCGAGGCCACTGACGACACAAAAGCCCAGTTTCGCCAGATCCGCGGCCAACCGCCGAGCCACGCTCTGACCGTAAAGCGTGGTTCGTCGCGAACCCACGATCGCCACACAGGGACGGTCAAAGGAGAACGGACCCTTTCGGTAAAGCCCGATCGGTGGATCGTGAATCTCCCGCAACAGCGGTGGATAACCCTCCGCTGAGGCAACGATGAAATCCCCGGCATGCGCCGCCATCCGTTCTTCCTCTCTCGCGACGTCAAAGAACTCCGGCCAGTGCATGATCGTCTGGCTAATCGCCTTACCCACCCCTTTGACCCTCTCCAATCTCTCAGCATCAGCCCGAAAGATCGCCCTCGGATCACCCTCCAGATCAGATAAAAGCCGATTCATCGTGATCGGTCCGACATGAGGTAGCGCATTTAAGACCATAAATGCCTGCAAGGGAGTTAATTCAGAGTCCATGCAATCAAACATCAACAAATCTCTCACTAATTGCAATCAATATACCTTAATTCACATAATCCCGTTGATCGATCCGACCGTGGATTCAGCATGCTCATGAACCATCCTCCCCGGGCCTGAAAATTCCCGGCGGTGCCGGGTGCCGTCCACCGTCACGAGCCGCGCACGGTTCTCCGGGCTTCCCGAATCGTGATCTCTAACGAAGTATCTGGTTATAACATACGGACAAACGTTGACCTTCGCGATACCCGTGGTTGTCACCCGGTCTACGGAGTGGGGGGCCGCGGCACTCCCGCCGCCCCCTCTCGAACCATGGACAAGTGGATCATTTTGACCACGCTCCCGGATCGCGAATAAACACGCCAAACCAAGGCGTTGGATGAAAACTTTTCAGATAAGCGCGGCTTTACGAAGTACCGGGAACGATTAGTGTTCCTTCAGACCTAAGCCCTACTTCCGGTCTTAAACCCGGGTCCTCTTAACCCTGACTGAGTTAATCCATGAAACTCCCCCGTCTCCTCCTCGTCGCCAGCTTCGCACTCGCCGCTTCGGGCGTGTCGCTCGCCGCCAATACCAGCCCCGCACAGTCGTGGCTGAATACGTACTACCAAGATCCGCAGCCTTCTGAGCTCGCCACCGCCGTTCGAGCGCTCAGTCGCGAAGGGTATTTCGAGTCCGCCGGTCAGCCCGCCCAGGCGATCGGTTTCTTCAGCTCCGTCTTCGCCGAACATCCCGAGTTGATCGACACTTGGTTCGCCCAGTTCAACACGTTACCCTCCAAACATCAACGCGTGCTCGCTTCGGCCCTTTGGTACTCCGGCGATCCCCGGGGCGAAGTTCTCCTGCGCGGGATGTCGAACAAATCCTCCCCTGAGGTCCGCGCGGGCATCGACCGCTTGCTGGCTCAAAACGCCCGCCCCGTCTTGCTGACGCCGGTCCTCTCCGAATCGTCGATGAACCTGCAATGGGGCGCGTTTCTGGCGAGCGGTAAGGAGGTTTACATTACCAATATTCTCTCGGCGGTCGGTTCCGGCCTGCCCGGCCTGAATGAGGCCGCTCGGATCTCCTTGGCCATGAAAGCCGCAGCCCACAATCGGGTGATGGAGATCTGCCGCGCCCAGCTCGACAAACAGCCAAACGAGGTTCGCTCCGTCCTGCGCGCTGCGCTCAACGAGGCTGAGACCCATCGCGCTCCAGGCAGCATCTGATCGCCTGATCTCGGCTCGATCCGTCCATCGCAAGGCCGGCTCCACGAGGGCCGGCCTTTTTGTTTCGTCTCTGCATCAAGCAGGAAAATATTTCATGATCGAGAAGCGGATGGGGGCACAGCCCGTGCTGTCCCCTCTGCATGAGATTGTTCCCCGATGCGTCTTCGCGACTGACCGCTGTTCTGTTCGGCATCGTCATCGGAGCGGCATCCCTCCAAGGTCAGGACCGGCTGCCAGCCAGCGTCCCGGGTCTCTGCCGCGTCGGTTTCACTACGAAAGTGATCAAAGTCTCCGTTCGCGATGCCGCTGGGGCGCTCCTCCAGGGCGCTCAGCCCGGAATCGCTGTCCTCAAGAGTGCCCGGTGGTCCCCCAACGACGCCGAACGCGATGGAGCGAGCGAGTTCGAGGTTTTCCTCTGTGTCGGCCGACTGCTCGACGGGCACGCGCTGGCCGGGGTGGTCGGAATCGGCAATCGGAACGGTGCCTTCCTGCCGGCGGCAGAGCAAGCGCTCGCGCGCGCCGTCGCCATGGGTCTTCCCGTCGTCAAGGTTTCCGTTTCGGGAGCACTCGAGACGAATTCGGAGAATCTCTTTATCGAAGCCGGAGCCCTCAGCGCGGACGAAGCTCGCGCCACGCTCGCAGAGTGTCTCGTCACGCTCGGTGCCCTCCCTCCGGCGCGGAATCCCTTGGCACCGAGCCGGGCGGAACTTCAGGCCATCCACGCCAAGCTCGATCGCTACCAACGCATCTTCAACGCGAAGTCCGGGTCGGATGTTCGGGTGGCAGTGCGTTAACCCACCCTGTCAGGCTCCTTGCGGAGCCGGCAAAAGTTGGGTATGGGGCTTGCTCCCTTTCCCCCTCTTCATGACCGACTCACTCCGCTTCCATCCAACGTTTCATTGCGTGGCGATCCTGCTCCTTCTGGGCATCGCCGGCAGTCTCCACGGCGCCACTCCCCTACTCGCACCCCGAGTCATCGCGGTGGCCCTGTTGGAACCGGACCGTGATGAAGGCGACACTCCGGGAGAGATCCCGATCCTCGGCATCGTCACCGGGGTAGGCACCGGCTGGTCCACGGGGCACATCCCGCTGCGCAAGAACACCCCCTACGAACTCCCGCGAACCGCGGAAGACTCCAGCGAAGTGTTCCGGCTCAATCCCAGTCTGACGGAGTGGGCGTAGCAGTTGATAAATCCCCCCCCTGATGGACACCCCGGGAATGGCCGATCGCCGCTCAAGCCCTGAGCCTGACCGAAAGGTTGCTTGCACCGGTTTGGAGCCCGCGGTTAAGTCCGCGGTTTCCATGAGTACATCCACCGTTACAGAAACCGCCATCATCAGCACGAGCTTCGGGGACATGACCCTGGCCTTCTGGCCCGACGTCGCCCCCAAGACGGTCGAGAATTTCAAAAAGCTCGCGAGCGAAGGCTTTTACGACGGCACCGCTTTTCACCGGATCATGAAGGGTTTTATGATCCAAGGCGGTTGCCCAAATACCAAGGCCGGAGCCCGGGGAATGCCCGGTACCGGCGATCCCGGTTACAAGCTCAAGGCCGAGTTCAACGCCAAGCCGCACGTGCGCGGGGTCATTTCCATGGCCCGCGCCTCCGATCCCAACTCCGCGGGTTGCCAGTTCTTCATCTGCCACGGTGAAGCCTCCTTCCTCAACAAGCAGTACACCGCCTTCGGGGCCGTGGTTGCCGGTGACGACGTACTCGAAAGCATCGCCACCGTCCCGACCAAGTCGGGCGGGGGCGGCGAGAAGAGCACCCCGGTCGATCGCGTCGAGGTGAAGAGCATCCGCATCGTTCCGGCGGCCAGCTAACGTCCTCCATTCTTCAGAGTTTCACTTCGCAACGCCCACTCGCCTTCTGGTGAGTGGGCGTTGCCCGTTTGGTGAACTCAACCTC
>Ga0163144_10009338_pt1 | contig 21074 bp, 18 predicted proteins | sample OliLak19BULKMAT1_FD_123175 | JGI IMG/M metagenome (GOLD analysis project Ga0163144, IMG submission 123175) | Freshwater microbial mat bacterial communities from Lake Vanda, McMurdo Dry Valleys, Antarctica - Oligotrophic Lake LV.19.BULKMAT1 | ecosystem: Environmental > Aquatic > Freshwater >... | reverse complement strand
CTATGTGTCTATGTGGTTGTAAAAAAGCTAAAGTGTTGGTAGTCTGTACGTAACAACTCTATTGTTTAGCAACAAGAATTAAATAAAGTAACAAGTTAGTTTAAGTAAGACTTTTTATCAGACTATTACAAACTCATAACTCATAATTTATAACTCATCTCTCACTTAGTAACGATTCTGAAAAATATCAGATGCTACCATTACTGGATAAAAATCTGTAAAAACGAAGGTTCTCTTGGTCTTGGTATGTGTGATTTCTACATAAAAAACACCTCTTCCTGTAGTGGCTACTTCACTCACTATAAAGGGTTCTTTAAATTTTTCATAATAGCATACATCATTTGGTTGAAGTTTCAGTATATCAATCTTTTTTAAATCTTGACGCACAGAGTTTTTAAAAATGGAGTAGAATGCCATAATTTTATTATTTGGGATGTATTGTCATTTTGCTTCTACAGTACGTTTATGATAGTATTGAAGTTCATTATTTTTTCAAATAACGATTCCTTATATGTATATAATAACTCGTTTTATTCACTTTTTGGGAGGTTTTCGAGTGATTTTATACATTAAATAGCCTATCCCAACCACGAAGTGTAGTACAACAATCACAGCAACAATTAAAATATAATTAGTTTGCATGTAATAAAATAAGATGATAAATTAAAAAAACAGTCTTTTTATTCTTTAAAATTGCTTTTTAAGAATAAAAAAGAAATTCATTTATGAAAGATAAATACAATTTAAGAAAGTGTTTAACTACATATAAACTGTACTTATCTTATCATCTAGCTTGCCTTATCTCAAAACGTCAGACATCTTAGGAAGGCTCAGTTTTAAGTTAATCAGCTCAGATAGTTTCAAAAATCCTTGTAAAAGAGCATAGTCATCTGGATTTTTCTCAGCTTCTGCAAACCACTTTGGTATAAGGTTTTTACTGGCTTTAAAGATAAGATTCTGGATTTCATTCCAATCTGGATAAATCTCTAAGCCGTGTAGATGTGCAATCGTCTCGATGATGTAACGCAGCATTTTTTCATTTTGAGCATCCTGTAGGTAATCCTCTACCCAGTCTTTGAGCCGCAGAGAAGAGGTATGTTCTATTCTTTCTTTATTAAGTAAGATGCCCCATTTATTTACTTCTTTTACTAGGTCTTGCAGTTTTTTGGGCTGTAGATTTGTTTCTTCAAAGAAAGTATTAATCTCGTTATTAATCACCATATTCAGATTTTGACGCAGTGTAGGTGGTATCTTGAGCCCTGCAGATTGCATTACGTTCATCAATGGATAACTTTGGTCATAAATATCTCTGTAAGCACCTTGTGCTTGTTCTAGGTTGTTTTCAAGGATTTTTTCTAATACTTTTATTTTTTCATCCTTAAATAACTCCCAGATAGAGAAGTTTTTAGATGGGAAATATATTTGCATCATTTGCAACACATCAGAGATATTACTTTTATTGAAAGCCTCTCTAATTCTATCTGCCATTTTAAAAAAATCAATCTGTGATAATTGGTTAGAAGAACTTCCAATAATCTGGTGTTGCCCAAGATAAAGCACAGCAAAACTAAAATACTTCTCAGAAAGCGTAATCTTAGAAATCACCGTAGTACGACCTATGGCAAGTTTTTGGAGACCTGCTTCTTGCCTTTCAAAATACTGATTTTCTGTATCAAAATTTAGCACATCCATCTTGCTAGGGTCTTCGGCAAAGAGAGAAGCAATGGCATAGTGTGTCCCTACTTTATTGAGGTTTACCCTAGCAGGAGTAGAAAACTTACAGTAAATTTCTCCGCCATTTTTATGCTCAGGAATATTACTTTCTGCCTTGCTCAAAAGATTAATAAACTCTTGCTCTAAGTCTTGGCTAGTGAGTTGATCACCTAGCTGAATGGCTCGGTTGGCATATTGCAAAATTTGAACAGTTTCAATTCCTGATATTTCATCAAAAAACCATGCACAACTTGTAAACATGAGTAAACATTGCCTTTGCATCTCGAGCAGACGCATCACTTGTGTACGCTTGCGAGAAGTAAGCTCTGTTCTAATAAATTCTCCCAAGACTCTATTGATATTTTCTGAGCTACGGTCAAGCAAAATCTGAATATGTCGGTTTCTAAGTCCCCAAACATCATCCGTTAATAAGCCCATTTCATCTTCATAGACTTTATCTAGCTGGTCACGAAGCCAGTCAAGGGCTTCACGGAGCGAGATTCTCCATTTTTGATTCCATTCATTGCGACCACCCGTATTACAGCCACAATCACTTCGCCATCTCTCAATGCCATGCACACAGCTCCAAGAGCTGTTTTCGTGGATTTCTGCTTCATATTCGGGAGGGTAAAGACTTAAATACTCACTATAATTAGTGAGCTTGGCATAGTCAGTTTCTTCTATGTATTTCAAGCCATAAGCTAGAGCCATATCACCATGGTGGTGGTGATGCCCATAGCTTTCGCCATCTGTGGCTATATTGACAAGCTGTGGCTCGCCTTCGTCTTCTCCAAAAGAATTTAATAAATAATCAGCCAGTCTTTTGCCATCATCTAGCAAGCCTTTGAAAGCAACTGCCTGAGAAACTTCACCATCATAAAAAAACAGGGTGATTTTTTTGCCAGAAGGTAATTTGCAGAGGTAAGGCCTTCTGGTATTGATACCATCTTGCCACTCTTGAGTGCCTATCTTCCTAAATCGTTTGGCTTGGCGAGGAGCCAGTATCGTAAATTTAAGTTTATGTTCTGCTAGCACTTCTAAGGTCTCTATATCTACTGCGGTTTCCGCAAGCCATATTCCTTCGGCTTTACGCCCAAATCTACTCTCAAAGTCTTCTAAGCCCCAGATTACTTGAGTTTCTTTATCACGGCGAGTAGCCAAAGGCATAATAATATGATTATAAACCTGTGCCAGTGCTGAGCCATGACCATTAAAATAGGCTTGACTTTGCTTGTCTCCTTCTAAGATACCTTGATAAGTATTAGGTGCGTAGTCTTTCATCCAGGAGAGCAAAGTAGGCCCAAAATTAAAGCTAATCTTTTCGTAGTTATTCAGAATATCAGTGATTCGTCCATTGCTGTCCAAGACTCTCGAAACAGCATTGGGGTAATAGCACTCTGCATTGATTCGCTCATTCCAATCATGAAATGGTTCTGCTGACTCTTGCAATTCAATCTCTTCAAGCCACGGGTTTTCACGAGGGGGCTGATAAAAATGACCATGAACACAAATATATTTTTTCATAAAGCCAATAATTCAATATTTTCAGAAAGTCTAAAGTGTTTTTAATTGTTTATTAATTTGAGTAGTCCTCAAATATCGGGCAATATAATCATAAAGCAAAAATTGTCAAAGTTTATTGAATTATTCTGTGAATAAGATATTAAATGAAGCAGCAATTAGGAGTGAGGATGGGGGAACGGAGAATTTTAGGAGTGAGGAGTGAGGATGTAGAATTTAGGAGAAATTTATTACCCAATGACTAATAGACATTATTACGATTTTATTTGTATGGTGCAAGTGAAGACGCTTACACCAGCATTTATCTCGTTCAAGCGTCTTCACTTGAACAGTATTTATCAATATAAAAACATCGTAATAACCTCTAATGACTAAAAAAAATGACCCAGTAACCAACGACCAAAAAAAATGACCCAACACACCAACCTCTCACTCAATACTTCTTGTATTGCTTCAGATATTTCTTAGCTTCTTTATGTTTTTTATCTTTGCTTTTGGTATGTTGTTTCAGAAGAGTATAGTATTTTTTTGCTTCTTTGTAGTTTTTTTGGCTGTGTGCATACTGGGCTTTTTGCTGTAATGCACTGTGATAATAACCCGAATCAAGGTGATCTGTTTGTTCAGAAAAGTCTATTGTTCTTTGGTAGTACTCCTGTGCTTTACTAGGGTTTTGATATTTTGACATTTGCACAAAAGCCATATAATAAGCCGCATACCGACCACTAATCCCTTCATAACCAATCATCTGGGCATCTATTTTTTGCAAAATGTCTAGAGAAACCCTTTCAAGCTCTGCTGTCCTTCCTAATGAATACAAGGTGCTGGCATAATATCTATGAAAACAAGCATTGTCTGGGAAGGTTTTGTTGAGATATTCGGCAATGACGAGTGCTTCTTCGGGTTTTTTCTCATCAGTCCTGTAGATACGCATCAAAAAATACTGTGCTTCTGTACGAGTATAAAAAGCATTTTGAGTTACCTCTTTAAGTTGCTCAAGTCCTAGTCTTTGGTCTCCTTTTCTAAATAAAAGAAGAATAGGCTTTAGCATAGGATAATTTTCAGGAATCCAAACAGAGTAGTAATTATAGAGTGCATCTCCTAGCAAAAGTTCGGGGCTTAAATCTTCGGTTTCTTTGCCTTTTCTAAGAAATTTGAGTGAGCTTTTGCCTGTGAAAGTAGCCCTTGCCCAGTGCTTTCGCTCAGCATGAAGGCGACTTTTGAAGGCGTAAGCTGCTGCCAAAAAAAAGGCAGCTTCTGCATTTTCAGCATCTTTTTGATATAAATCCCTTGCTTTATCTATGCTTAAATCCATGTAACTTAAAAAGGTATCATCATAGATTTCTACATCAGAATTAGGCATGATTTTCCACCATTCATTTAAGCCTAGCAAAAAATAAGGCAAAGGATGATTAGGATATTTCTCCTTGAACCAACCAAATTGTAAAGCAGCTTTTTCAAATTTAAAATTATACATATCATTGACAGCAGCCGTAGCTTCCATCTGGATTAAGGCATTGTCTAACAGATGCTCTTCTCCTTTTTCATAGATGGCTTCCTTGTTAAAAACCTCCTGAGCTTGTAGATAAGAGGCACTAAATAGCATAATAAATGCGTAAAACCTACTTCTGCGAGATTTAATCAAGGAATAAAATAAATATGCAAGCATACAATCAAAATTATATCTAAATTTGCTATGTTTTTTTAATATCATTGATATATATAAAATAAAATATCTCTTTTATTATTATTGTTGTAATGACTAAACCATTAATATTTCAAATTATTGAGTATTAATCACTAATAATTTACCATCGCTTTATCACTTTGTCAAGTACAATTATTCATCAACAAAAGTTTGAACTTTATCTTTCTCAATCACAAATAGAGCAAAAAGTTCAACATCTCGGCAAAAAGCTGACTGAGCAATATGCACAAGAATGTCCTGTAATCTTGGTGATACTTAATGGTGCTTTCCGATTTGCTGCAGACCTTATCAAAGAACTTAATTTTCCACTTGAGATAGAGTTTGTACGCATTGCTTCTTATCAAGGTACACAAAGTACTGGACAGATAAAAGAGATGCTAGGTCAAAATTTGGATTTGAAAGGGCGAACTGTCTTGATTGTAGAGGACATCGTAGATACAGGACACACTTATGAGTATTTACAATCAAAATTAGCCAATGCTTCTGCCAAATCTATAGCAATGGCTACTCTGCTGTTTAAACCTGCACATTATACGTTACAACATATTCCTGAGTATATCTGTTTTGAAATTCCTGATGAGTTTGTAGTGGGGTATGGTTTAGATTATGAACAGCATGGAAGAGAGTTGAATGATATCTATTCTCTTAAGCAAGACATAGGTTATAAGTGATGAGTCATGCGTTTGTAATAATCTGATAATGAGTTTTTTACATACACTAAATCGGATAATTATTCTGAGGCTGTTACTAAATATAGTTGAAATTTTTTGAATTAGGTTTTCTAATTCTTTGTTATATTGTGTTTTTTGATAAATTTTAGATTATGTTAAATATAGTGTTATTTGGCCCCCCAGGTGCAGGAAAAGGTACACAGAGTAAAAAAATAGAAGAGAAATATCATTTGCTACATATTTCTACTGGAGATTTACTTTTTAGAGAAGTCTCAGCTGGCACATTGCTAGGGCAACAAGCAAAGCAGTGCATGTTGGCAGGCAAGCTAGTACCTGATGAAACAGTAGTGAGCATGATTGAAAATAAAATCAAATCTAATCTCAAGGCAGCAGGTTTTGTGTTTGATGGCTTTCCACGCAATCAAAAGCAAGCCGTTACTTTAGATCAACTTCTTGAGTCTTGTCAGATAAGTATCTCAGCCGTGATTTCATTAGAAGTAGAAGAAGATGAACTCATCAAAAGGATGCTACAAAGAGGTGCTGAAAAAGGAAGATTTGATGATCAAAATGAAAGTATCGTAAAAAGCAGATTGGTTACTTATAAACAGGAGACACTTCCACTTGCAGACTATTACCAAAAACAAGGTAAATTTGCAGCTATCTCGGGAATTGGGTCTGTGGATGATATTTTTGAGCAAATCTGTAAAAAAGTAAGCAACTTAAAATAATTGAAGTTTATTGGTTGCTATACTCATAAAAGTAATTTATAACTATTATTTTTGGCTTTTTACACTGAGATATTAAAACATATATAAATATCAAAAATAAAATATGATTAATTTTTAACTCCCCAAAACTCTATACCTTATGAAAAATATCGTGTTATTTGGTCCCCCAGGGGCAGGTAAAGGTACTCAAAGTGCTAAAATTATTGAGAAATATGACCTCATACACCTCTCTACAGGTGATTTGCTTCGTGCCGAAAAAGCAGCGGGTACTGAATTAGGTCTGAAAGCTAAAGAATTTATGGATAAAGGTGATTTAGTGCCTGATACTGTAGTAATTGGCATGATTGATAATAAAGTAAAAGCCAATCCTGATGCCAATGGATTCGTGTTTGATGGTTTTCCTCGCACTATTGCTCAAGCCGAAGCACTTGATAATACACTTCAACAAAATGGGCTAAGTATCTCTAAAATGATTGCCCTAGAAGTAGAAAATGAAGAACTTATCAAACGACTCTTAGAACGAGGAAAAGTATCTAACCGTCCTGATGACCAAAATGAAGAAATCATTAGTAACCGTATTAAGGTATATAATTCAGAAACTTCTCCTGTGGCTAATTTTTATAGACAACAGGATAAATTTATCTCAATAGAAGGGGTAGGTAGTATAGATGAGATATTTACATCACTTTGCCAAGTCATAAATCAACTTTAAAATATATTCTTTTCTAGTAATTACCTGTTGAGTCTATAAAGACCCAACAGGTATTATTTTTTTACACTATTTCCCTTATCAAAATGGCTTCCTCTAATTTTATTGACTACGTCAAAATTTATTTTCGCTCAGGTGCAGGTGGCCCTGGTTCTATTCATTTTCGCCGTGAAAAAGGTGTGCCTTTGGGTGGACCCGATGGTGGAGACGGAGGGCGAGGTGGACATATTATCTTAAAAGGAAACGCCCAACTCTGGACTTTACTTCACCTAAAATACCAAAAACACACCCATGCCGAGAGTGGCGAAGGAGGAGGTAAACAAAAATCTACGGGGGCACAAGGGAAGGATATTATCGTAGAAGTGCCTATCGGGACTGTCGCCAAAGATGCCGAGACAGGAGAAATACTGCAAGAAATCACCCAAGATGGACAAGAAGTTGTTCTGGTAGAAGGTGGGCGTGGAGGCTTAGGCAATGAAAACTTTAAGACGGCAACTAATCAAGCTCCTCATTTTGCACAGCCAGGTGAAGATTTGCGTGAAGCTATCATCGTATTGGAACTTAAATTACTTGCAGATGTAGGCTTAGTAGGCTTCCCGAATGCAGGTAAATCTACCTTACTTTCGGTTCTTTCGGCTGCCAGACCTGAGATTGCAGATTATCCTTTTACTACACTTGTTCCTAATCTAGGGGTTGTAGCTTACAGAGATTTTAGGTCTTTTGTGATGGCTGATATTCCAGGGATTATAGAAGGTGCCTCAAAAGGAAAAGGATTAGGAATTCGGTTTTTGAAACATATTGAGCGAAATTCGATTTTATTATTTCTGGTTTCTGCCGAGAACAATGACCTAAACCAAGCTTACCAGACACTGTTACATGAGCTTAAAGAGTATAACCCTGAGCTATTAGACAAAAAAAGAATCCTAGCCGTCAGTAAATCTGATATGCTAGACGATGAACTCAAAGAACTCACAGCCCTAGAACTACCCAAAGACATTCCTCATATATTTATCTCTTCAGTAATTCAGCAAGGACTGATAGAACTTAAAGATTTGATTATGAATGCTTTACAAGAAGATGTAAATGCTGAAAATGAGTAAATAATAAAACTCTCCCTTTGAGATTAGGGAGAGTTTTATTTTTATGTCGTAAATTTTTAAAGATTATCTACTTTGATTTAAAAAGCAAAACCTACCCTAGTAACCCAAGGGGAACTATATTGAGAGTTAAACTCATCATAATTAAGGTTATAGAGGATTAGAAAATAAAACCCTGTGCCTAATTTATCTCCATTGCCTTGCTGATAGCCTGCTCCTATCATCGGATTATAGACAAATTTTCTAGTGAAGCTTTGTGTTTCTTGATTAAAAAAATTACCATTGGTAGCTTCTAACTCTGCCCAAACGAAAATAGGCGGAACTACAAAGTACTGACCAAAGACTCTTCCTCCATAATAATTCTCTGTAACTCTAATGCTTTGTCCATTGCTATAATTATAGCGTACACTAAGGTATTGATAATTGAGACCTACTCCTGCAATAAACTTATCGGTAACTTTATAGCCTACCGTAGGAAAAAGGTCAATGCGTGTCAGTGTACCGAGTTGTAGCCAAGTACTGCCACCGAAGATAAGTCGCTCACCAAAAGATTGGTCTGATAGGCTCGAAGCTCTTTGTTTTTTCACCTTAGTTTCGGTACGAGGCTCTACTTTGGGTTTCTCGGGTACAGTCTTAGTAGTAGAATCTGATTTATTTTTTTTATCTCGGTCATCTTTTGGGACGTACTGAGCTATGCTTGCCCAAGAGTGAACTAGAAATAAGAACAAAAGACAAAATGATAAGGTATTTTTCATGATTATGGATTTTTAAATTCTATGAAATTAAAAAGTTTTAGCCCAATATTGTTGGATAACCTCAAGCATTTGTGAGTGAATCGCTCCTGCAGCTACTATTTCTTTACCAAAAACATACTCATCTCCTCCCGAAAAAGTACTCACTTTTCCACCTGCTTCTTTGACAATCAAAGCTCCTGCTGCTACATCCCAAGGACCAAGATTATACTCAAAAAAGCCCTGAAATCGCCCCATAGCCACATACGCCAAATCTACGGCGGCTGATCCTAAGCGTCTTAGCCCGTGTGTCTTTTGCATAAAGGTTCTTAAAATCTCTAAGTAAGCAGGGATTTGCTCAAAATCACGGTAAGGAAATCCTGTAGCCAACAAGCTATCTAATAGGTCATTTTGGGCAGCTACCTTGATAGGCTTTCCATTACAATAAGCACCTCCTTCTTTCCAAGCATAAAAACACTCTGCACGATTTACTTCTAGCACTACACCTGCCACCACCTCTGAGCCCTGCATCAAGGCGATACTTGTAGAATAAATAGGCAGCCCGTGCATAAAGTTGGTAGTGCCATCCAGAGGGTCTATCACCCAATGAAAAGGCTTTTGTGTAAATGCTTTGTGCTGTTCATTTTCTTCTGTGATAAAGCCTGAATCAGGTAAAAGAAGTCTTAACTCTTTTACTAATCGGTTTTCAGCCTCTCTGTCCACATAAGAAACAAGGTCATTCATTCCTTTGTATTCAATGCGAGAAAAATCAAAGTTTTGGACTTCTTTTTGTAAAAAAACAGCAACCTCTTTGCTTATTTGTACTACTTCTTGAGTTATTTTTTCTAAGTTCATGGGGGTGTATAAGTTTGAAAACTTCTTTTTTAATTTCAATAAATAGTAATAAGTGATGAGTTATAAATGATGAGTGATAAGTTATTTTATTAAAATACTGATAATTAGTTCTTCATAATAATATCAAAATGCAAACTAATTTTGACCATCTTCTTAACTAAATAAAGTGATAAGTTATTTTAGGTAAAATACTCATTATCAAATTATTAAAAACTTATAATTTATAACTCATCTCTCATTAAGCCCCAAACTCATTGCTTTTATAGATAATTTTTTATGTTTTATTTTTGTAAAAGTCCACCACGACGAAGCAGTGCCTCAGGTTCAGGTTCTTTTCCTCTAAATCTTTTGTATAGTTCCATAGGAGGCTCACTACCTCCCTTGGATAAAATATTGTCTTGAAAACTCTGTGCTACTTCGGGGTTAAAAATTCCTTTTTCTTGAAAATAAGCAAAAGCATCTGCATCTAACACTTCTGCCCATTTATAACTATAATAGCCCGCAGAATAGCCTCCTTGAAAGATATGTTCAAAAGAAACACTCATATTTATGTCCTCTACTTCTGGAAAAAGCTGCGTCCCTCGCATACACTCCTTCTCAAAATCACCTACCGAACTTATCACCGTAGGGTCTTCTCCGTGCCAAGACATATCTAGTAGTGCAAAGCTAAGCTGCCTTACGGTCTGATAGCCTTCCATAAAATTAGAAGATTCTTTTATTTTATTGATTAACTCTGTAGGCAACACTTCTTCGCTGTGATAGTGTCTTGCAAAAATATCTAAGGTTTCTTTTTCATACACCCAGTTTTCCATAATCTGTGAAGGCAGCTCTACAAAATCCCAAAAAACACTCGTTCCTGAGAGGCTTTCATAATTTGTGTCGGCAAGCATCCCGTGAAGTGCATGCCCAAACTCATGGAAAAACGTAAGTACTTCATTGAGAGTAAGCAAAGAGGGCTTAGAAGAAGTGGGTTTGCTGAAGTTGCACACAATAGAAACGTGTGGTCTTATATTTTTACCCTCTTTAATTTTTTGTCCTCTAAATGAAGTCATCCAAGCCCCAGGTTTTTTGCCATCTCTTGGGAAGAAATCAGCATAAAACACAGCCAAATGCTTATCATTCCTATCTCTTACTTCATAAGTTACTACTTCGGGGTGATACTTAGAAATGTTGTTATTTTCTATAAACTGCAAGCCATATAATTTGCGAGCTACTTCAAAAATCCCAGTTTGTACTTGATTTAGCTCAAAATAGGGTTTTAAGATTTCATCATCTATCTGAAACTTTTCTTTTTTGAGCTTTTCAGAGTAATAAGAAAAATCCCAACGCTGAAAATCCGTAATTCCATCTAGTTTTTGGGCATAGGCTTTTAATTCATCTAATTCACGCTGTGCAGCAGGAAAAGCTTTTTCTAATAAAGTCTTTAAAAATTCCTTTACTTTTTCAGGATTCTGAGCCATTCTCTCTTCTAGCACAAAGTGTGCATGGGTAGCATAGCCTAATAGATTGGCACGTCTATGCCTAAGGCTAGTGATTCTCTTGACCGTATCTTGGTTATCAAACTCATTGTCCTTAAAGCATTTGGAAGCAAAGGCTAGGCTCATTTGTTTGCGTAATTCTCTATTTTGAGCATAAGTCATAAATGGAATATAACTGGGATAAGCAAGGGTAAAAATCCATTTATCATTCATTCCTTTTTGAGTGGCAAGGTCTGTGGCGGCTTCTACTATTCCTTCTGGTAAGCCATCTAGGTCATCTTCCTCTTCTATGATAAGTTGAAAAGAGTTGGTCTCTGCAAGCACATTATCACCAAATTGCAATGAAAGCTGTGCTAGTTCTTGGTCTATTGCTCGGAGTTCTTCCTTTTCATTATCGTCTAGGTTAGCTCCATTACGGACGAAAGATTTATACTTTTTCTCTAAAAGCATTGCTTCTTCTTTGCTAAGATGAAGACTTTTTCTTTGGTCATAGACTTCTTTGATACGCTTAAAAAGAAGATTATCTAATAAAATATCATTGCTAAACTGAGTCAAAAGCGGGGAAATTTCTTTGGCAAGTTGCTGTAGCTCGGGGCTAGTTTCGGCATGGTTTAGGTTAAAAAACACCGAAGAAATGATATCCAAACGCTCTCCTATATTTTCTAGGGCTTCTACAGTATTGTCAAAAGTAGAAGCCTCGGACTTGATTCTGATATTGGCTATTTCTGTACGTGCCTCCTCTAAACTGACTTTGATGGCAGGCAAAAAGTGAGTTGATTCTATATCCGTAAAAGGGACGGTCTCAAAGGGTGTATTAAAAGGTGATAACAAAGGATTGTGCATGTTTGCTTTTTTTGAATGTGTGTAATTTATTTTTTTCAAAAACTAATCTATGCAGAGCATAGTTGCCAAAGATAATTTTTTTTCTAAAAAAAACTTTTATTTTCTTAAAATTCTTGAAGAATTGCGGTAATCTTCTTCATTTGACAGAACAACTTATAGACTTTATCAAATCGAAAAACAGGATTCATTAAATATTGAGATTGAATGAATATCATGCTACTTTTTTTAGCTAAATTTACAGAAAATAATGACAGATATGCTTTTTCAAGTCTGTAATCATGAAGATTTGTTTATATAAGTAATTATTCCTCTATAAGATTATGATTAGTTATTATGTCAAGTATTTTATTTACTTTTTGAATAGAAATAACAATATATTCTTACTTAGGTTATACCCTAAATAATCATTATTAGAAATAGCACTCAAAAAGTCATTATTATTTCTTGAACGAGAACTTTTTTATTTTTTCGGGGTTCTATGCCTATTAATTGTTTGATAGCAATACTATTATTATAAGTCATTAAATTATGAACACTGCTCTCATTGATAAAATCATCATTAAGACTGCTGAGCTTTCTCAACAAGAATATAATCCTTTTGATTTAAAAGATGATTATGCAGAGGCTATTTCTTATAAATCAACTCAAATTGGGAAGTTTTTAGACCACCTCATCGAGAAATCTCATAAGTTTAATCTTGCTTTTCTGAAAAATCATCTTCCCTCGGAGCACATGTTTGAGTTGGTCAAAAGCTCTAATTTTCCTATTTTAGTCTTTAGTGAACAGACTGAGGGTGAGATTACTCCTTTTATTATTCATAAAGATAAAAACGACAAGGTCTTATTTTATAGTTTTAAGACTGAGTCAGATGTGGCTATTCACAACACCAATGTTTTTTATGACTCTTTGGTAGTCTATGAAGATGCGGCTGATCCTCAGCTAAATGGAGAGGTCATCTTTTTGACTGTAGTACCACTTAAATATATAGTGAGTGATTATTATTTTAAAGATGAAAAAGACAAAAAGAAACTAACCCCTCTTCGCCGTCTCTACAGGTTAATGTATAGTGAACGCAAAGATATTGGCTACATATACATCTATGCGATTGTGGTAGGATTGATTAGTCTTTCTCTTCCTTTGGGAATCCAGGCCACGATTAGTTTGATTTCAGGAGGGATGATTTTTAGTTCGGTAGTCGTTTTGATAGCTTTAGTGATTGTAGGTGTGCTAGTAGGAGGATCATTGCAAGTGATGCAGATTTCATTGGTGGAGGTCTTGCAACAGAGGGTTTTTGCCAAAGCTTCTTTTGAGATAGCTTTTCGAATTACCAAAATCAAGATGGAATCTTTAGAAAAATACTATCCTCCTGAGTTGATGAATCGGTTTTTTGATGTCATTACGATTCAAAAAGGACTACCTAAGCTCTTTGTGGATATCACAGGAGCAGTGATACAGATTATATTCGGATTAATTTTACTTTCTCTGTATCACCCTTTCTTTTTGATGTTTAGTATTTTTTTAGTGTTGTTTGTTACGATGATTTTTTACTTTACAGGGTCTAAGGGTTTGGAGACTAGTATCAAAGAATCTAGCTATAAATACAAAATAGCATATTGGCTAGAAGAACTTGCAAGAACTGTATATGCTTTTAAGCAAGCAGGAAACACTAATCTTCCTATGCAGCAGATGGATAATCTTGTCAATAGTTATCTCTATCACAGACGAGAGCATTTTAAGGTTCTAATTACACAGTTTATTAATATTGTGGCTTTTAAGACGCTTATTACAGGTGGACTTTTGATTCTAGGTACTATTCTGGTAGTAGATAGGCAGATTACATTAGGTCAGTTTGTGGCTTCTGAGGTGATTATTATTTTAGTAGTAGGCTCAGTGGAAAAACTCATTGTCAGTCTTGATACTGTGTATGATTTGCTCACAGGTGTAGAAAAAGTAGCTACCATTACTGATTTGCCAATAGAGCGTCAGTCAGGATTAAGAATCAATCTTACAGAAAATGAAAAAGGGCTTCATCTAAGAGCTAAAGAGCTAAAATACCGTTATAAAGACAATGCAAACTATACACTCAAGAATGTTAATTTTGAGATTACCCCTGGCGAGAGCGTCTGTATTGCAGGACCTAATGATTCAGGGAAACACACTTTGGTCAAGGTATTGACAGGTTTTCTATCCGATTATGAAGGTTTGATTACAATTAATGGTCTTTCTCTTCATGACCTTAGCCTTGCCTCTCTCAGAGATGTGGTAAATAAACACCTTACTTTTGATGAAATCTTTGATGGTACTATCTTAGATAATATTGCTATGGGGCGTAGTAATATTCATCACAGTGATGTTATCTGGGCTATCGAAAGTGTAGGTCTGACAGATTACATAGCTAGTTTACCCAAAGGGCTTTCTACCCATATTGGCTTTTCGGGTAAGAAACTTTCAAGTGGTATCGTAGCCAAACTATTGTTAGCACGTTCCGTTTCTTCTCGACCTAAGTTACTGATAGTCAATGATTTTTCTGAGCATATCCCTAAAAATGAAAAGCTAAAAATCCTTTCATTTTTACAAGAAAAATCAAATGGCTGGACATTGATTATCTTAAGTGTAAGTGATGACCCTTTGTTGCTTTCATCTTGTGATAAAATATTACTGATGAGCAAAGGAGAGGTGATGGCAGAAGGAAGTTATGAAAAGCTACTGAGTAACCCTATTTTTCAAAGTCTTATCTTTAAGGGAAGATAAACTATTCAAGAGTAAGTGATAAGTGATGAGTTTTATTAGTAAGATTTTGATAACCAATGACTTATAACAAAATTGAAATATTAACTAATTTTGATAAATCACTTAATTTAGATACTATAAAATTGATTTTAAAACATATTAAACTGTAAAATACGTGCTAGATATTTCTAATCAAAAGCTTGACTATAAAAGCATTGACCAAAAAGTATATGCTCTCAAGACGATTTATTCTTCTCGCAGTGCAAGAAGGCTTTCTTATTGGCTGACAGGGATTCTGATATTTTTATTCCTTTGCCTTTTCTTACCTTGGCAGCAGAATATAGAAGGTACAGGGCAAGTTACTGCACTCACTCCCCAAGACCGCCCCCAAGAGGTCAATGCAGTCATAGGTGGGCGAATCAAGGAATGGAGAATCATGGAGGGTCAATATGTCGCCAAAGATGATACCCTAGTAGTGCTGAATGAAATTAAATCTGAGTATTTTGACCCTGAGTTACTCAAAAGACTTAGCGAACAACTTAATGCAAAATCACAAGGGATTTCTGCCAATCAAAATAAGATTCGAGCAACACAGATACTCATCCAAGCTCAACAGACAGGCTTACAACTAAGTTTAGAAAAGGCACGCAATAAATACATACAGGCTCGCCTAAAAATCAGAATGGATAGCGCTGATTATGAAGCAGGTAAAGTAGCCCTAATCATCGCACAACGCCAGATGGAAAGCTATAATGATCTGTATAAGCCAAACAATCAGAATGAAATCTCTGTTATCTCACAGACTGACTGGGAAAAAAGGCGAAATAACCTACAAGAGGAGCGAGCCAAACTTGTCAATAAAGAAAATAAATTACTGGTTTCTAAGAATGAATATATCAATGCTAGAATTGAACTTAGCTCTCTAGAAGCTGAATATGCTGAAAAAATATCTAAAGCTCAATCTGATTTGAGTGGTTCGGCAGCAGATTTGGCAGACAAAGAAGGGGAACTCTCAAAGCTAAAAAACTACTATGCGAATATGAATATTCGCAATGACCAATATTATATATTAGCACCTCAAGATGGCTATATTGTCAAGACACTCAAATCTGGCTATGGTGAAATCATCAAAGAGTCAAGTGCCATCTGTACCATACAGCCATCTAGTCCACAAGTGGCTGTGGAGTTATATGTAAATGCGATGGATGTGCCTCTACTTACTAAGGGCAGACAAGTAAGACTTGAGTTTGATGGATGGCCTGCCTTACAAGTAACAGGTTGGCCCAGTGTAGCCGTTGGTACTTTTGGAGGGATAGTACAAGTTATTGATTATGTAGATAGCAAAGACGGTAAATACCGTATTTTGGTAGTGCCTGACCCATTAGAGCCTTGGCCAGAGCAACTAAGAGTTGGTTCGGGTGCTTATGGATGGGTAATGCTAGATGATGTCTCAATGTGGTACGAAATCTGGCGACAACTCAATGGCTTTCCTCCTAGTTTATATGATGAACCTTCTGAGGATGATGAGAAAGAGAAAAAAAGTGGTAAAAAAGTCAAACTAAAAGTTAAGATGTAAGAGGTTGGTTATAGGTTAGTGAGAGATGAGTTTATAATAACCTAATAATGAGTTTTTTACCTAAAATAACTTATCACTTTATTTAATTATTGTTCCTTACTGGTTATTCTGTTGTTTGTGTCTTCACAAACCACTCAAAAGATGTTCTAACAAAAGAAAATAAACAGTAAGCAATATCCTTCAAAATTGCTTACTTTTAAAATTATTGAGAATTTAATTAAATTAGATTAGATTAGTGAAGAGGATTTTTATTTTTTCATTATTTTTTTGGATGGTTTTTGTTCCCCTACAAGCACAAGACACTAGCAACCTAAATACCGACTTGGTGCTTAGCTGGGAAGAGTTCTATAAGCAAATAATAGATTACCATCCTATCGCAAGACAGGCTTGGCTCTTAGATGAACTAGCACAGCAAGAGCTAAGGTTGGCTCGTGGAGAATTTGACCCAAAAGCACAGTTAGACTACAACCGCAAGGAATTTAAAAATAGTACCTATTATAATCTTTGGGATAGTAAGCTAAAAATCCCTCTCTGGGTGGGTGAAGTAGAGGTAGGTTATGAGCAAAATCATGGCGTATTTTTAAATCCAGAAAACTCCATTGCTGATCCTTCTGGACAAGGAGCAATTGGCATTGCTATCCCGATAGGGCAAGGATTGGTCATTGATAGCCGCCGTGCTACACTAAGACAAGCACAGTATTTTCAGGATATTGCACGAGCCGACCAAATCAAAGAAATTAACAAACTTCTTATTACCGCAGCTAAAGACTACTGGACTTGGTATTTTACCCAGCAAGAGTATTTATTACTAGATGTCGCTTATAGACTTGCAAGACAACGCTTTGATGCTGTCAAACTGAATATACAACTAGGTGAACTTGCCCCGATTGATTCTGTGGATGCTAAGACACTCTTTCAGGATAGAAATATAGCCAAGAAACAAGCTGAAGTTAGACTTCAAAATGCTCGTATCCAAATCTCTAATTATCTATGGGGAGACAATGATATACCACTTATTTTGGCTGAAGGAATTGTATCCGAAAGCTTTGAAGACCGTGTGGCAGTGCAGCAACAACCTTCATTAGATGATTTGATAGCTTTTGCCAATGAAAATCATCCTGAGATTATTAAATCAATTTTTAAACTGAGACAGATAGCTGTAGAAGAAAAACTACAAAGGTTTAATCTCTTACCTCGGATAGATGTCAAATATAATTTACTGAGAAGCATTAACTCTGTGGATGAGAGTACTAACTTTAACTTTCAGAATAACTATAAATTTGGAGTAAATTTCGAGTTTCCTATCTTTTTAAGAAAAGAAAGAGGCAAGTTACAGATAGTCAGAATCAAACAAAGTCAGGCAGAGTTTGGCTTACAACAGACTCGACTCACAATACAAAATGACATCCAGGCGGCTTATAATGAGTTTTTAAACCTTATTGAGATTATCGTCTTACAGGCAGAAGTAACTAATAATTACAGAATACTCCGAGATGCCGAGATTAGAAAATATATAAATGGAGAAAGTTCTCTTTTTATTATTAATCTAAGAGAAACCAAACTGATAGAATCTGAAGTAAAACTAGAAAAAGAAAAAGCAGATTACCAAAAAGCTTATCTGATGCTTTACTGGACAGCAGGGCAACCTCTTTGGCAAGATATACCTTAGAATTTAGGAGCAAGGATTGAGGAGTGGGAATTGAGTTATTTGTACTTATAAAATTGGCTAATTACCCTGAAAAACACAGTACATAAAAATAAGAAAAGACAATACGTAGGATTAGCCGTATAACAACCGCCGTTTCCGACGGAACATCCATATATTGCCTTTTCTTATCCACAAAATTAGAGATATTATCCAACTCTAAAAAATACTTCTGCAAATCTTGACTTAATTTCCAAAACGAGGAAGAGTTTCTTTATCTATTCCTCTTCTTCTGAATAAGTGGTAAATCATACCTTCACTTCCTTGGCTAAAAGTAAGCTCATGTACCCAGCCATTTTTATATAAGTGATTAAACATATCCATATCACCATTAAAGTTCTTATCATTGCCATTAACATCAGTAACTCTGTGTTGTCTCCCTATTCTACGCATATCTTGACCATAATCAACAATAGCAAATGGAAATCTACTAAATAGCCGCATATCTACAATTAGCTCAATATAGACTACCTCAGACATTTCATTGACATTATTGCCAGCTACATAAAGTTGTGCCTTGGCTTGTGATAATGTACCTACAAGCACCAAAAGAATTAAAATGATTTTTTTCATACTTATTTAATATTTAGTTATTATTTAGAAGATTTAGGTGGCCTATATCCTAAAATTTACATCCATACAAATGCTATTTACGGTTTTTTTGCCCAAAATAGTTTAATTTTGCCTTGTTTTTAACTAAAAAATTTCAAAACACATGGCTACTACTTCCGATATTTCGAAAGGTGCATTTATTAAAATTAATGGAGAACTAGGTGTTGTCCTAGAATATGAACACGTAACGCCCAATAAAACAAGGGCAATGTATCACGTCAAGCTACGCAATGTGCGTACTGGCAAACTCATCGAGCATCGTTTTCGATCAGGTGAAAGCATAGACTTAGAGCGTGTAGAAACCAAAGAAATGCAATATATCTACCAAGAAGCAGGTAATCTTGCTTGTATGGATAATGAGACTTATGAGCAAATCTTGATAGAATCTTCACTTCTTGGAAACACGATTATTTTCTTAAAAGAAGGCATGACTCTTACGATTAGCTTTGACTCAGAGGAAACGGCTATCTTCGCAGAAATGCCCAACTTTGTAGATTTGATGATTACTTATACAGAGCCTGGCATCAAAGGAGACACTGCTACCAATACCTTAAAACCTGCTACCGTAGAGACGGGTGCAGAGGTAAAAGTGCCTCTATTTGTAGGAAATGATGAAAAAATAAGAATAGATACCCGCACAGGTAATTATGTGGAGCGTGTCAAGGATTAAGTAAAAGATGAGTTATTGATAAATTGACACTGAAATATGATACTGTTATTTGACACTGGTGCTGAAATATGAGATTGCTCATAACTTAAAGAATATAAGATAAGTTTAAGAAATGAACGCGTAATCTGTAAGAAAGGTATTGTAAAGCTAAATCTTTTAAATAACTCATTCTCAGAATATTACGTCTATTTGTCATCACTCATATTTCAATAATATTATGTCTGAAATAAATCAAGAAAAAACTTATCCGATTGGTATCAGTCTTTCAGGTGGAGGTGCAAGAGGGATTGCACACTTAGGAGTGTTGCACGCTCTCGAAGAGATTGGTATTCGTCCTGATATAATAGCAGGAGTAAGTGCAGGAGCTATAGTAGGGGCTTTGTACTCTCATGGCTACTCTCCCAAAGAGATTTTAAGAATGGTCAGAAAAGTGAAATTTTTCTCTTTTCTGAGCATTTCAGCACTCAGTCAGCCAGGTTTTCTGAGTTTGCAGAGTATTGAAGACATGCTTAAAGAGTATCTTCCTCATAATTCTTTTGATGGTCTGAAAATACCTCTTACTATCTCAGCTACCGATGTCAATGAAGGTGAAACAGTTTACTTCTCATCAGGTGAACTTATCAAACCTATCATTGCTTCTGCTTGTGTACCTCTGGTCTTTAGTCCTGTGATTTTTCAAGGAAAAACATTGGTTGATGGGGGTATTATCTCTAGCATGGAAGTAAAACCCTTGCGAAAATGCCAAAAAATCTTAGGAGTACACACCAATCCATTTGATAGAAATCAACCTGTCAGCTCTGCTCGTCTTGTTCTTGAGAGGTGTCTTTCGCTGTCTATTCATGCCAATGCAAGGGCTAATTTTGAATTTTGTGATTTTGTGATTGAGCCTAGTTTATTGCAAAAAATTGCAGCACACAGAATAGACAAAGCAGGAGAAATCTTTCAGATTGGATACAGGTCTGCTATGTCGCATAAAGAAGAACTTATCAAGATATTCACCTAAATACAAGTCATATTTCAGTGTTAGACTCTAAATATAGGCTTTACAACTAAGTCCCAAAAGTTCTTTCGTTTTTTAAGACGAATTGTTCTTATTAAATAGGTTTCTAAGGTCTTTTACTTGTGAGAATTCGAGAGCCGTTTTGACTTCATCCGTAGTGAAATTCTTAGAAAAATTGGTAATAGTAAAAACAAATTCAGTTAATTTATTTTTACTATTTGCCGTAGTTTTTGTTTTAAACTTCCCAAAAAACTTTCAATGATATCAGAGGAACACACCAAATAATCTCTCTTAAGTTGAATAGCTTTTTGGCTCAAAATGTCTGAGTATTCTTCAATATTTTTATGGAAAATTTGCACTTTTTCAGACTGATTTAATTGGGCTAATGCTTATAATATTTTGGCTTTTTGACTTTCCCCAAAGTCTTCTTTTTTAGTATTTCACAGCTAATTTTGAACGGCTCTCCAACACAAAACAGCTCCTGAATAAAAGCTTCTTTTTGTTTTAGAAAAAACAATTTTTCTTTAACTTCTTGACTTAATATTTCCCATTTTTGAAGCATATTTACTGCCCAATCTACACAAGGAAAAATATTAGTAAAACGAAGTTTGATACGCATTTTTGGAGGAAGATAAACACTTTTTTCAGTACTTAAATACCATAATTTACGCACTTCTCCTATTAATTTGTTAAATTCAATAAAGGTCTCATCTCGCTGATAAAGCCCTTT
>Ga0163144_10009336_pt1 | contig 21076 bp, 16 predicted proteins | sample OliLak19BULKMAT1_FD_123175 | JGI IMG/M metagenome (GOLD analysis project Ga0163144, IMG submission 123175) | Freshwater microbial mat bacterial communities from Lake Vanda, McMurdo Dry Valleys, Antarctica - Oligotrophic Lake LV.19.BULKMAT1 | ecosystem: Environmental > Aquatic > Freshwater >... | reverse complement strand
TTCTGGCGTCAACGACTGTCCGGGGCCGCTCCAGGCGATAGGAGGCGGGACCGGCCGGTCCCGTCGCGGCCTCCGCGAGGCCACCTACAACGGAGGCGGGACTGGGCGGTCCCGTCGCGGCCTCCGCGAGGCCACCTACATAGGAGGCGGGACCGGCCGGTCCCGTCGCGGCCTCCGCGAGGCCACCTACAACGGAGGGAGACGTACCGACGGCGTCGACGGCGCGCCGCCCTCCATCGGGGTCCATTGAGGACGCTGCGTTTAAGGTGCGACGGTGGTCAGGGCTTGCGGGTCGGCAAGTCCGCGGCCACCCAGTCCTTCAACGCCCCTGAGTTGGCCACGGCTTTCCCTTGGGCGGCCAGTTTCGCGGCCACCTGGCCGGAACGATTGCCCGACCGGCAGTAAAGAATCAACTCCTTGCCGGCGTTCTTCTCCAAAAACGGCTTCCACAATTTCTGCTCGCCGTTGAAGTCGCTCATCGGCAGGAGGACCGCGGGTTCGGCCACGCCCGAAGCCGCCCACTCGGCCGGTTCCCGGACGTCGATCAGGATCGCCTTGCCCTCGGCCACGCGCTTCGCCGCGTCCGCGGGACTCAGGCGCTCGACTTCACCCGCCATCGCAAGAACGGGGAGAGCGAAGATCAGCAAACTCAACCAAGCACGTCGAAAGGGGAGGTTCATACGACCACTCGGTAGCCCATTCGCGGGATGCGCGCAAGTGCCTCCGCCAATCCGGTGTCCAACCTCCTCGCCGGCGCGCAGATCGCCGTGATCAAAACCCCCGGGGGGGGCGACAGCCCGAAAGAGCACGATTGTCATGTGGCCGGCGTGCCATCACGAATGAACCGCCTCCATGAAGATCATCCTCAAACTGCTCGCCGGCATGGCTGTCGGCATTCTCCTCGGCCTGTTTGCCCCGTCCTGGGCGGTGCGCAGCGCGCTCACCGTCCGGTTGGTTTTCGGGGAGCTGATTCAGTTCACCATCCCGCTGATCATCCTCTTCTTCATCACCAGTGGCATCGCCGGGCTGCCGCGCAATTCCGGCAAGCTGCTCGGCCGGACCGTCGGATTCGCCTATGGCTCGACCCTCATCGCCGGCCTGCTCGCCTACCTCGTCGCACTCGTGGTGCTGCCGGCAATCGCTCCGACCGCAGGGCTCGCCAGTGAATCCAAAACGGCGCTCGAGCCGTTCTTCGCCTTCCGCATCGCGCCCTTGTTCGGAGTCGTGACCGCACTCGTCACCGCCTTTGTCTTTGGCATCGGCATCAGCGCAAACCAGGCCGGCACCCTCCAGACGGTGTTTGATCAGGGACGTGACGTGGTCGATCGCCTCCTCGCCAAGGTCGTCATTCCTTCCCTGCCCTTCTACATCGCCGGTGTGTTTGCCGGCATGGCGGCGGAGGGAAATGTATCCTCCACGCTGCAGACCTTCGGCCTCGTGCTGTTGCTGGCGATCACGATGCACTGGGTCTGGCTGGGCACGCTGTTTGTGATCACCGGCATCCTGCTCGGACGTTCGCCCTGGCAGTTGATTCGCCTGATGCTGCCGGCCTACTTCACCGCCGTGGGCACGATGTCGAGCGCGGCCACCATCCCGGTCACCTTGCGTTCGGTGAAGTCGCTCAACGTGCGCGCTTCCATCGCCGACTTCGTCGTCCCGCTCTGCGCCAACATCCATCTCTCCGGGTCAACCATCACGCTGGTAACCTGCGCAACCGCGGTGATGCTGATCTCCCCCGATCTGGGACTGCCGACCTTTAGCCAGATGTTCGCCTTCGTCCTGACCCTCGGGGCGATCATGGTCGCCGCCCCCGGAGCGCCCGGTGGTGCCGTCATGGCCTCCCTCGGACTGCTCGGCAGCATGCTCGGTTTCAACGAAGGCCACCTCGCACTGATGATCGCGCTGTACCTCGCGCAAGATAGTTTCGGCACGGCCACCAACGTGACCGGCGACGCCGTCATCGCACTCTGGATGAACCGGTTCGCCGAACCGGACGCAACCGGGCAAAACCCTACCCAATAGCCGCCCGGTCTCGCCGTCGCAGCTTTGCGGAGCCTGCCCTTTCCCCGCCGGCAGCGGCGAGGCCGCCCTCCTGATCGGGCTCGAACCGCCGCTCAGCTCTCTTTCGCGATGCTGGCCAATGCCTCCAGCACCTTGCCGCCGGTGAGCAATTCCGGGAGCACCACCGGGTCCTTCCGGTTCGGGCCGTAGAGGAGATTGAACGGGACCGCCGAGCGGTTCCACTTGGCGAGCTCCTGGGTGATCTGCGGATCCTTGTTGGTCCAGTCAGCCTTGAAGAGCACGACCTGTTTCCGGGCGAACTCGGCCAGGACATCCTCCGAGGAAAAGACGGTCGCCTTGTTCGTCTGACAGGTCGCACACCAACGCGCCGTGAAGTCCACGTAGGCGAATTTTCCCGACGCCTGCGCCGCGGCCACCGCCTCGGGGCTCCACTTCTGCCAGACCACCTGAAATTTTCCGTCCTTGCCCGCAGCCGTCGAGGCCTGGAGCTCGTGCGGCCAGCCCAGCCAAAGTCCGCCGACCAGAAGGCCCGCCGCGGCGAGCTTACCCATCAACTGGCGGGTCGGTTTGCCATACGACTGCCCAAAACGACCGTAAGCCCAGGAGGCCATGGCGATCAGCACAAAGGCGAACGCGATCATCAGGAGGGCGTTGTCATCTCCGGCAGTCTGCGCCGCGAGCACCCAGAGCAACCAACCCACCGTCGCATAAAGCGGAAAGGCCATGAACTGCTTGAACGTCTCCATCCACGCCCCCGGGCGCGGAAGCATCCGCACGGCCTGCGGAAACATCGAGAGGAGCAGATAAGGCGCCGCGAGACCGACGGCGATCGCGGTGAAAACCAGCAACGACTGGATCGGCGAAAGCGCCAGCGCCGCGCCGAGCGCGGGCGCCAGAAAGGGGGCACTGCAAGGGGTCGCCACCAGCGTCGCCAACATCCCGGTAAAGAAGGATCCGGCAAAGCCTTGTTTGGTCTGCAGACTTGCCCCCGCACCCGTCGCGGAGAGGCCCACTTCAAACAAGCCGCTGAGGTTGAGCGCAAAGATCAGCATGAACACCGCCATGCCGAAAACAAAGGCCGGCGACTGCAGTTGGAAGCCCCAGCCGAGCTGTTCGCCACCCGCCCGAAGCACCAGCAGCATTCCCGCCAGCGCCCAAAAGGAGGCGAGCACACCGCCGGCGAACACCAAGCCGTGCAGCACCACCTTGGTCTTGTCGCTGCCCGACTGGTTGACGAAACCGAGGATCTTGATCCCCAGGACCGGAAAGACGCAGGGCATCAGGTTCAGCACCAACCCACCCAAAAAGGCGAGAAACAGCGTGCCACCCAGTCCCGCCGCACCCGCGCCATCAACTCCCGCCCCCGGTCCGCCAGCCGTCGTGCCGGACGTTCCCGGTCCACTCGCCGCCGAGGCTGCGGTCGCCACCGCGGCCGGCACTGCCTTGGCCGCAAACGACGCATCCACCAGCAAACCACCGTATCCCGAGGAGGCCTTCCAACCATTCTTCGAGGTGAGAATGCCCTTCAAGCCGGTTGCCGCGGCATCGGCGTCGGCCGGTGCCTTCAACTCGAGCACCACCACCGCCCCTTCCCGCCGGACAATCTGCCGAGCGGCATAGTCGACCACCGCATTCTCGTCAAAATAGTGCACCTCCTCCGGCACATGCGCCACACCGGTCGCCGGCTTGACCGTCAGGCTGATGACCCCACCGGCACGGGTCGCCGTCAGACTCCAGTCACCCGGCTTCTGGGGAAGCTCCGCAAAGGCCTTGGTGAACGCGGCCGCAATCGCGGGATTGGCGGCCGGCGCATCCGGACTCACGGGCAGCGTCAGGTTGACTTTCGCGTCACCCGGCATGCAGGAATCCTCGCACATCAACCACTCGGTGGCGGCCATCAGCGTCACGGGTGCCCCGGGGGCCAGACCCGCGGGAGGCGTGATCTCGGTGAAGAGAAAGACGGTCCCTTCGTATCCATTACCCGTGACCTTTCCCTGGGTGTCCTTGACCGTGTGCGGGGTCGGCCAGACGATCGGACCCGCGGTGAAACCGGCGGGCAGCGTCCAGGCAATCGACGTCGGGTAACCGGTCCCGGCATTGATCCAGTAACTGTGCCAGTGCGCGTCGTGATCCATCTTCAACGCCACCCAGAACGGTTTGCCGGGCTGAATGGAAGCATCGCGGGCCACCAACTCGACCTGGACCGAGCCGTTGCGAACCGGTTTGGCGGCAAGCGAGGCGAAGGGGACCACCGCCCACGCAAGCAGCGTGGTGAGCACAAGCAATTGCAAGCGTTTTAGATTAATCAAGGTAGGCACGGCAAAAGGTTAGACTAAGGAGACTACGGTACTCGTGGCGTGTTCCGGGACAAGCGCAGGTGCAAAGAGCTTGGTCGAGTAGTAGCGCTCGGCGCGATCGCAAAGAATCGTCACCACCTTGGACCCTGGCGGCATCTGGGCCGCAGTTCGCAGCGCCGCGATCACATTCGCCCCCGAGGAGGTGCCAACGAGCAGGCCATATTCATGCGCCAGCCGCCGCGTCATCGTGATCGCGTCCGCGCTCGGGATCTTCTCCTTCGCGTCAATTTTTACCTCCCGGATCAGCGGCGGCAGGTAACCGCCGGCAACGCCTTCAATGCTGTGACAACAGGGGGACTCACCGGAAAGCAGGGCCGCTTCCGCCGGTTCCATCGCGACGATGCGCACCGATGGATTCTTCAGTCGCAGGGCCCGGCTGACCCCATTGATCGTGCCACCGGTGCCATAACCGCTGACAAATGCGTCCACCCGGCCATTCATTTGCGCGAGGATCTCGACCCCGGTGTGCTCCAGATGGTCGAGCGCGTTGAGGGGATTCTCAAACTGTCTCGGAAGAAAGTAACGTGCATCCTCCCGGGCCATCTTCTCGGCGATCTCGATGCCGGTGACATAACCGCGGTCCGCTTTGAACAGCTGCAGCTCCGCTCCGAAGTGCCGCATCAGGTGACGCCGCTCAACACTGGCCGTATCGGACATGAGGATGCGCACGCGGTAGCCGAACACCGTGCCGACCATGGCGAGGGCGATGCCGGTATTGCCACTCGTGCACTCGAGGATGATCGAATCGGGACCGAGAAGACCCCGACGCCGGGCGTCCGCGATGATGGTCAACGCCAGCCGATCCTTGATCGAGCCACTGGGGTTCATGAACTCGCACTTGGCGTACACTGTCAGCCCCTCCGGCCTGAAATGCAGCGGGATCAGCGCAGTCCCGCCAATCAACGACAACACCGGCGGCAGCGGCTCCGCCTTGGCTTCACCCCGGAACAGGCGAGTCGCCGGGGTGCGTCGGCGCTTCGTGCGAGGGATGGAGGAAACAGGACTCTTCGATGCCATCCCTCATGCTACCATCGGCATCCGACTCCGGCCATAGGCCGAAAGGCGCAATCGGGAACAAGCGTCACCGGCTTGTTACCATTAGCCTATGTTTCCCCGGTTGTTTCTGCGTTAGCGTCGGAAACAATGTCAGACGCGTCGGGTCACTCTTCTCCTCTCATGAACCGTTTGTTCTTCAGCTTATTCCTCGTTTGCACCGGCCTCGTCGCCGCGTCATCCGCCCAAACCCCCGCCACGGTGCCCGCTTCCGCCGGGGCTGCCACCTCGACCCGCCCCGGCCCGAAAGCGGGCGATCTGGCGCCCGATTTCAGCGTCGTCGGACCGGACGGCAAGACGATGAAACTGTCCGACTTTCGCGGCAAGCTGGTCCTGATCGATATCTGGGCCACCTGGTGCGGGCCGTGCGTCGCCTCCATGCCGCATAACAGCGAACTGGCCGCCCAGTTTGCCGGCAATGATCTCATCATCCTCGCCATTTGCTCGAGTGACACCCGCGCCAACTACGACTCGTGGGTCCAGCGCAACGGATCGAAGTACAAGTTTCTCACGGCGTTTGATCCGGCCGGCAAAGACGGATGGAACAAGTCGGTCTTCAACACCCAGTATGGAGTCACTGGTTTCCCCACCCTCTTCCTCGTCGGCAAGGATGGCCGAGTGATTGGCACCACCTCGGGCGGCGGCAGCGGCGAAAATCCGCATGTCACCCGTCTGCTCGCCAAGGGCGGCCTGCCAATCGACACCTCGCGCCTTCCCCCTGAACCCGTGGGGGCACCGAAGTCGGTTCCGATGATGGGCAAAACGATGGCCACCGCGGTCGGCGCCCTGCCCACCAGCAAGTTTGGCAGCCTCGCCGCCGGGGCGGACGTGCCCGACCTCACTGCGATCGACCGCACGGGCAAGGAAGTCAAACTCTCCCAGCTTCGCGGCAAACCCGTGCTGATTGCGTTCACCACGGGCGCTCGCGCACCCGCCGCCGATGTCGCCGCGATCAACGCGAGCTACAAGGATCAGGGTCTCGTGGTCTGGGGCATCAACCTGGCCACGGAAAAGGCTGATTTCGACAAGTGGTACGACGAGAACAAGGCGACGATTGGTCACCCCGTGAGCTGGGATCCGTCCGGCAAGGCGTTCATGGAAAGCATCTCGGCGATGAACTTCGGCGTCGGGATGTACCCCGCCTACTGCGTGGTCAGCCCCGAAGGCAAACTCGTCGGTGGCATCATTGGCATGGGCAAGAGCGTCCCCGGCTGGCTGCGGGAACTGCTCGCCCGGAGCAATCTGAAGCTGACCGCGGCGGATACGGCTCTCCTGAAGGAAGTGATCGACGCACACCGGGCCGCGATGCCCGCCCCTGCCGCCGGCGGGATGATGGCCGCGGCCGCAATCAAACCCATGGGCGGAGCGGCCGCCAGCGCCGCACCCGCAAAACCCGCCACCCTCGGCGCCGGCGCCGCCGCGCCCGATTTCCTGATGAAGGACGTCGACGGCAAGGACGTGCGACTGTCCGATTTCAAGGGCAAGGTGGTCGTGCTCGACTTCTGGGCCACCTGGTGCGGCCCCTGCATCGCCTCCTTCCCGCACACCCAGGACATCGCCGCCCGCTACAAGGACCAGGGTGTGGTGGTGCTCGCCTCGGGCACCAGTGACACGATCGCTCAATTCAAGAATTGGATACCGAAGAACCAGTCGAAGTATCCTGACATGATCTTCGTCTTCGACCCCAACGAGCGCGGATCCGCCACCTTCGATGAGCGCGCCTCGGCGAAGCACTACGGTGTGGTCGGCATCCCCACGCAGTTCGTCATCGGCCGCGACGGCAAGATCGCCGCCGCGATCGTCGGCAATGGCGGCAAGGACGACGCCCGCACCGAGGCCGCCCTCGCCAGCGTCGGGGTCAAGGTTGACGACGCGATCGTGGCCAAGGGCAAAACCCAGCTCGCCGAAGCCGCGGAGCGGGAAAAGGAGCGCGCGATCACCGCCGCCGAGGCTGCGACCAAACCCCAGTTCCGTGAACGTTACGGCAAGCTGGTCAAGGGAGAGGCCGTGACCGACTTCACGGCCGAGGATGCCAAGGGCGAGCCCGTCACCTTCAGCGCCCTCTCGAAGGGCAAGACCACGATCCTGAGCGTCTGGAACGCGAGTTCTGGCCTGCCCAAGGAAAGCATGGCTTTTCTCGATGCCTGGGCCCGCAAATACGCGTCGCAAGGCGTTCTCTTTGTTGGCCTGGCCGCCTACGACTCACGCGAGTCCTTCCGGGCTTGGCACGCCAAGGAAGCCAGGGGCCTATCGTTCCCGGTGATCTTCGACCCGGCTGGCAAGGCGCCGGCACCGGACAAACCGTTCGCCGAGCTCAACGACGACGAAAAGAAGGCGTTCAGCGCCGTGCAGCAGGCCCACTACAAGAACGTCATCCCGATGGCCTTTGCCGGAGGAGCGATGGCCCCGATTCCCCATTCCCACGTGATCGACGCGCAGGGGAGGTTCCTCGGCTTCTTCGTCGGCACCGGGCCGCAATCCAAGGAATCGCTCGCGAACCTGCTGCTCCGCGCCGGAGTCAAGCTCGCGCCCGAGGACATGCCCAGCCGTGTCTTCACCGCCGAGGAGTCCAAAGCCCCGGCACCGGAAGCCCGCAAGGAACGCATCAAGGTCGGCACCCTCGCTCCTGACTTCATCTCCACGGATCTGGCCGGCAAGGAATTCAAACTCTCCGACTTCAAGGGCAAGGTCGTCGTGCTCGACTTCTGGGCCACCTGGTGCGGCCCCTGCATGGCCGCCATGCCCCACACGCAGGCGGTCGCCGCCCAGTACAAGGACCAGGGCGTCGTTGTCCTGGCGGCTTGCACCAGCGATGGGCGCGCGGCGTTTGAACGCTGGGTCAAAGCCAACCAAGGCAAATACCCCGACATCATCTGGACGCACGACAAGGCCGAGCGGGCGCCTGAACGCGCCTCCTTTGCCCTCTACGGCGTCTCCGGGATTCCGACCCAGGTCATCATCGATCGCACCGGCAAGGTGGTCGATGTCGTGGTCGGCTATATGGCAGGTGAGGTCATCCTCGACGCCGCGCTGGCCAAGGCCGGGATCAAGGTCGATCCCGCGATTGTCGAAAAGGGCGCTGCCGATCTGAAGAAACGCGGCTGATCGCCCATGCCCCGCAAGTCCAAGCCTCCGGCAACCGCCAAAACCGCGGCACTCGCATCCGCGAGTGGCGCGTTGGAGGTCCTGGACCGGTCGCTTCGGCTGAATGACGAGGGTCTGCGTCGCTCGCTGGTCGACATGCAGGTCGCCGCGAGCGTGCCGGAGCTCTGGAAGGCCTTGCACCGGCTCCTGCAGCAAGGGATTCCGAATCATCATTCCGCGACGCTTTTTCTCGACGCCAAGGAGCGCAATCCCGGCGCGCTCACCCTGCACTCACAGGCGTCACGCCGCCCCGCCGACTGGTGGAAGACCCGGGCCAAACTCACGCCCACCCACGGCTGGCTCGACGCCCACCCGGGGGTGAAGTTGTACAGCTTGGACGACATCGTGCCTGACCGGCAGGAACTCAAACGCACGGATTTCTTCCAACATGTGCTCATCCCCGAGGGATGGGACAAGCTTCTCGGTCTCACGCTCTGGGAGCACGGTGAGCGAAAGAGCATCCTCTGTCTGCGTCGCGCCCCGAATCACGCTCCGTTCAGCGAGGCGGAGAGGGCTTTGATGCTTGAGCTCCACCCGGTGCTCGACCGCAACCTGCGCCGTCTGGAGAAACACGAGGAGGAGACGATCGCGCGCAACAGCCTGCAGCAGTTCATCAATCTGCTGCCCCAGGGCATCCTGCTGGTGAATGCCCGCCACGAACTGGTCTTCGCCAACCATGAGGCCTTCGATGCGTGCGCCGTCTGGAACCATGGCGAGGCGGCCGCGCGCCAGTTGAATGGACGGGCCGTTTTCGCCGTTCCACCTGCATTCCTCGAGGTTTACCACGAATTGATGGGGTTGCACTACACCGCCGCGTTGGCCGACCCGGATGGTCATCATCCACCCATCCGCCGCCGGCTGATTCATCCGGTGCTGAAGCACATGCAGGCGGACCTTTCCCTCTTCTCACTCGAGGATCCCCTGCTCTCGCGTCCCAATCTCTTCGCACAGATCATCAACCGAGCCTCGCTCGACACGTCCGCTCCGGCCTCGATGGACCGGCAGGTGACCGTTCTCACGCGCCTGACGCAGCGGGAGCGCGAAGTGGCTCTGCTGGTGCGGGACGGCTTGAGCAACGACGAGATCGCCCAGCGTCTCTGCAAGGGCATCGGCACGGTCAAAAACCAGATTCAGTCGGTCTTCGCCAAGCTGGAAATCAACAGCCGCGCGAAACTGATTTCGCTGCTGCGCTGAAGCGCGGATCGTTCAGTGCCCTTCCATCGGAGGAGCAACCCTGCGCGGCCGGTTTCCGTCACTCCTGCCGCAGTCGATCGGCCAGGCAGCGGATATGCTGGTCGTCCGTTCCGCAACAGCCACCGAGCACCTGCAGGCCGAAATCCCGGCGCATTCCGATCATGGCCTCGGCAAAACGCTCCGGCTCTTCCCCGACCAAGTGCTCCCGGCCGTCGAGCTCCTCGGGGCTGAGCGCGGCGGTGTTCGCCAGCAACCCGATGAAACGGCGCCTCACCTCTGGTGCCGCTTGGTCCGCGTGCATCAAAGCCGCACGGGCAAAGTCCGGATGGGTGCAGTTGATCAAATACGCCGTCGGCCCGGGTCGGACCAGCGCATCAATCGTCGCAACCGCCTCCACCAGAGGCGTGCCATCGAGCAGGGTGCCATTTGGGCGGGCGACGAAACTCAGCACGTAGGGTCGTCCGGTGCCGGCCATGGCGGCGGCAAGGCCCCGGGCTTCACTCAGCGCCGGCAGGGTGATCCCGAGCAGGAAGTCCACCCCGGCCTCGGCCAGTCGATCCGCCTGCCACGCATGGAAGGCCAGCGCCTCCTCCGCCTCGAGCGCCTCCTCCGGTCGGTAGGCATCACCACGGCAGCCGATCATTCCGCCGATCACCACCTTCGCGGCATAGGCTCCGGCGGATCCACGGAGATCCTGCAGCAGACGAACATTGTCGGCGTTGACCGATCGACCGGACAACCCCGCCGCCGCAATGTTCGGCGCATTCGCCCGCCAGGTCGGCGTGGACATGAACAACGGCAGGTCACGCTCCCGGCCGATGTTGAGGTACTGCCGGTAGATCGCGGTCAACGCCTCCCGTTGAGCCGGTTCGTAAACGAAGGCGGAGTTGACGAGGAACGGGTCCAGCGTGATCCCCGGTTGACGGCGCAACCGTTCGATCACCGCCCCTTCGCCGAGGATGCAACGATGGCGGGCGAGAAACTCCGGAAACGGCAGAGGGTGGGCAGGGGTTGTCATCAGGTCAGGGTTAGTGGCACGAGGCCATGGCTGGAGTGTGGTGAGTGCAGGGAGCGTAGCGAGCATCGCGATGCCAATCCCTGCGGCCTTCCCGCGTACGCGGGACCACCTACACCAGCACCCGTTCCGCCTCCGTTGTAGGTGGCCTCGTTGAGGCCGCGACGGGACCACCTGGTCCCGCCTCCGTCCTCCGTCCTCCGTCCTCCGGATTCGTCATCGCGACGCCAATCCCTGCGGCCTCGGCGAGGCCACCTACACCAGCACCCGTCGCGCCTCCGTTGTAGGTGGCCTCGTTGAGGCCGCGACGGGACCACCTGGTCCCGCCTCCGTCCTCCGTCCTCCGTCCTCCGGATTCGTCATCGCGATGCCAATCCCTACGGCCTTCCCGCGTACGCGGGACCACCTACACCAGCACCCGTCGCGCCTCCGTTGTAGGTGGCCTCGTTGAGGCCGCGACGGGACCACCTGGTCCCGCCTCCGTCCTCCGGCCTCCGTCCTCCGGATCGTCATCGCGATGCCAATCCCTGCGGCCTTCCCGCGTACGCGGGACTACCTACACCAGCAGATGGGGTTGAGTCACTTCTTCGACTCGGGCCGGGCGCAGGTGCTCAGGCCAAACGGAAGATAGGCCGGACAGAAACGGAAGGTGGCGGTCAGCAGCGGCACGATGCCGATCAGGCCCCACCACGACTTGAAGTAATAACCAGCGCCAAGAATGGCGAAGCCGGCAATGAGACGAACGACGCGGTCGATGCTACCAACATTGGATTTCATAGGGAGACGGGGTTGAGGACTGAGGTTGTGGGGGGGAAAGGAATACGCGAACGTCGCGCGGAAGCAGGCCCGGCCGGCTCCGCCCGGGGACCGAATCGAGGCATTCAATGCCTGCGTTTGCCGGACTTGTCGGGTTTGACCAGGAGCCATCCCGCCGAAGTCCACTCGCTCAGCCCTCCCGTGTTGGCCGCACGATGCCCTTCGCTGACCAGCAGGCGCGCCGCGATCCCCGAGCGGCCGCCCGAGAGGCAGTACACCAGGATCTCGCGTCCAGACACTCCGGCGAGAAACGCCGTCCACTGGACACGGGCTCCCGTGAGATCACTCAAGGGAAGCAGCACGGCATGCTCGGCGACGCCGTCCGGCCATTCACCGGGTTCACGCACATCGACCAGGATGGCTTCCGCGGAGCGCACGCGCGCCGCGCATTCAAGCGGAGTGAACCGCGGGGCGGAGGTGAAGAGGGCTTTGGCCATTCTCAAGAGATTCATCAGGTGACGTCGCATTTCTCACCGGCGACAGGCGCCGGCTTGGCGTGGCTTCCAGCGTGGGTCATGAAGTAGATCAACGGTACTGCCAGCGGGCTGATGACGAGCGAGGCAATCGCGCCAAAGAGCAGGGAAATCGCCAACCCCTGGAAGATCGGATCGGCCAGGATCACCAGTCCGCCCACCACGACCGCGAAGGCCGTGAGCATCATCGGACGGAATCGCACCGCGCCCGACTCAATGCAGGCTTCGGCCAAGGGAAGACCGTGGCTTAAACGCAGTTCGATGAAGTCGACGAGGATGATCGAATTTCGCACGACAATGCCGGCACCGGCCATGAAACCGATCATCGAGGTGGCCGTAAAGAACGCCCCCATCAGCGCGTGCGCCGGCATGATGCCGACGAGCGAGAAGGGAATCACGGTCATCACGATCAGCGGCGTGCTGTAGTTCTTGAACCATCCGACCATCAGCATGTAGATCAGGATGCAGACGGCCGCGAAGGCGAGACCGAGGTCGCGGAACACCTCGATCGTCACCTGCCACTCGCCATCCCATTTCATCGCCGGCTCCCGATCGTCCGAAGGCATGGACGCGTTGTAGATCTTCAGCCCGGGTTTGGTGCCGCCGAAGTCGCGACCGTCGAGCTTCGCCAGCTCCTGATTCATCGCCAGGATCGCGTAAACCGGGCTCTCCACAATGCCGGCCACGTCGGCGGTGACATAGGTCACGTTCTGCAGATTCTTGTGGTAGATGTTCCGTTCACCCTGCGTGGTCACGAGGGTGACGAGCTCGCGCAACGGCACCAGGGGCGCCTGGGGATTCATCTCAGAGCGCACCGAAAGGGAGAGCAGATCATCCGGCCGGGCGCGGAAGTTCCGGGGCAGCTCGAGCACGACATTCACGTCCTCGCGCGACGTGCCGGTGTGGAGTGGCGTCACGGGATAACCCTGGACCGCCATCTGCACCGTGCGCGTGATCGCGGCCCCGGTGATGCCATGAAGGGCGGCCTTTTCGGCATCGATTTGGAGAATCGTCTTGGGTTGCAGCTCCTCCACGTACCAATCGACGTCAACGACGCCCGGTGAGGCGCGGAAGATCTCCCGCACCTTGGCCGCGAGCTTGAGACGCGATTCCTCCGTCGGGCCGTAGATCTCGGCGACGATCGTCTGCAACACCGGCGGACCCGGCGGCACCTCGGCGACGGCGACGGCCGCCCCGTAGCGCCCGGCAATTTCGGTCAGACGCGGACGGATACGTCCGGCGATCGCGTGACTCTGGGCGCTGCGCTCGTGCTTGGCCACGAGATTGACCTGAATGTCGGCGACATTGGCCCCGCGCCGCATGAAGTAATGGCGCACCAGACCGTTGAAATTGAAGGGCGATGCGGTCCCGGCGTAAACCTGATAGTCGCGCACTTCGGGCTCGACGCGCAGCGCGGCGGCCATTTCGCGAGCGACCCGGGTGGTTTGCTCCAGGGTGCTGCCCTCGGGCATATTCAGGATGACTTGGAACTCCGACTTGTTGTCGAACGGCAGCATCTTGACCTTGACGGCCCCCACGCCCACCAGGGCCATGGAGCCCACGGTCGCGAGAGCAACGATCGCGAGAAACAACCAGCGCCACGAACGGTGAACCATCAGCGGGCGCATCAAACTCTGGTAGAGACGGGTGAACCAGGTTTCCGGAATCTTCTCGTCCGAGGCCTCGATCTCCTCATTCGGCGGAGCATCGACGAAGGCCGCAGCGCCCGGATGCGGGGCGTGCCCCCGAAGAAGCTTCAACGCGGCCCACGGGGTGACGGCAAAGGCGACCAGGAGGGAGAAGACCATCGCGGCGCTCGAACCGATCGGGATCGGACGCATGTAGGGCCCCATCAGTCCGCTGACAAAGGCCATCGGCAGCACCGCGGCGATCACCGCCCAGGTGGCGAGAATCGTCGGATTGCCCACCTCATCGACGGCCTCGACCGCGATCTGCAGCAGCCGCTTGCGGCGGCAGCTCGGCAGGCCCATGTGGCGGACGATGTTCTCGACCACGACAATCGCATCGTCGACCAGGATGCCGATCGAGAAGATCAGCGCGAACAGCGTGATCCGGTTGAGGGTGTATCCATAAAGGTAGAAGACGAGCAGGGTCAGGCCGAGCGTCACTGGAATCGCGAGCAGCACGACGAGGGATTCGCGCCAGCCGAGGAAGAGGAGAATGAGCACCGCGACCCCGAAAACGGCGATCCCCATGTGCAGCAGGAGCTCGTTCGACTTTTCCGAGGCGGTGGCACCGTAGTCGCGGGTGATGGCGACACTGACGTCGGCGGGGATGAGCGTGCCCTTGAGCGCGTCCACCCTGGCCAGCACATCGGTGACCACGTCCACCGCATTGGCGCCGGGACGCTTGGCGATGCTGAGAGTGACCGCCGCCTCCTCGAGTCCCGGCGTCGTCACCTCCGTTGCAGGTGCAGTTGTAGCTGGCCTCGCTGAGGCCGGAGGATTACGTGCCGCCAAACCCTCAGACTCAACGACCCCGCCAGCGGCGGAACCGCGGCCAAAGAGAACGTAGTCCACCGGGTCGGCGGGACCATCAACGACCGTGGCCACATCCCGCAGATAGACCGGACGTCCATCATGGACTCCCAGCACCACCGCGCCGACATCGCGCGCATCGCGGAAAAAAGTCCCGACCTGCAGCAGCGTTTCGACATTTCCAAACGCCAGCGAACCCGCGTGGGTCTGGGCATTGGCCTGCTGGAGCATCGGCACCACGGTGCTGGGGCTGAGATTGCGCGAGGCGAGTCGCTGCGGATCCAGCTGCACGCGGATCGACCGAGGTTGACCACCGATGACCGTCGTCTCGGCGACCTGCGGGATCTGCTTCACGACATCATCCAACTGGGTCGCGAGGCGATGAAGCGTGGCGTGGTCGTAGCGTGCGCTGTGAAGCGTCACCGCCAGAATCGGGACATCGTCGATCGTGCGCGGTTTGACCAGGGGCGGGGTTACGCCGAGCGGGATCCGGTCGAAGTTGCCCTGGAGCTTTTGATTGAGGCGAACCAAGGCGTTCTCGAGGTCGGTGCCGACCTTGAACCGGACGATGGTCATGTTGCCACCCGGGCTGGCGGTGGAATAGAGGTACTCCACCCCGGCGATCTCCCAAAGGAGTTTTTCCATGGGTCGAGTGACCCGGTTTTCCACCTCCTGGGCGGAGGCTCCGGGCATGCCGACCATGACGTCGATCATCGGCACCTTGATCTGTGGCTCCTCCTCGCGCGGCAGCATCAGCACCGAGAAGAGCCCGAGCAGGAGTGACGCCGCGACGACGATCGGGGTCAGCTTGGAGTCGATGAAGATCGACGCCATCCGACCGGAGAAGCCGTACTTCGCCGGGTTTGGAAAAGGCGAGGAAGTGCTCACGGGAGAATCTCGAGAGGTTGACCTTCGCGGAGCGTCGCGGGTGGGTTCACAATCACCCGTTCGCCCGGATCAAGCCCCGAGAGAATCTCGATCAGATCGCCGTGGGCGGCACCCGACTTGACGATGCGGAGCACGGCCTGACGATCGGCACCGGCGACAAAGACGCGCTCCATCTGGCCGAGGACGGTGAGTGCGGCGGCCGGAATCAGCAGGGCGCGGATCGAAGCCCCGGGAACCTGGACGCGGGCAAATTGACCTGAACGCACCGCGCTCCCGGCAGGCACCGCGATTTTGGCGGAGACCGTGCGGTTGTTGGCGTCGGCCGCGGAGGAGAGTTCGGCCAGCGATCCGGTCAACGAAAGGCCGGTGACCGGAATTTCAACCTGCAAGGTCGCGCCGACGGCGAGTTGGGCGGCGAGCGAATCAGGCAGGCCCACTTCGACCCGAAAATTGTCCGCCCCCTCCAGCTCAAGCAGCGGGAAACCAGGAGAGGCGAGGTCGCCGACATGGACCAGAGTGCGGGCCACCACCCCGGCAAACGGAGCCCGGACCTCGGCGTATCCAAGCATGACCTCGGCCTCCTTGACCATGGCCTCGGTCATGGTAAACCGATCCTCCAGACCGCGCACCATGTCCGCGGTGCTGGCACCCTTTGCCAGCAGGGCGCGTTCGCGCTCAAGATCGCGGCGAACGACGTTGAACTGCGCCTGAGCCTGGGCCACGCGGGCGGTGATTTCGCCGGCGGAGATCCGGACCAGCAGATCACCCGCGGCCACCCGTTGGCCCAGGGTGACGGGCATTTCCTGGATCGCCCCCATGAACTTGGCGGCGATCTGGGCGCGCTGCGCGGGGCGGACCGTGCCGGTGACCTCGATGACGGAGCGCCGATCCTCGGCTTGGGCCGTGGCGACGCGGACCTTGACCACCGGCAGGCCCACGACCGCGGCCAATTCCGGCGTTCCGGGTTTGGCGCAGCCGGCGAGGAGAACGAGTGCGGGAAGGATCAATCTTAACGAAGGCATGGATGAAAGGGGCTCAGGATTGCGGGAGCGGAGCGAGACCAAGGGCGCGACGAAGCTCGACGAGAGCGAAGCGTTCATCGACGGAGGCGACGGTGCGGCGAAGACGGGCTTCGAGAAGACGGCTCTCCGCACCGATCAGATCGGCGGCAAGCAGGGCTTCCCGTTCAAAGCGTATCCGACTGAGGCCTGCGCTCTCCTCCGCCTGCTCGACGACCCGGGCGGAAACGGCGAGACGCTCGAGGGCATCGGCGTGCGCCAGGCGCGCCTGCTCGACCTCGAGGCCGATCCCGAGGGTGGCCTTGCGCAGCAACTCCTTGACCTGGGTCAGCTCGGCGCCGCTTTGCCGCACCTTGCCGCTGGTCTGTCCGCCATCGAAAACGTTCACGTCCACGGACATCCCGGCCAGCCAGCTGTCACCATGGCGATCGGTTTTCCAGCCATGGTCATACTGATAGCTGCCGAACGCGTTGACGGTCGGTCGGCGCGCACCCCGCGCGACTTCAACCATCGCCTCCGCGGCCAAGACGCGGGCATGGAGGCCAAGAATTTCCGGACGCTGGGAGAAATCGCGGGTGTCGGGCAACACCAGACGCGCCAAGGCCGGATCGTTGTCGAGCAGTTCGACCGGCGAATCCGTCGGCTCAACGCCAAGGACAAACTGGAACGCGAGGGCGGCAAGCGCGGCGCCGTTGCGGGCCGTGCCGAGGTTTTCCCGCGTCTGGGCCAGTTGCACCTCGAGACTGAGAAGGTCGGCCTTGAGCACCTGACCGGCTTCGAAACGCGCACGCGCGGCGGAAACGGCCGCGTCGTACGCACGCGCCCCTCCTTCGACTGCGACAACCGCCTCGCGGGCCTTGCGGAGATTGAGCGCGGCCCGGACGACCTCCGTGGCCAACTGCTGTTGCGCGGTGCGGAGATCAAATTCCGCAGCTTGCGCACCTGCACGGGCTGCATTTCGACCCGCCGTGGCGCGCCCGCCGCTGTAAAGATTGTAGGCGACCGTGCCCGTCGCGTTGAGGTTGTCGATCCTGCCCGGATGATTGAAATCAAGGCCGAAGTCGAAGGCCCGCTGATTGAGAATGGAGCCGAAGGCCATCATCGGACTGTTGGTGTTCGTGTAGCGGCCCGAGAGCGACAACTGGGGCATCCAGGCGGCCGCCGATTGGTCCACCAACGCGTGCGCCGCCTCGACCCGGGCGCGGGCCACCGAGGCATCGGGGCTACGTTCCAAGGCCGTGGCGACCGCGCGGTCCAACGACCACGGTTCCGCCTGCAAGGCGACGGACCCGAGGAACATCAGTCCGAAAAGGGGGGAGAATCGAAAGGACATGGGCAAAGGAAGGAAGAGCGTTGGCGAACTACGTCCCACTCGAGGGACGTCGACCCGTTTTCAGTCACCCCGCTGGGCGAAAGCGGCTAACAAACCGATGACACCCCCGTAGAGCGCCCCGCGCCACCACGTGGAGGTCAGCGGGCAGGTGCCGGACGTGCATTGACCGAAGTAACCCAAAGCGGAGCCCAGGGCCACACCGGCAAGAAGCGTCAGGAGAAAGCGAGCGGTGGGACTCATGAACGCTTGAGGTCAGGAGGAGTGCTTTGCCCGCCCCAGTGAATCACATCCTCGGAGTCGACCCAGCCGAGCTTCCGCAGAATCAAAGTCGGGGGACAAAAGCCGGTGAAGACGGACTGGATCAGGTTGAGGCCCGCAAAGCCCGGCAAGAGCAACCACCAAGGGCTGACCTGCCAAGCGAGCACGGTCCCAAGGAGCACCACGACACCCGCAAGGAGACGAACGAGGGAATTAGTTTTCACGATGTAATGAATATATATGAGTAATTACGCATATAGTTCAAAGCTGTCAAGCCCCCTGTTTTCTGCCGTGGCCTTTACGCGAGCGGTCTTTCGTGCATCGTTTGAACTGCCTTGAATGCAAATCAACGAATCTTCTGGGTAACGTTGCTGGCGGTGGGCTGGCTGGGGGGTTGTTCCAGTCCGCAATTCAGTCGGATTGAAAGCAGCCGGGAGCTTTACGAATCCTGGCCGCTTGAGGTCAAGCAGGCGGTCCTTGATGGGAAGGTGGAGCCCGGCATGACCGGCGAAATGGTCGTGGTTTCCTGGGGCCAGCCATCGGAGGTCCTTTCCCGTTCCAACGGTCCCCACGAGGACGAAATTTGGATCTATCGCACGACCAGCGGGGGCGACTACATCTACCCCAGCGGCCCCATGACATCCGGCTATCCGTCGGGCGGCATCGGTCGGTCCAACCCCGGAATCGGCGTGGGAGTGGGCGCAGGCGGGGTCAGTATCGGAACCGGCGGGGGCGGGGGCGGTATCTCCGCCGCACCCGTGATGGTGCGCCCTCCTGTAACGACCGAACGCGAGGTCGTGTTCCGCGACGGCGTGGTCATTCGCGCCGACAATCCCGAACCCAAGACCCTTCCCTGAGTCGGGTAAAGTCGTCCCAGCCGTGGGCCAGCAAGAGTTCGACCACTTCCGCGGAACTGAGGAGCCTGGCCCTGCACCACGCTTTCGCCAACCAGTACCTCGTTGATCTGCTGATACTGAGCCGCTGGTGCGCGTCCTTCAGGTCGCGGAGCGCCCACCAAGGCCGGCCCTGCGGGGCACCATCGGGCAATCTTGGGTGAGCTCGTGGTTACTTCACTTTCCGCATCAGCACAAAAGCGTGCGGCTGCAACTCCTCGCCCTTCTCATGGAACGGCGATGCCGTGATTCGATTGCCCTCCAAGTGGTTCTTCCAAAGGTTGATCGGGCGGATCACCGCCAGGGTATCCGATTGTTGGACGATCAACTGCACCTGCACCGTCGAGCGGTCGATCTGGTACCAGTCGCCGGTCTGATTGCGCCAGCGTGAATCCCGCTTCCACCCCGCCGATGGGATCCTGACACCCACGATCTTTGCCGAAGGCTCAACCTTGCGCCAAGTCTCGGTGGCGATCTTCACCAGCTCGCTTCGATCTCCTCCCTGAAACTCATCCCGGGGTAGTTCGTTGGAGGCGACGATTGATTCGCGCAGGGCCACCGCTTCTTTGGCGAGACGCGCGCGTGTGGTCTGCAGGCGAACCCGCAACGGCTTCGCCAAGGTGGGCTCGACGGTGTCGAGAAAGTCCACCTTCTCCGTCAGAAAGCGGACCTGATCCGGAATCCCAGACGTGAAGAAAGCGGGTTTCAGGTTGGCCACGGCGTCCTTCACCATGGTGTCGATTTGAGCGAAGTCCTTCTCGATCAAACCCGGCAGGACGGCTCGACGGGCATCCACGGCCGCGGAAAAGGTTCCGAGACGGTCTTGGAAATGCGCGCTGGCGGCCGTCAGGTCGGTCACCTCGGGCGTGGACTGACGGCGCAATGCTTCATACGCCGCCAGCACCCGATCGTGTTCCGCCCGCGCCGCCGCCATTTCACTCACCCGCGCCGTGGCCTGCACCACGTCGGTTTCCAGCAGGCTCGGATCGGCAAACATGGCGGCCAGCTCACGGATCCGACGCGTATCCGAAGCAAGCTTCGGGTGGCTCTTGGGATCCACCAGTATCGCCAGTTTTGCGTGGAGCGGCAGAAGCACCCGCTCGACCGCATCCAGACCCTGCGCAGCGATCTTTACGCCTTGGGCGACCTCCGCCACGCCTTCGCCCGCCGCCGGGAGCGTCTCCAGTCGGGGGACAATCAGCCCGATGCGCTGCCTCGCCTCGGCCAGGGTGTTCATGCCCCGCTGCACCTGACGGAAATCGATCCGGGTATAATCTGCCACCGGCTGAAACTCCGACATCTGTTTCTCAAGCGCCGTCAGTTTGCCTTGAACTTCGCGAAGGTAATAGCGGGCACTCTTGAGCTCATCCTGCTGGCGATAGTCCAGCTTTGCGCTTGGGGCCGCTGCCGGGACCGTCGCTGCCGGTGAGGGGCCTCCCGCAGAGCTCGAGGGCTTCACCGCTGCCGCCGCCCCGGCAGTCGAGGCGGGTATTCCGCCACCCGCCAGGCGGACGCGCAATGCCTCGATCGCCCCCACCGCCGCCGCGAAGCGCGCCGCGACGGGCTGGACCTCCGCCTCACCCCCTGGCAGACGTTCCAGACGGCCTTTGACCTGCGGAACCAGATCCAACGCGGACTGCAATCGGACCATAGCCAGCTTTGCCTTCGCGACGCTCACGGGGCCGTCCCCCGGACCAACCGTCTGCTGAGCGAGTGCCAGCGACGACTCCAGTTTCTGCATTTGGGACCGCGTGTCGTTCAGCAGTGTGGTCTGACTGGTGTCCAACGCCCGAAGTCCAGGCGTGAACGCCACCACCAGGCGCAAGGTCAAAGCCCAGCTCAAGCCGCTCAAAAAACCGACCCGACGGGGGCCGCGCCAAACACACCTGCGGGGTACGGGAGAAGTCATCGGATCTTCTTTCTCCATCGAAAGTCCGCTTAAGTCCAGCCAAGGATGATACGGCCGCGTTGCCAGCCATTGTTCAAACCAAAGGGGTCAAACCTAACCTTTTGATATTGACGGAGCAGTCGTGATGCGGTTGGGATTCAGGCATGGCGAGAAAGGTGAGGATGGAATACGAGGGGGCGATGTACCACGTGGTCAACCGGGGTA
>Ga0163144_10009334_pt1 | contig 21079 bp, 20 predicted proteins | sample OliLak19BULKMAT1_FD_123175 | JGI IMG/M metagenome (GOLD analysis project Ga0163144, IMG submission 123175) | Freshwater microbial mat bacterial communities from Lake Vanda, McMurdo Dry Valleys, Antarctica - Oligotrophic Lake LV.19.BULKMAT1 | ecosystem: Environmental > Aquatic > Freshwater >... | reverse complement strand
TGTCGCGGGAGATTTTTATCCAGCCGTTGAGACCGGCCTCGCCGGTCTGGACGTTGAACAGCGTGCGGCTGCCCAGACGGTCGCGTTCGCGGGCGAACCAGAAGCCGACGCCGAGGAAGCCGCTACCGATGATGCCGCCGATGATCGCCTTGCGGCGGGTGAACTTCATGGCGCACCAGCTAGAATCGCCGCCGCGCGATGCACGGCGCGGCGGATGGCGCTGTAGGTGCCGCAGCGGCAGATGTTGTTCAGCGCGTCGTCGATGTCCTGGTCGGTTGGCTTCGGCTTTTCCTTGAGCAGTGACGCTGCGGCCATGATGAAGCCGGGCTGGCAGTAGCCGCACTGGGGCACCTGGTTCTCGATCCAGGCGCGCTGCACGGCATGCAGCCGGCCTTCGCTGCCCACACCTCCGCCCAGCCCTTCTATGGTGATCACCGACTTGCCGGCGACATCGGCCACCGCGATCGAGCAGGAGCGCACCGGCTGGCCCTCGACATGGACCGTGCAGGCGCCACAGACGGCAATACCGCAGCCGAACTTCGGCCCGACGACATTCAGGTCCTCGCGCAGGACCCAGAGCAGCGGCTTGTCAGGTTCGGCATCGATCTGACGCACCTGACCGTTCACGGTAAGCGAGATCATCGTTCGATAAAGGTATCACCCAGGACGAGGACGTCCATCTTGGTCCGAAGGAAACAGTCGATCGCCTCCTCGGGCTTGCAGACGACCGGCTCGTTCTCGTTGAAGCTGGTGTTGAGCACGATCGGCACGCCGGTGAGGTCGCGGAAGGACTCTATCAGGCGGGCGTAGCGCGGATTGGCGGCCCAGGTGACGGTCTGCAGGCGTCCGGTGCCGTCGACATGGGTCACGGCCGGGATCTCGCCCCGCTTCTCGGCGCGGATCTTGAAGACCTGCATCATGAACGGCACGTCGCCGTCGGTCTCGAACCAGTCGGGCACCGCGTCGCGCAGGATCGAGGGCGCGAACGGCCGGAAGGACTCTCGGCGCTTGATCTTGAGATTGAGGATGTCCTTCATGTCGGCGCGGCGCGGGTCGCCCAGGATCGAGCGGTTGCCCAGCGCGCGCGGGCCCCACTCCAGCCGGCCCTGAAACCAGCCGATCACCTTGCCCTCGGAGATCGCCTGCGCCGTGCGGCGACAGAGGACCGCCTCGTCGCCGACCCGCTCGATGGTGCAGCCTGCCGAATCGAAATCCACCCGTCGTGCAGCGATTGCCGATGCGATCTGGTCGGGCGTCGCCGACGGGCCCCAGTAGGCATGATCCATCACGAAGTGACGCTTGGCCGCCGAACCCGCCACCTTTTGCCAGGTGGCGAAAGCCGCCCCGATCGCGCCGCCGGCATCGCCGCCGGCTGACTGGACATAGAGCTTCTTGAACGGCGAGCGTTCGAGGATCTTGCCGTTGGCGACGGAGTTGTAGGCGCAGCCGCCTGCCAGCACGACGGCATCGGTGCCATAGCGCCGGTGCAGGGCGCCCAGCAAATTGAAGAAGGCGTTCTCGTAGGTCACCTGGGCCGATCGCGCGATGTCGCGATGGCGATCTTCCAATGGCGCTGCCGGATCGCGCGCCGGCCCGAGCAACTCCGTCAGCGAGTCGCTCCACAGGCGCCCGCCCGACGGGATGCCTTTCTTCACCGAATAGTTGGCGCCTTCGCCGGAGGCATGGCGAAAGTAGCGCAGATCGAGGGCGAAACTGCCGTCGTCCTTGAGCCGGACGATCTGCTTCATCTGCTCGACGTAGCGCGGCTCGCCGTAGGGCGCGAGCCCCATCACCTTGTACTCGTCGCCATAGTGCGGAAAGCCGATGAACTGCGTCATCGCCTCGTAGAAGACGCCCAGCGAATGCGGAAAGAAGACGCGCCCGTCGACCTGCAGGTTGCCCCCCTTGCCGAGCCCCCAGGCCGCCGAGGAAAAGTCGCCGAAGCCGTCCACTGAAACCGCGACCGCCTCGTCGTACGGCGACACCAGGAACGCCGACGCGAGATGGCAGAGATGATGCTCGACCGCATGCACGGCGCCGCGAAAGTCCTGCTCCGGAAGATCCCGCTTGAGATTGCCCGCGATATCGGCGCGCTCGCCGCGCTGACGCAGCCGGCCCAGCACATAGCCGGGACTGACGCCCGACGTCAGCACGTGGACCAGCTTGCGCCATCGGTTCGCGCGATTGTCGCTGTTGACCGCGACATGGTCGACGTCGCCCAGCGAGATGCCGGCTTCGGCCAGGCAATATCGAATCGAGTCGCCGGGAAAGCCGCCCCAGTGCTTGATCCGCCGGAAGCGCTCCTCCTCGACGGCCGCGACCAGTTCGCCATCTTTCACCAGACAGGCCGCAGCGTCGGCGTGAAAGGCGTTCAAGCCCAGAACGTATGTCATCTCGAAGACTTTCGGGCGCCGGCACGCTCGAGGTCGAGACGCAACAGGTGCATGGACAGGATCAGGTCGGCGGTGACGCGCTGGGCCGTGTAGAAAAGCCCCGCCTTGCCGTCGAACACCAATCCCTTGAGCAGCAGGCAATGCAGCGCCACCGCGGGCGGCCCGAGGACGCGCGTGCTGCGGAGACGATCAGCCCAGCTGAGGTCGGACCAGGGACGCGTAGTGAGCTTCTCGGCCTCCTGGGCCTGATAGCGCACCTGCGACTGCAGCCAGCGCTCGAGGCTCTTGCGATCGTCATGATGCAGACGATTGCTCAGTCGACTGACCGGGCCGTCGATGCGTAGCTTCTCGGTATGACCATCCTGCTCGAAGCGCGCCCGCCCGCGCCGGAAAAGCACCGGCAGCGGCGGATAAAGCGAGGCCCGGAGCGGCCGGCCATCGATGCAGTAGGTAAAGGCGATCTCATAGGCTGCCAGATCGGCCACAGGTGCGAGGGCCGCGATCTCGTCGTGCAGCGCCTGGTCCATCAAGTAGTCGGCATCCAGCCGCAGGACCCAATCCGTTGCCACCCCGGTCTCGCCGGTGGCGAACCGCCATTGCTCGGCATGGGTGTCGAACGGCCGGTGGACCGTGCGGACATTGGAGAAGCGGGCAGCGATCGCCAACGTCTCGTCGGTCGAGCCGCTGTCGACGACCACGACCTCGCGGGCCCAGGCGAGCCGCTCCAGCGATCGGCCAATGTTCGCCGCTTCGTTGTAGGTCAGGATGACGGGGGTGATGTCGGCCAGCACGGCGCAAAGACGATAAAGGAACTAGCTATGTATTTGGTATAAATGAATTTTTTCCGGGAGACCATCGGTATCGGGCGGCCGACCGCCTTCCGGTCGGCACCGTACCCGCACGGCCACTGCGACGCAGCAGTGACTTGACGGCGGAGCGGCAGGCGAGCAAACGCTGGCTTGCGTGCGCATCCCAGCCTAGCCCTGAACATGTGGGTTGGCGGCAAAGGGATCGAGCCGTCGGAGGCGCGGGACCGGGGAATGAGCAGCCCGTCCCGCAAGCCTTTGAAAAGTCCGCTAAAACGGCCCCTCGCGTCGATTGAAAGGCTCTTTCATGTCCAAGAATGATCTCGTGGTCGTCACCGGTGCCGGTGGTTTCATCGGCGGCCATCTGGTCCGTGTCCTGCAGCAACGAGGCCATACCAAGATCCGGGGCGTCGACGTAAAGGCGCTCAACGAGTGGTACCAGAAGACCCCTGGGGTGGAGAATCAGGTCGGCGACCTGTCGCTGCTCGAACCCTGCCGAGCGGCCGCCAAGGGCGCCAGGATGATCTACAACCTCGCCGCCGACATGGGCGGCATGGGCTTCATCGAAACCCACAAGGCCGAGTGCATGCTGTCGGTGCTGGTCAGCACTCACATGCTGGTCGCCGCCAAGGAAGCCGGCACCGAACGCTTCTTCTATGCCTCGTCGGCCTGCGTCTACAACGGCGACAAGCAGACCGACGCCAACGTGACGGCCCTAAAGGAAGAAGACGCCTACCCCGCCCTGCCGGAAGACGGCTACGGCTGGGAGAAGCTCTTCAGCGAGCGCATGGCGCGCCATTACCGCGAGGATTACGGCATCGCCACCCGCGTCGCGCGTTACCACAACGTCTACGGGCCGGAAGGCACCTACGACGGCGGTCGCGAGAAGGCCCCGGCCGCGATGTGCCGCAAGGTCATCCAGGCCAAGCTGTCAGGCAAGCACGAGATCGAGATCTGGGGCGACGGCGAGCAGACCCGCTCGTTCATGTATATCGACGATTGCACCGAGGGCACGATCAAGCTCGCCGAAAGCAACATCATCGAGCCGCTAAACATCGGCAGCGACGAACTGGTCAGCATCAACACTCTGGTCGACATGGTCGAGAAGCTCGCCGGTATCAAGCTGAAGCGCAGCTACAAGCTCGACGCGCCCAAGGGCGTGCGCGGCCGCAACAGCGACAACACGTTGATCAAGAAGGTGATGAATTGGGCTCCATCCATCCGTCTCGAGGACGGCATGGAGAAGACCTACAAGTGGATCTACGACGAGATGACCTCTGGCAAGGCCTCGGTCGTCAACGCGCTGCCGCGTGCCGTTGCCGCTCAGTAAGACTTAAAGGCCTGTGCCGCGTCGGCGCTAGCGGCCGACGCGGCTCACGGCCTTGTTGCTCTTCAGCAGACCGTCGAAATAGGCGATCGTCTTCGCCAGCCCCTGGTCGAGGGCAACCTTCGGCTCCCACTTGAGCTTTTCCCGCGCCAGGCTGATGTCCGGGCAACGCTGCATCGGATCGTCGACCGGCAGCGGCTGGAAGATCAGCTTCGACTTGCCATTCACCTTCTCGATGATTTTCTCGGCGAGATGGCGGATGGGCATCTCGACCGGATTGCCGATGTTGACTGGCCCCGTGAAGTCGTCGGGCGTGTGGTCCATCAGGCGCAGCCAGCCGTCGAGCAGGTCGTCGACGTAGCAGAAGGCTCGGGTCTGCATGCCGTCGCCGTAGATCGTGATGTCCTCGCCTTTGAGCGCCTGGACGATGAAGTTCGACACCACGCGTCCGTCGTTGGGATGCATGCGCGGACCGTAGGTGTTGAAAATACGCGCTACCTTGATGCGGAGCTTGTGCTGGCGGTGATAGTCGAAGAATAGCGTCTCGGCGCAGCGCTTGCCTTCGTCGTAGCAGGCGCGCGGTCCGATCGGATTGACGCTGCCGCGGTAGCTCTCGACCTGGGGATGGACGGTCGGGTCGCCGTAGACCTCGCTGGTCGAGGCCTGGAAGATCTTGGCGCGTACCCGCTTGGCGAGCCCGAGCATGTTGATGGCGCCGTGCACGCTGGTCTTGGTCGTCTGCACCGGATCATGCTGGTAGTGAACCGGCGAGGCCGGGCAGGCCAGATTGTAGATCTCGTCGACCTCGACATAGAGCGGGAACGTCACATCGTGCCGCATCAGCTCGAAGCGCGGGTTGCTGAGGCAGGCCACGATGTTCTGCTTCGAACCGGTGAAGTAATTGTCGACGCAGAGCACGTCGTTGCCGGCCTCCAGCAGCCGTTCGCACAGGTGCGACCCCAGGAATCCCGCGCCGCCGGTGACCAAGATACGCTTGCTCATGATGCCCCTGAAAGATCGTCTCGTTTTCGCCGCCGACACTAGGCGATCAAGCTCTTGAAATCACTCCCAAACGGCCGAAGGATACCGCCGCTGCGCACCTGCTGGTGCGGCCAAGACTGCAGGGGAAACTTTGAATGGGCATCGAGATCACTGGCCTCGCCGATATCGTCCGAGCGCACGCCACGGAGCGTCCCGACGCCGCCGCCATCGTCTATGAAGGCCGCACCACGCGCTACGGCGCCCTCGACCGCGCCGCCAGCCGGGCAGCCAACGGCCTGATCGCCGACGGCATCAAGCCCGGCGTTCGCGTCGCCCATCTCGACAAGAGCAGCGACCTCTATTTCGAACTGCTGTTCGGCGTCGCCAAGGCGAATGCCGTCATGGTGTCGGTCAACTGGCGGTTGGCGCCACCGGAAGTGCTGCAAATCCTCAACGACGCCGAGGCCGAAATCCTGTTCGTCGGCGAGGAGTATTTCCCCGTCATCGAGAAGATCCGCGATGAGCTGAAGGCCGTGCGCAAGATCGTGACGTTCGGGCCGCACCACGGTGCCTGGGAATCCTTCGCGGAATGGCGCGACCGCAACGCCGACACCGATCCTCGCCTGCCCGCACGCCGCGAGGACACCGCCGTGCAATTCTACACCAGCGGCACGACCGGCCTGCCCAAGGGGGCGGAACTCACCAATGCCAATTTCGCCTTCATGTTCGAGCAGTGGACTCGAAGCTGGCTGCTGAAGCCCGACGCGCAAAACATCGTCTGCCTGCCGATGTTCCACATCGGCGGCGCCGGCTGGGGCATTGCCGGACTCTTCGCCGGCGCCACCAACCATGTCATGCGCGAATTCGTGCCGGCCAACGTGCTCGAGACCATCCAGCGCGAGCGCATCCAGGTCATGCTGCTCGTGCCGGCGATGATCCTGTTCCTCGTCCAGGCGCCGCAAATCCGCGAGACGGACCTGTCGAGCCTGCAGCTCATCGTCTATGGTGCGGCGCCGATTCCCGCAGAGCTGCTGAAGCAGGCAATGGCGGTCTTCGGCTGCGGCTTCCAGCAGGTCTACGGTCTCACCGAGACGACAGGCGCAATTACGCTGCTGCCGCCGGACGATCACGATCCCTCGGACCCCAAGAAGCTCTTGTCCTGCGGCTATGCGCAGGTCGGTGTCGAGCTGCGCATCGTCGATGACGCCGGCAAGGACCTGCCGTTGGGCCAGGTCGGCGAGATTGCGATCCGCTCGCCGCAGGTCATGCACGGCTACTGGCGCCTGCCCGACGCCACCAAGCGGGCGATCCACGGCGACTGGTTCTTCAGCGGCGACGCGGGCTACCTTGACGACAAGGGCTATCTCTTCATCTACGACCGCGTGAAGGACATGATCGTGTCGGGCGGCGAGAACATCTATCCCGCGGAGGTCGAGAGCGCCCTGTTCGGTCATCCCGACGTGGCCGACGTGGCGGTGATCGGCGTGCCCGACGAGCGCTGGGGTGAGGCAGTGAAGGCCGTCGTGGTTAAGAAGCCCGGCGCCGGTGTCACGGCCGGCGAACTGATCACATGGGCACGCGACCGCATCGCCGGCTACAAGCTGCCGAAAACGGTCGACTTCATCGAGGCGCTGCCACGCAATCCCACGGGCAAGATCCTGAAGCGCGAACTGCGCCTGCCGTACTGGGGTGACAAGGTGCGGCAGGTCAACTGACGCCAGGACTGACATCAACACCGCTGCGCGAACGTCCCGCCGAAGACCCTCTCGAAATCGAACGGCGGCAACGCTAGAAGAACGACGCACTCGAACAGATGGCCAAGCCCAGCATGTCCCAGCTCCCCGCCAATCTCACCCCCGTCCGCGAGGCTCACGCCTTCGACCAGGCGCGCCTCATCGACTACATGACGGCGAACGTCGACGGCTTTCGCGGGCCGCTGAAGGTGCTGCAATTCGAAGGCGGGCAAAGCAACCCGACCTTCCATCTGACCGACGGCGATGGCCGCATGTATGTGCTGCGCAAGAAGCCGCCCGGCAAGCTGCTGCCCTCGGCGCATCAGGTCGACCGCGAGTACCGGGTGATCAAGGCATTGTCGGACCATACCGATGTGCCAGTGCCAAAGCCCTACGCGCTTTGCCAGGACGATTCGGTGATCGGCACCGCCTTCTACCTCATGGAGTTTCTGCCCGGCCGAATCCTCTCTGACTCCAAGATGGTGGGCATCTCGCCTTCCGATCGCGGCAAAATCTTTGATTCGATGAACGACGTGCTGGCGCGCATCCACAATGTCGACTATCGCGCGGTCGGCCTGGGCGACTACGGCCGCGAGGGCCGGTACATCCAGCGCCAACTCGCGCGCTGGACCAGCCAGTACGACCTCGCCAGAACCGACAATGTCGAGTCGATGGAGCTGCTCAAGCAGTGGCTGCCGGCCAACCTCCCACCGGGCGACGAGACGCGCATCAATCATGGCGACTATCGTCTTGGCAACACCATCGTCCATCCGACCGAGCCGCGTGTCATCGCCGTGCTCGACTGGGAGCTGTCGACACTCGGCCATCCGCTGGCCGACCTCGGCTACAACTGCATGATGTATCATTTCGGCGAGGGCTTCGGCGCATCCGAAGGCTATGCCGGCATGGACCTCAAGACCTTCGGCATCCCGACCGAGCAGGAATATCTTGCCGCCTATGCGCGCCGCACCAAGCGCCAGGAAATCCCCGACTGGAAATTCTTCCTGGCGTTCTCTCTGTTCCGCCTCGCCGCCATCGTGCAGGGCGTCTACAAGCGCGGCCTCGACGGCAACGCATCGTCCGAAACCGCAAAGCAGTATGGCAACCGCGCACGCATCCTGGCCGATCTTGCCTGGTCGCTGGTCAAGAACGGCGCCTGAGCGCCGGCCGGCTACTCGTCGGTAGAGGGTACCATCGACGTGTCGTTGCCCTTCGGACAGTTCTCGCTGTCGACCACCGCGTTCGCAGGATTGCGATACCTGCCGATATCGTAGGGCGCGTCGTCGCTTGGCGGCCGCGGCGGCGGCGTCCGCAGGGTCCAGGAGACGAGCCGCTTGATGACGCTGCCCAGCGCCTGGTCAAAGGCATCGACCACCTTCGGCACCTTGTCGGCCCGGGCACGCACACAGCGCTCGAACGAGGCGACGCCGATGATCTGGCGATCCGGCATGCGCACCAGCTTGGCAATGATGCGGACCTTCACGATCGGCGGTTGGCCGTAGAAATACATGGCCTCGAAGTTGCGCAGGTCGGGCTGCAGCACGTAGTTGGCGCGCAGCGCAATCGATTCGCGCGACACGGCGACAATCTTGCGGGTGTTTTCGAACGAATCGACGATGCGAGTCTGCACCATCAGCGGCGCGCGATCGGTCCACGCCACCTTGGCGTAGTAGTCGGTCAAGGTCGGCGTCATCTGGATGGCGATACGGCCGGTATTGAGGCTGGCGGCCGCGACCGGCGCCTCGACGGCAAGCTGCCAATAGACGTTGGGCAGATCGAGATCGAAGGTGCTCTTTGGTGTCACCGTGTAGAGCTCGGTCGGTTCCGCCGCCGAATCGATCGCGCTAAGCGCCTGGCATCCGGCAAGAGCGACGACCGCCGCCGCGCAGACGGCCCAACGAAACATCATTTCGGCGTGTATCCCTGCTTGCCACTGAACACGAAGTTGGCCGGATCACGCTCCAGCTTGGTGGCGATGACATTCAAGTTTGCGGTGAGCTGGCGCAACTCGCGAAGAGCCAGGGAAAACTCGGTCAGGCCGGTCTCGGTGAAGCTCCTGATCGGCCCCTTGTTGTCGGCCACGAGCCTGTTGAACGACCCGGCGGTGGCATCGATGTTGGCCAACGCCGTGCGCGCCTCGGCCAGCGCCTTGCGCAGCTCTCCCGGATCCTTGCCGGCCAATGCCTTGCGGCTCGCGGCGTCCTGAGGCCCGAGTTCAAGCGCTACCAAATTGAGCGACTCCGCCAAACCGTTCAGCGTGTTGAAGGTGTGGCGGAACTCGGTGATCGCCCCCGGCAATTCGGCCAGGGTCGTCTGGATCGCGGCATCCTGCTTGGCGAGCGCCGTCGTTGCCGTCGACAGGTTGCGCAGCGTATCGCTGAAGGCGCCGATATTGTCGGGGCTGAGAAGATCGTTGAGCCGGTCGACCGTGACGCTGGCCTTCGACAGCAACTCCTGCGCCGACGTCGAAGTCGCCTGGAGGAAAGAGGCGCCCTCGCGGATTTCCGGATAAGGTTTTTCGTCCAGCCTCTTCTTCGGCTTGATCTGGTCGACGTCGAGGCGGCCGACGATCTGGATGAAAGGAGAGCCGGCGATGAACGGCTTCTCGAAGACGGCGTAGGAGCGTTCCCGGATGTCGATGTTCCAGTCGACCGCGACCGTCACCTCGATCTTTTCCGTCAGGCGCTCGCGCCCGGTGGCCCGCCGTGTGTCGACCCGCGACGTGAGCTGGATGTTCTGCACCCGGCCGACACGCAGGCCGCGGTAGAACACGGGCGAGTCGTTGGTCAGCCCTTGCACGTCGCCGGAAAAGAGAATGTCGTAGTAGGCGTAGGACGTCCGGTCGCCGGCCCTCAGTTTCCAGACGACAAAACCCGCGACGGCGACGATGAACGCGATCATCGCCGCGCCGATCAGCACATAAGGCGACTTTCTTTCCATCGGACGCTACTTCTGCTCCTGTCGAGCCGCTCGCCCGCGCGGACCGTGAAAATACTCTTTGACCCAAGGATGGTCGTACACCAGCAACTCTTCCATCGTACCTACCACCACGCGCTTGTCGAGCAGGACAGCGATCCGGTCGCATACCGCATTCAGGCTGTCCAAGTCGTGGGTTACCATCAAAATCGTGAGCCCGAGACTCTGGCTCAGGCCCTTGACCAACTCGTCGTAGTGGGCGGCGCCGATCGGATCCAGCCCGGCGGTGGGCTCGTCCAGGAACAGCAGCTCGGCATCGAGGGCGAGCGCGCGGGCCAGGCTCGCCCGCTTGCGCATGCCGCCCGAGAGTTCGGACGGCTTCTTGTCGCCGGTGTCTGCCGGCAGGCCGACCAGGGCGATCTTGAGGGCGGCGATGTCCCGCATCGTCTCCTCGTCCAAGCCGGCATGCTCGCGGACTGGCACGATGATGTTGTCGGACACCGTGAGCGAGGAGAACAGGGCGCCGTCCTGGAACTGGACGCCGGTCCGGGCCTGCATGTCCCGTAGCGCCTGGCCGTGAAGGGTGGCGGTGTCGACGCCCATCATCTCGATGGTGCCGCTCGACGCCTGATTGAGGCCGATGATCGTGCGCAACAAGACCGACTTGCCGGTGCCCGAGCCGCCCACCAGCCCGACGATCTCGCCGCGGAAGACGTCGAAGTCGAGCTTGTCGTGAATGACGTTGTCGCCGAACTGCGTACGCACGCCGCGCAGCCGCAGCACGACGTCCCGGCCGTCGCTGTGATCGATGAGTTGACCGCCGTCCACCAGCGGCGGCAGTTCCTTCGGGTCTCCGTCTTCGGTGACCTTATTGGCATCGGTCGCGGCCATCAGACGTTCGCCAGCAGGAAGATGATGGAGAATACCGCGTCCAGCACGATGACGCAGAAGATCGACTCGACGACCGCCTTCGTCGTGAGCTGGCCCACGCTTTCGGCGCTGCCGCGGACCTGCAAACCCTCGAAGCAGCCGATGGTGGCGATGACCATGCCGAAGACCGGCGCCTTGATCATGCCGGTATAGAAATGCCAGATGCCGACGGTGTCGCGCAACCGGTCGAAGAACTGCACGAGCGTAAAGTCGAGATAGAAGATGCAGGCGACCGCGCCGCCCAGCAGGCCGGCGATGTCGCCCCAGAACGCCAGCAACGGCATCGACACGACCAGGGCCACGATGCGCGGCAGCACCAACCATTCCACCGGATTGAGCCCGATGGTGCGCATGGCATCGACCTCCTGATTGACCTGCATCGTGCCAATCTGGGCGGTGAAGGCGCTGCCGGACCGGCCGGCGACGATGATGGCGGTAAGCAGGACCCCCAGTTCGCGGAACATCCCGATGCCCACCGCCTCGACGGTGAAGGTCTCGGCGCCGAACTGCTTGAGCTGCTGAACACCCTGGTAGGCGATCACCACGCCGATCAGGAAGCAGAGCACGCCCACGATCACCAGCGCCCTGATCCAGACTTCGTACATCTGGCGAACCACGACATTGATGCGGAACCGGCGCGGATGCAGGCAGGCCTCGACGAAGACCACGAGGATCTCGCCGAAGAAGGCGCAGAGATTGATCGCCTGATGGTAGAATTCGATGGTGTTTCGACCGATTTCCTCGAACCAGTGGGCGAGCCAGTTCACGTGCCGTTCGGGCATCGCCTCGCACATGTTCTTCTGGACGACCTGGAACAGGTCGGCGTGCCTCTTCTCCTTGGTCGTGACCTCGGTGTCAGGACCACCGCCGGCAAGGAGCAGGATTTCCAGCGCACCGGCGGTGTCGAGCCGCTCGACGCCGCTTGCGTCCACCATGCGCGCCGCACGCCCCGTCCCGGCGGCATCGAGGGCCTTGGAGGCCTTTTGCCGGATGCCGCGGAGGTGGAGCACCGTCCAGTCGCCGCCGATCTCGACGACGGGCTTCCCGGCACGCATCGTATAGCGAATGGTCGGTTGGGCTTCGGACATTGGCGAGATTAGTCGCGGGCGCGGTTCGCGCTGTCAATCTCTCCTCATTGCCCGCCTCCCTCGCCACTGGCACGATCCGGCAGCGGAGGAATGAATGGGCAAACGGCCGGTGCTGGACAAAGTCGAGATGATCGACGGTCCAATCGACGAAAAGAGCTACGAGAGCGAGTTGAAGGAGCTTCAGGAGCGGCTGCTGGCCCTGCAAATCCACCACATCAAGACCGGCGGGCGGGTGATCCTCGGGATCGACGGCTGGGATGCCGCCGGCAAGGGCGGCCTGATCGAGCGGATCGTCGGCCGCCTGGAACCGAAATCGGTCCACGTCTGGCGCATCAGCGCGCCGACACCGGCCGAACAGGGCCGGCACTATCTCTGGCGTTTCTGGCAGCGACTGCCCGCCCCCGGCGACTGGGGGATCTTCGATCGCACCTGGTATGGCCGCGTCCTCGTCGAGCGGATCGAGGGATTTTGCGACAAGAAAGCCTGGAAGCGCGCTTACCACGAGATCAACGAATTCGAGCATCAGCTGGTCGACGACGGCGTGCGCATCGTGAAGCTGCTCATGCATGTCAGCGCGGACGAGCAGAAGAGGCGGATGATCGAGCGCCTCGAAGACCCGCACAAGCGCTACAAGATCGGCCCCGAGGACTTCCGCAACATCGGCAAGCGCAAGGAGTATGTCGAAGCCTACGACGACATGCTGGAGCGTACCGACACCAAATACGCGCCCTGGCATGTCATCGCCACCGACCACAAGAAGTGGGCGCGGCTGACGGCGCTGCGGATCCTCGTCGAGGAACTGGGCCGGGACGTCAAGCTGACCGAGCACGAGCTCACGCCTGAAATCGCCGACCTGGCGCGCAAGCTGTGGGGCTGGAAGCCCGACAAGAAGAACTAGCAGGTCGCGACAAATGACCTTTGCACGGCCGTTCGCCGGCTGGTGGGTCGTCGCCGGCGCCTTCCTGTGCATGATGACCGGCTACGCGGTGGCCTATTCCTTTGCCGCGTTCTTCGGTGCCCTCGAGACCGAGTTCGGCGCCCGGCGCGGCGAGACCTCGCTGGTCTTCTCGATTGCGGCATTCCTCTATTTTCAGCTGGGCTTTCCCGCCGGCCTGATCGCCGACCGCAGCGGGCCGCGCCCGCTCGTGGTCGGCGGCCTGCTGCTGGTGGCGCTGGGTCTCGTCGTCGCCTCGCAGGCGACGGCGCTGTGGCAGATCTATCTCGGCTACGGCCTGGGCGTCGGTGTCGGCGTCGGCCTGTCCTATGTGCCGAGCATCGCCGCGGTGCAGCGCTGGTTCATCCGCCGCCGCGGCACGGCAAGCGGCCTCGCCGTCGCCGGCATCGGCGTCGGCACGCTGGTCGGTGCGCCGCTCGCCCACGAGATGATCGCGGCCGTCGGATGGCGCCAAACCTATCTCGTGCTGGCCGTGCTGACGGTGATCGGCGCCATCGCGAGCGGCATCCTGGTGCGCCCGGCGCCGGAGCACTACGGCCTGGCGCCCGACGGTGATGCGCCTGCCTCAGGCGGCGCCCCGGCGATCCCGGCGGGCTTCACCCTGGGCGAGGCGATGCGGTCGCGGCCCTTCTGGACGATCTATGTCGGCGCGCTCCTCATGTCGTTCGGCCTGTTCGTGCCGTTCGTGCATCTCGCGCCCTATGCCAGCGACCTCGGCTTGGGCGAAGGCTTCGGCGTCCTGCTGATCGTCCTGCTGGGCGTCGGCAGCACCGTCGGGCGGTTCCTGTTCGCCAGCCTTACCAGCTGGCTCGGCCGCCGCCTCTCCTTCGCCCTGATGTATGTCGGCGCCGGCGTCATGCTGGTGATATGGTCGGTATCGACCAGCGCGCCGGCGCTCATCGTCTTCGCCCTGGTGTTCGGCGCCTTCTACGGCGGGTTCGTCGCCATCGCGCCCTCGCTCGCCGCCGACTATTTCGGCGGCCGCGCGCTGGGCTCGATCATCGGTGCGCTCTACAGCGGCGTCGCCTTCGGCGCCCTGCTCGGCTCGCCTGTTGCGGGCTATGCCTACGACTTCTTCGGCTCCTACACCGGCGCCATCCTCGCCGGCGCCGCGCTTTGCCTGGTCTCCTTTGCCCTTACGCTCGCGATGCCGGAGCCGGTGCGCTGGTTGGCGGCGCGACGAGCCTAGCCTTGCCGCCCAGCACTGAAGCAATCCAGGGCAGCGCCTCGGCCATCGCTTCCTCGAAACGCCACGGCGGATTGGTCACCGCCAGGCCGCAGGCCGCGAGCTTGCCCTCGCCAGCGTCGCCGCTTAACCGCAGCTCCATGACCAGACGCTTGGGCACCTCCAGCGTGGCGACGAACGCAGCGGCCGCCGCCTCGTCCTTGATCGGATACCAGACCGCATAGCAGCCGGTGGCGAACCGGCGCAGCCCTTGGCGCACTGCACGCGACAGCCGCTCGAATTCATCCGCCGCCTCGAACGGCGGATCGATCAGCACCAGCCCGCGCCGCTCGAGCGGCGGCAGCATCGCCTTCAGGACCTTGTAGCCGTCCTCCTGCCGCACCTCGATTGCACGGTCGCCGGCGAACTCGCGCCGGAGCGACAGCGCATCTTCGGCGTGGAGCTCGCAGGCGATGAAGCGATCGGAAGGCCGAAGGGCTGCCCGGATCAGGCGCGGCGAGCCGGGATAGCGCCGCAACCCTCCACCCGACGACGGGCCGAACTTGCGATCGTAAGCGGCCACCGCCGCAAGATAGCGCACCACAGCGGCCGGCCGGCCGGCCGGCGGCGTCGCGATCAGGCGCGCGATGCCCGCCGCGGCTTCGCCCGTGCGCTCGGCCAGCTTGCCGGCGAGGTCGTAGCCGCCCGTGCCGGCATGGGTGTCGAGCACGAACAGCTTCTTGTCCTTCGACAGCAGCAGATGCAGCAGCTCGCAGAGTGCCGTGTGCTTCAGGACATCGGCGAAATTGCCGGCATGGTAGCCGTGACGGTAGTTCATACCCCGGCTATAGCATCGCCAATGGATTTGGGGGCACGGTATGTGTTTCAACGGTTGGGCAAGAACGGGAGACCACATGGCCACGCATGAACTTCATTCCTCACCCGAGACATGCCACTGGGGTTATTTCGACAGCCAGCTGAAACCCCAGCTCCGCATCAAGTCGGGCGACATCGCCACCATCCACTGCGTGTCCGGCGCCGCCGAGATCCTGCCCGAGCTGCCGATGAACGTGCTGCAGGAGCATCGCGAGATCCTGGCCAAGCTGAAGCCGCATATCGGCCGCCACATCCTGACCGGGCCGGTCCATGTCGAGGGCGCCGAGCGCGGCGATGCGCTCGCGGTCGAGGTGCTCGACATCAAGTTCCGTACCAACTGGGGCTGGAACGTGCAGCGGCCGCTGATGGGCACCCTGCCCGAGGATTTCCCCTTCTATCGCCTGACGCACATCCCGATCGATTCGAACCGCGGCGTCTGCACCATGCCGTGGGGCCTCGAGGTCAAGCTAAACCCGTTCTTCGGCATCATGGGCGTGGCGCCGCCGCCGGAATGGGGCCAGTGCAGCTCGGTCGAGCCGCGCGCCTTCGGCGGCAACATCGACAACAAGCACTTCAATGTCGGCACAACGGTCTACCTGCCGGTGTTCGCGCCGGGCGGCCTGTTCTCGACCGGCGACGGCCACGGCGTGCAGGGCGACGGCGAGGTGAACCTCACGGCGCTCGAAACCTCACTGAGCGGTACGTTCCGCTTCACCGTGCGCAAGGACATGAAGCTCAACAACCCGCGCGCCGAGACCGCCACGCACTGGATCACCCACGGCTTCGACCCCGACCTCGACGACGCCGCCAAGGAAGCGCTGCGCGACATGATCCGGCTGATCTGCGCCAAGACCGGCCTGAAACCCGAGGACGCTTATATGCTCTGCAGCCTGCAGGCCGACCTGCACGTCACGCAGACGGTGGACGGCAACAAGGGCATCCACTGCATGATCGCCAAGAATCTGATCGGGGGCTGAATGCGGGCAATCGCCAAGACAATAAGCGGCATCGCGCCGCTGATACTGTCGACTGGAGCGTTCGCACAGGATTGGGTTCCGACGAAGCCCGTCTGGGATCAGGCAGACCGAGTGGTCTGCAAGGAAACCTTCAGGTACATTTGCACTCTTAAAGGCGGATGTTCGGTCAATACGGGACGCGCGAATTTCAAGATCGACTTCCGCCGCAACAAGGTTGCGTACGACGACGCGGCCGCAGGATGGGATATCAAAGGCCGGGCCTTCCAAACTTATCCTATGATGTCACCGACCAATCCGGCGATGTCGCTCTTGCTAGCAGATGGTCGTGCTTTCAAGTTTCTCTACAAGGCCAAAGGTCCTAACGGGCCCTTCGACCTTGAAGCTCGCATGCTCGGGGAAGGATCCACGACGGTCGAAGTATTCGAGTTTTCTTGCGAAAGATCATGAGTCGCGAACCCCTTCTCCTCGGCGAGGCGGTCGCCCGGCATGACGATGCCGAGTGGGCACGCCACGCCCTGGAGCTGATCCAGAACGACCAGCGGCGCTCGGCCGATACCCACCTGCTGCGGCTCGATCTTCCGGCGCTGAACGGGATCGACATCTACCTGAAGGACGAGTCGACGCATCCGACCGGCAGCCTGAAGCACCGGCTGGCGCGTTCCCTTTTCCTCTACGGCATCTGCAACGGCCGCATACGGCACGACACGCCGATCGTCGAAGCCTCCTCCGGTTCGACGGCGATCTCGGAGGCCTACTTCGCGCGCCTGCTCGGCCTGCCCTTCCATGCGGTGATGTCGGCGTCGACCTCGGCCGAAAAGATCCAGGAGATCGAGCGCCAGCACGGCAAATGCCATCTGGTGTCCGACGGCAAGGGCATCTACGCGGCAGCTGAGGAACTCGCGACCGAACTGGGCGGCGTCTATGTCGACCAGTTCACCTATGCCGAACGCGCTACCGACTGGCGCGGCAACAACAACATCGCCGAGTCGATCTTCGAGCAGATGAGCCGCGAGCGCTATCCGGTCCCGACATGGATCGTGATGAGCGCCGGCACGGGCGGCACGTCGGCAACCCTGGGCCGCTACATCCGCTACAAGCGCTTCGCGACGCGCCTCTGTGTCGCCGATCCGGAGCATTCGGCGTTCTTCGAGGCTTTCGCCACGGGCACTTCCCAGGCGATCTGCGAACGGCCATCGCGCATCGAGGGCATCGGCCGGCCGAGGGTCGAGCCCTCCTTCGTGCCCAACGTGATCGACCGCATGATGAGGGTGGCCGATGCCGCCTCGCTAGCCGCGATGCGCGTGCTCTCGCGCCAGCTCGGCCGCAAGGTCGGCGGTTCGACCGGCACCAACTTCCTCGCGCTCTGCATGCTAGCCTCGCGCATGCGCGCCGATGGCCTCAAAGGTTCTCTGGTCTCGCTGATCTGCGACAGCGGCGAGCGCTACGGCCATACCTACTACAATGACGACTGGATCGCGGCCCAGGGCTTCGATCTGGCCCCGCACGAGCGGGCATTGGAAGCGTTCATCGAGAAAGCCGAGTTGCTGGTCTAGCCCCATGAGCGGCAGTCGATGACCCAGAGCGAGCACTGGGCGGCCAGTCGCCGCGGCATCGAGCAGAGCCGCCATTGGATCAGCCCTGTTGGTCCCCGCTCCAGGTGGCGCAAGGCGCTGTTCAACCGGCTCCTCGCGACTTTCGCCCTGGGCCTGCGGCTCACGCCGCTGCAGGCGCGCGGGCGGCGGAATGCTCTCGACCTGAGACGTGTGGAAATAGAAGTCGCGCTGCCCAGGCTTCCGCCGTCCTTCGACGGCTATCGCATCCTGCAGATCAGCGACACGCATCTCGACGTTCTTCCCGAACTCGTGGACGCTGCCCGGCGTGTGCTGGCGGGTGTCGAGGTCGATCTGCTCGCCCTGACCGGGGACATCCACGGCTCGCCGTCCGCCCCGATCGCCTACTCGGTCGATCTGCTGATGCAGGCCTTGCAGGACGTTCGCGTGCACGGCCCGAGGCTGGCGGTGCTCGGCAACCACGATCCGGTCGAAATGGCCGCCCTGCTCGAGGACAGTGGCTTCGACGTCCTGGTCAATCGTTCGCGGGTGCTCGAGCGCGGCGGCGGGCGGCTGCGCGTCACCGGCCTCGACGACATTCACAATTTCTACACCGACGCGGCACGCACAGCCCTCAACGATTATGGCGACGATCGCGATGGCGAATGCCGCATCGCCCTCGTTCACTCCGCCGAAATGGCCGATGTCGCCGACGAGGCGGGCTGTGCATTCTATCTGTCCGGCCATACACATGGCGGACAGATCTGCCTGCCCGGAGGAAAACCAGTGATCACGCAATTGACGCGATGCCGGCATGCCGCCGCCGGCCTGTGGCGCCAGGGCCGCATGGCCGGCTACACGAGCGCCGGCCTCGGCGTCGCCGAACCAGCGGTCCGCTTCAACTGCCGAGGCGAGGTCACCATCATCACCTTGCGCCGCGCATGACCATCACGGCAAAAACTCTCCTTGGCGGCTGGCGCCTGGAAAGCTGGTCGTTGGTCTATGATGACGGACGACCCGAGGAATTTCCGCTCGGCCGCGACGCGCAAGGTATGATCCTCTACACGCCTGAGGGCCAGGTGAGCGCCACCCTCATGCGCGGCGGCCGGGCCGCGAAGGCGCCCGAGTCGGACGCGGAACGGGCCGCGGCCTTCGGCGAGGCCTTCGCCTATGCCGGCCGCTACGAGGTGCGCGACGCCACCGTGTTCCACTCGATCGAGGTCGCGACCAACCCCGCCCTGATCGGCGTCACCTCGACCCGGCACATCAAGCTCGACGGCGACCGCCTGACCTTGTCGGGTCCGGACTTCACGGCCGGCACCGGACGAACGCAGAAGATCGTCTGGCGGCGCGCAATTTAGGCCGGCTGCAGCCGACCCCGCGCCTCCGACGGGAACGGCGGAAAGGCGAGCGCGATCGCTACGGCAGCAAGGCCGATGCCGAACGAGCCGATGTAGAGGAAGCCGTAGCCACCGAAGGTATCGAAGATCCAGCCGCCGGCGGCCGGTCCCAGCGCCATACCGAGGCTCGAGATCATGGCGGCGGCGCCAAATACCGCACCCATGATGCGCATCGGGAAGTACTCGCGCGCGATCACGGCATAGAGCGGCATCACGCCGCCATAGGCCATGCCGAAGAGGATGGCGACGGCGTAGAATTCCCCGACGTCGCGCGTGAAGTAGTAGCTTCCCGCGCCCAGCGCCTGGACCATGAGGCCGGCCACGATCACACGGCAGGCGCCGAACCTGTCGCCGAGCAGGCCGAACAGGATGCGGCCGCCCAGGCCGGCAAGACCCTCGACGCCGTAGATCATCACCGCCGTCATCGCCGGCAGGCCGCAGGCGAGCGCGTAGCTCACCGTGTGGAAGATCGGACCGGAGTGGGCGGCACAGCAGCAGAAGAAGGTGAGTGAGAGCACGATGAACTGCGGCGATCGGAGCGCCCGCCCGAGCTTCATGCCCTCGCCCCCCTCCGCCGGCACGCCCGGCGCCGCACCGTCGGCGGCGGGCGCCCGACGCACCAGAAGGGCCGCCGGTATCAGCAGCACCCAGGCCATGATCCCGATCACGAGCTGGGCGGTGCGCCAGTCGTAGGACGAGATCAGCCACTGGGCGAACGGCGAGATCGTCATCGGCGCCATGCCCATGCCGGCCGACACGAGCGAGACGGCAAGGCTGCGGTGCTTGTCGAACCAGCCGGTGACCGTGACCATCATCGGCGCGAAGACGGCACCGGCGGCGACGCCGACCAGCACACCGTAGATGAGCTGGAATTCGAGCAGGCTGGTGGCGCGACTCGACAGGACGATGCCGAAGCCGAGGAGAAGCGCGCCCGCCAGCACGACGATGCGCGGGCCGAAGCGATCGGTGAGCGCCCCCCAGCCGAAGGCCGCGATGCCCATCGTCAGGAAATCGAGCGTCATGGCGGTCGAGATGCCGGTGCGCGACCAGCCGGTCGCGTCGGACATGGGTTGCAGGAAGACCGCCAGCGAGAACATCGCGCCGATGGCGACGCAGCCCATCAGCGCGCCAGCGCCGACGATCACCCAACCATAAGACCGTTCCATGCCGATCCTCCCGAATTCACCAGACACTTAACCTATTAGTTAAGTATTGGCAAGACGGTCGGACGTCACTCGGGCTTGATGTTCGCTTCTCGGATCAGCCGGCCGAAGCGCTCGTATTCCTGGACATTGAACCGGGCGAACTGGCCGGCACTCATGGTTCCCGGCTCGCCGCCGAGGCCCCTCAGCTTCGCCTGGACGTCGGGCAACGCCACGATGCGCGCCAGTTCGGCCTGCAAACGCGCCACCACGTCGGACGGCGTTCCCGCCGTCACATAGACGGCGTACCAGGTCGTCATCTCGAAGCCCGGCACGCCGGCTTCGGCCAGCGTGGGCACATCGGGCAGCTCGGCGCTGCGGCGATCCGAGGTCACGGCCAGTGGCTTGAACTTGCCGCCCTTGATCTGTCCCATCGCCGACGAAGTAGTGTCGAACATCATCTGTATGTTGCCGGAAATGATGTCGAGATGGGCCTGGGCGCTGCCCTTGTAAGGCACATGGACGCCCTTGACGCCGGCCGCCATGTCGAACGCCTCGCCCGCGATGTGCTGCGTGCTGCCGACGCCCGAGGAGCCGTACTTGAAGTCGCCCGGCTTGGCCTTCATCAGCGCGATGAGTTCCGCCACCGTATTGGCCGGCACAGCCGTTCCCACCACCAGCACGTTGGGCACACTGACCACGAGGCCGATCGGGGTCAGATCCTTGATCGCATCGAAGTTGAGCTTGAGAAGATGCGGCGCGATGGCCTGGCCGGTGTTGGTGGCCACCAGCAGCGTGTGGCCGTCGGCGGGCGCCTTGGCCGTGAGATCGGCGGCGATG
>Ga0163144_10009332_pt1 | contig 21082 bp, 11 predicted proteins | sample OliLak19BULKMAT1_FD_123175 | JGI IMG/M metagenome (GOLD analysis project Ga0163144, IMG submission 123175) | Freshwater microbial mat bacterial communities from Lake Vanda, McMurdo Dry Valleys, Antarctica - Oligotrophic Lake LV.19.BULKMAT1 | ecosystem: Environmental > Aquatic > Freshwater >... | reverse complement strand
TGTTTGAGGATCGGATCGCCAAAACGCCCGAAACGTTCAAAGAAAAGGCAAACATTCGCGCCCCGGGATCGCCGTCTTCGCCCACGCCACCGCGGCAAGGCTATGTTTTCCTGCAGGCACTAAATAAGTGAACGACTGTTTCCAGACTTGGATTTCGTTTTAACCTCATTACGCTCCGCTCATCCTATGCACCGATGCTTCCTACCCCTGCTCGTCGCCGTGTCGCTGGCCTTTGTCAGCGCGGCTTTCACGTCCCTCGACGCCCAACCGCTTGCCCTCAAGCCGGGCTACCACATCGCCATCCTGGGCAATGCGCTGCCAGACCGGATGCAGTTCTCCGGCCATCTCGAGTCGCTGGTGGTGCAGAAGTTTCCGGGGCACGATCTCGTCTTCCGCAACCTCGCCGCGGCCGGTGACGAGGTGGCGACGTGGCAGCGCTCGGAGAACTTCGGCACGCGCGACCAGTGGCTGACCCGGGCGCAGGCGGATGTGATCTTCGCCTTCTACGGTTTCAACGAATCGTTCAAGGGCTACGACGGGCTGGAGAAGTTCAAGGATGACCTGGACAAGTTTTTGAAGGAGATGAAGACGAAGAACTTCTCGGGCAAGGGCGCCCCGCGCATCGTGCTCTTCGGGCCTGCGGCGGATGAGAAGCATCAGGATCCAAATTTCCAGGACCCCACGGCGAACAACTCAAACCTGCAGGATTATTCCGAAGCGATGTCGAAGGTGGCCGCGGCGAACAGCGTTCCCTACGTGGAGGTGTTCAAGGCGTCAAAGGAACTCTACGCGCAGGCGGCGAAGAAGAAGACGTCGCTGACGGTGAACGGCCACTTTCTCACCGAGGCGGGTGACGCGGCGCTGGCGCCGGTAATGTATCAGTCGCTCTTCGGCGAGCGGGCTCCGGCAGTGAATGAGAAGCTCCGCGCGGCGATTAACCAGAAGAACTGGCAGTGGCATCAGCGCTATCGCACCATGGACGGCTACAATGTCTATGGTGGTCGCTCGGCGCTGGCGTATCAGCCGGGCAAGGGCGGATTCATCTCCGACCGCAGCGCCTCGGAGCCATACCTTTCCAATTACAAGGTGCTGCAAGAGGAGATGACGCAGCGTGATGTGCTGACGGCCAACCGCGATCAACGCGTGTGGGCGGTCGCGAAGGGCGGCGACTTGGTGGTGAAGGACGACAATCTTCCCGCCGTGACGCCGGTGAAGTCCAACAAGCCGTTTTCACCCGAGCAGGAGGTCGCGCCGTTCCTGTCCGGCGAGGAGTCGATCGCGAAGATGAGCGTTCACTCCAACATGAAGGTGAACCTGTTCGCGGACGAGAAGCAGTTCCCCGACTTGATCAACCCGGTGCAGATGATGTGGGACACGAAGGGCCGGCTCTGGGTCTGCGCGTGGCGGAATTATCCCGAGCGCACGCCGACGAGCAAGGTGGGCGACAAGATTCTGATCTTCGAGGACACCAACGGCGACGGCAAGGCGGACAAGGTGACGACGTTCGTCGATGACCTGAACTGCCCGACGGGCTTCCAGTTCTACAAGGACGGGCTGCTGCTGATGCAGGCGCCGGACCTGTGGTTCCTGCGCGACACGGATGGCGACGGCAAGGCGGATTGGAAGGAGCGCGTGTTGATGGGCATGGACAGCGCGGACTCGCATCACACGGCCAACGCGATTTGCAATGATCCCGGCGGCGCAATCTATCTGAGCGACGGCGTATTCCATCGCACGCAGGTGGAGACGGCGGCTGGCCCGGTGCGCAACAGCGACGCGGCGATCTACCGCTTCGAGCCGCGCACGGGGAAGTTCGAGATTTACATCAGCTATGGCTTCGCCAATCCGCACGGGCGCGTCTTTGACCGCTGGGGCAACGACATCGTCACGGATGCGACGGGCAACGCGAACTACTTCGGCCCGGCTTTCAGTGGGTGGCTGGATTCGGGCAAGCATCCGGGCATGAAGGAATTCTGGAACCGTCCGTCCCGTCCCTGTCCCGGCACGGGGATCATCAGCAGCCGGCATTTCCCCGACGAATTCCAGGGAAATTTCCTGAACATCAATGTCATCGGCTTCCAGGGCATCTTCCGGGTGAAGGTCACGGAGGAAGGCTCCGGTCTCAAGGGCGAGACGCTGGAGCATCTCATCTCGGCCAAGCCCGAGGATTTGCCGAACTTCCGTCCCATCTGCGTGAACATCGGGCCGGATGGCGCGATCTACTTCGCCGACTGGGCAAACAACATCATCGGCCACATGCAGCATCACCTGCGTGACCCGAACCGCGACCAGCAACACGGCCGCATTTACCGCATCACCTACAACGATCGTCCGCTGCTCAAGCCGAGGAAAATCGACGGGCAGCCCATCCCGGCGCTGCTCGATCTGCTCAAGGAGCCCGAGGATTCCGTGCGCGAGCTGGCGAAGATCGAACTCAGCGAGCGCGATTCCAGGAAGGTTATCGCGGCGACGAAGAAATGGGCCGCGTCCCTCGACAAGTCCGACCAGAATTACGAGCACCAGATGATGGAAGCACTGTGGGTGCATCAATGGCACAACGTGGTGGATATTCCTTTCCTCAAGCGGATGCTCGCCTCACCCGAGCCGCGCGCCCGCGCCGCCGCTGGCCGCGTGCTCTGCTACTGGCGCGACCGCGTGCCGGATTCACTGGCGCTCTTCAAGAAGATGGCCGAGGACGAAGCGCCCCGGGCCCGCCTCGAAGCCGTGCGTGCCGCCAGTTTCTATCGCGATGCCGCCGCCACCGATGTGGCGCTCGCCTCGCTTAAGCATCCGACCGATTACTATCTCGACTACACGCTGAAGGAGACGCTGCGGCAGTTGGAGAAGTATTGGCGCAAGGCGATCAACGACGGCCAGCCCATCGCCGCCGACAACCCCGCGGGCATCCAGCGCCTCATCGGCACGCTGAACACCGCCGAACTGCAGAAGCTCCCGCGCACGCCTGGCGTTTTGATGGCGATGCTGACGCGCCCGGATTTGCAGGACGCGCAGCGCGTGCAGACGCTCGACTCGCTGGCAAAGGAACGCAAAACCAGCCGGCTCGCTGAATTGCTAAATGTGATCGAGACCGCGCCCAAGAGCGAGGCCGCCGCCGCCGGCACACTCGCCCGCATGTTGCCCTTGCAAGAACCGGCGGTGCTGAAAACCGAGCGTCCCCGCGTCGCGAAACTCGTCGCTTCCATTCATCCCGCCGCGGTCCGCCAGCCCGCCTGGGCCGCGCTCGCCGTCGCGGATGGCGGCTTCGACACCGTCTGGACGGAGGCGGCAAAGTCGCCGGCCACACTGGTAGATTTGCTCGGCGGCATTCCTTCGCTCAGCGACCCGGACTTCCGCAGCAAGGCTTATGAGAAGACGGCTCCATTGCTCACCCAGGCTTCCGCCGACGCGGCTGGAGGAAAGAAGCCAGCCGCCACCAAAGGTCGCTTCGTCCGCATTGAACTGCCCCGTCGCGGCACGCTCACGCTCGCCGAAGTCGAGGTCTTCAGCCGCGGCAACAACATCGGGCTCGCCGGCAAGGCGAAGCAAAGCAGCGCGGCCAACACTGCCGGTGCCGAACGCGCCATCGACGGCAAGACGGACGGCAGCTTCGGTGCCGGCACCTCCACGCACTCCAGCGAGAACGAAAAGAATCCCTGGTGGGAAGTCGATCTGGGCGGGGAGAAGCCTGTTGAATCCGTCGTCGTCTGGAACCGCACGGATGGCGATCTTGGCGCTCGTCTCGAAGGCTTCACGCTCACGATTCTTGACGGCCAGCGCGGCGAGGTTTTCAAGAAGACTGGCCTCGGCGCCCCGTCCCGCAGCGCGCGCATCACCGTGGGCCCGGAAGATCCGATGCTGGCGCTGCGCCGTGCGGCCATTCACGCCATCGTCGCCATGCCTCGCGACCAGGCCGCGACCTTCGCTTCGCTGAGTGGATTGATCAGCCGGAACGAGGACGTAACCGCCGCCGCGCAGGGCCTGCGCATTCTGCCCCGCGCCAGTTGGCCCAAGGACAAATCGGCCAGCACCGCCACCGCGCTGCTCGACTGGGCGCGCAAGGTGCCCGCCACCGAACGCACCGCGCAGGAGTATCTGGAAATCGTGCAGGTCGCCGGTGATCTCGCCGGAGCGTTGCCCGCGGAGCAAGCCACCGCGTTGCGCAAGGAACTTCGCGGCTTGAGCGTGCCGGTCTTCATCATCAAGGCGGTGCGCGAGCAGATGCGCTACGACACGCCGCGCCTCGTGGTCGAGGCGGGCAAGCCCTTTGAAATCATTCTCGTGAACGATGATTTCATGCAGCACAACCTCGTGGTGGTGAAGCCAGGCGCGCGCGAGAAGGTCGGCAAGCTGGCCGACGTCATGCAGCCGGACAAGCTGGACGACCGCGGCCGCGCGTTCATGCCCAAGACCACGGACATCCTCTCCGCGACCCGTATGCTCGACGCCGGACAGAAGGCGACGCTGAGCTTCAGTGGCATCCAGGACGTGGGAACGCACGAGTTCGTCTGCACCTTCCCCAATCATTGGGCGAACATGTGGGGCCAGCTCATCGTGACGAAGGACGTGGATGATTACCTCAGCAAGAATCCCGACGCCAAGCTGCCGGGTGCAGCCGCTGGCCACAAGCACGGCCACAAGTACGAGTAGTCTGGCCTGTCACCAAACGAACAAATGATTCGGGCGGCGGGCGACGCGGGCTTGAATTCCACCGCGCAGTGTTTCGCGCGTCCGGGCTTTTCCGCGAGGGCGCGGAAAACTGCGTCCGGGGGCGGGCGCGCTCCTATTCCATTTCGGGCTTGTTGCCATTGGCTGCCTCCGCGCACGGCGTGTTCTCGAAGGGGATCGGAGGTTGGGCAGCGGGAGGTGACAAGGAGGAGGACGCGCCAGCTTCTGACACAGCGGCAGCCTGCCCGGCACTTCCTCGCTGCTCGTGCGCCGCGGCGATGGCATCAGCTACGCCGTGGTTTTCAACCAGCGTTCGGAGAATCTCAAGCCCGGCGACTCGGCCATCGATCTCGCGCTCTACCAGGCGGCCGATGCGGTGCAGCCCTGGCCGGCGGAGGATCTTTTTCCCAGATGGATTTGAGCAGGGCAGCAGTTGCAAGCGGCTGGGTTGACGACCGCACCCGCTGATCGACCAAAGCCATCCCAACCTGCTCCCGGTATTTCTCAGAATCAGTTCGCGCGGGCGTCAATCTGATCCTTCGTTTTCTTGGAATGACGCGTGATGTGTTTCCGCTTGTCGGCCGAGGGCTGATGCATCCCGCCCGAAAGGATAGGGTAGGAGCAAGGGATTGAACCTTGCTCCTACCCTATCCTGGGCAGTTCCTGCCGCACGCGGGGGGTTCTGCCGGGTCAGTAAGGGTTAGACTTATTTTGGCCGCAGGGTGGATTGAAGGGCGAACCTGTTTGAGAATCAGTATGGGTAGCAAAGGCCACCGGCCTGTGCCGCCGGGCTATCAGCCCGGCAGAAGGGTGAGGGCGGCGCAGGCCAGACCGGCCTGACTCAAGCCAAGGAGGCCTCATCTTCTTCCGCTGGGCAGGTTGCCCAGCGGAACGGGCTGGTAGCCCGTTCCACCCTTTTTCAGACCGGCGCTCAGGAGAGAATCGGCTTCACCACCTGCGCGCTGGCGTCAATGCCGCTCAACTTCATGTCCGCCCCCTGCCACTTCACGGTGAACTTGGCGTGGTCAATGCCGAGTTGGTGCAGAATGGTCGCGTGCAGGTCGCGGACATGGACGGGGTTCTCCACGATGTTGTAGCTGAAGTCGTCGGTCGTGCCGTAGATGGTGCCGCCTTTAATGCCGCCGCCCGCGAGCCACATGGTGAAGCAGCGCGGATGATGATCGCGCCCGTAGTTGTCCTTCGAGAGTCCGCCCTGGCTGTAAATGGTGCGGCCAAATTCTCCGCCCCAGATCACGAGCGTGTCCTTCCACAAACCGCGCTGCTTGAGGTCGGTGATCAAGCCGTAGGTCGCCTGGTCAATGTCCTTGCACTGCGAAGGCAGGCGCGCGTTCACGTTCGAGTGGTGGTCCCAGTTGTTGAGATACAACTGCACGAAGCGCACGCCACGCTCGACGAGGCGGCGCGAGAGCAGCGCGTTGAAGGCGAACGTGCCGGGCTTCTTCGCCTCGTCGCCGTAGAGTTGGTAGGTCGAGTCCGGCTCGCCTTTCACGTCCATCAGATCGGGCACGCTCGACTGCATGCGGAACGCCATCTCGTACTGCTGGATGCGCGTGTGCGTCTCGGGGTCGCCGACCTTTTTGTAATTCAACTCGTTGAGCGCGCGCAGTCCGTCGAGTTGCTTGCGGCGCAAGCCGCTCGGCAAGCCCTTCGGATTATTGATGAACAGCACGGCATCGCCCGCGCTGCGAAAGGAAACACCCGCGTGTTCGCCGGAGAGAAACCCACTCGACCACAACCGCGCGCTGATCGCTTGAATCTGTTCCTTGTTCGTCGGCTCGGCGACCAGCACCACGAACGTCGGCAAATTCTGGTTCAACGATCCCAGCCCGTAGCTCACCCACGAGCCGATGCACGGCCGCCCGCTGACCATGGAGCCGGTCTGCATGTGGCAGATGGCCGGCTCGTGATTGATGGCTTCAGTGTGCATCGAGCGGATGAAGGCCATGTCGTCCACGCACTTCGAGGTGTAGGGCAGCAATCCCTGGTTCATCCACAAACCGCACTGGCCGGCCTGCTTGAATTCATACTTCGACGGCGCGATGGGGAAACGCTTCTGGCCCGAGGTCATCGTCGTCAGCCGCTGACCGGCGCGAATGGACTCAGGTAGATCCTTGTCGTACCACTCCTTCATCTGCGGCTTGTAATCGTAGAGGTCCATCTGCGACGGACCACCGACCATGTGGAGGTAGATGATGTTCTTCACCTTGGGCGGGAAGTGCGGCAGGCCGGGCAGCGCGCCGCCGCCCACCGCAGGCGCATTCTCGCCCCACAACTTCATGGTGCCGCCCAGCAGCGAGCCCAGCGCGGCGTAACCGAGGACGTTCTTGCCGCGCGAGAAGAACTGGCGGCGGGTTTCGAGAGTTTGAAATTCTTGGAACAAGCTCATAGGAAAAGTAATCAGTGATCAGTAATCAGTGAGGTGCGATGCGGCGGGTTTCGCGTTGTACTCGGGAGAATCTTCGCGGAGATGGGCTTCGGGCTGACAGAACTGGTCGGACTTCTGCATCATGTCGCCCAGCATCCGTCCGATTTCGAGGCAGAGTTCTCCGAGGCGTTGCGTCTCTTCGAGCGAAATGTAGCCGCAATCAAAAGCGCTGGTCAGCCAGTGCTGGGTTTCCATCTGTTCGCCATCCGCATCGGTCAGCTTGCTGATGAAATGCTTTTCGTAGCGCCGCTTGGCCCACGACTCCGCAATTTGTGCGCCGACCGAGCGCGACGCCCGCCGCAACTGATCGGTGAGAGAAAACTTCTCCTCCTCCGGAAAATCTTTCGAGACGAGGAACGCCTGCCGCGACAGCAAACGCGCCTTCTTGTACACACCCAAATCTTGAAATCGCCGTGCGTACCCCAGTGACGTGCCCGCCACTGATTCACTGATGACTGTCTTACTGATTACTTCCTCGTTCATTTGTTAAGCGTCTCATCGAGATTCATCAACTGGTTCGCCACCATCGTCATCGCGGCGAGTTGCGGCGCGGGAATTTTATCGGAAGGCTTGGACTCCCCGACGGTGAGGAACTGCTTCGCCGCCTCGACGTCCTGCGTGTAGAACTCCTGCATCTCCTGCAAGGTGCGTTTGACGATGCGGAGTTCCTTGGCACTGAGCGGGCGGCTCAACACGCGCTCGGCCATCGCCTGCAATGCCTCCTCTTCCTTGCGCGTGCCCAACAGCGCGACTTGCGCGACATGCCGCGCGGCTTCGAGGAACTGCGGATCGTTCAACGTGGCCAGGGCTTGCAGCGGCGTGTTCGTCCGCTCACGGCGCACGGAGCACACCTCGCGGCTCGGCGCATTGAAGATGTCCATCGTGGCCGGCGGCGCGGCGCGCTTCCAGAAGGTGTACATGCTCCGGCGGTAAAGCCCTTCACCCGTGTCGGCCTTGTATTTCTTGGTGTTGCTCTCCGGCATCGCCACCGCTTCCCACACGCCGTCGGGCTGATACGGCTTCACCGGTGGGCCGCCAATTTTCGCCACCATCAAATCACTGACCGCCAGCGCGTAGTCGCGGATCATTTCCGCGTCCATGCGGAAGCGCGGCCCGCGACTGAGCAGCCGGTTGGCCAGGTCTTTCTCCAATTTCTCGGGCGAGGCTTCCGCGCTCTGACGATACGCGGACGACATGACCATCAGTTCAAACAGATGCTTCATGTCCCAGCCGCTCTCGCGAAACTCCACGGCCAGCCAGTCGAGCAACTCCTCGTGCGACGGCGCATCGCCAGTGATGCCGAAGTCCTCCGATGTTTTCACCAAACCCGTGCCGAAAATTTCCGACCAGAAACGATTCACGGTGACGCGGGCGGTGAGCGGGTTGTCGGGCGAACTCACCCACTGCGCGAGGCCGAGGCGGTTCGTCGGCGCGTTCGCGGGCAGCTTGTGCAACACGCCGGGCACGCCCGCCGTCACCTGCTCCTTCTGCTTGTCGTACTCGCCGCGGAAGAGCACGAAGGCCATCGGCATGGAATTGGTTTTCTCGCGCTGGATGTGCGTCACGGGATTGCGTGCCTTGATGGCGTTCTGCTCGCCGGTCAAGGCAGCGAATTGTTCCGTGCGCGCGGCGAAAAGGGTGTCGCGCGTGGTCAGCCACGATTCGAAAAGCGCCGCGCTCTGCTCCTTCGTCCGTTTCTCGGCGGGAATGCCGAGCACGTATTGCAACGGCGCAATATTCGCGAGCGCGGCCACTTCATTCGTCGTGAGCCGGCGTTCGTAAATCCGCACGTCCTGCAAACGCCCGTCCTCCAGAATCTGATCCTTGCTCCGCTGCCCGACCCGCAACGGCGTCGTGCTGCGCATCGTGGACTTGAGAGCATCCTTGTCCACCTTCACCGCCACGGCCACGCCGTCCACGTAGAGCTTCACGCCCTTGGCCTTCGAGGTGCCGTCGTAGGTCACGAAGAAATGCTGCCACACGCCGGGCTTCAGCACTTCGTCCTTCGTCTCCACTTTCAGCGCGTCATCCGGCCATTTGCTCACGAGATGCACGGTAAGCTTCTTGCCGACCTGCACGAGATCCCAGCCTCGAAAATCATTCGTCTCATCCATGCGCGCGAGGAGCGGGCCAAACGCGCCGGGCGTCGAGATGCGGACCCACGCGCCGTAGCTGAACTGGTTCGTGCGTTCAAAATCTGCTACATCGCCCAGATTGAAATTCGCGTCCTTCTTCAGCTTCGGAGCCGGCCCGTAGCGGCCGCCGTCTTTCCAATCCAGCGCGCCCGTCGCGGTGAAGTCGCCTTTCGTTTTCCCCGCCACGCCGCGCACCACGTTGCTCTGGCCTTCGTTCAGCAACAGATGCAACAGCAGCTTGCTCGTGGGAATTTCCTTCGCGAACTCCCCGGCCTGCGCGCCTGCCGCCCACGCGGAGAAATCCGTCGGTGCGTCCTTGCGGCGCTGCTCCACCGCGCTCTTGGCCGAAACCATTTCGCCGGGCAGCGCCTTCCAGCGTTGCGCGTCCTCCGCCGTCTGCGGCACCAACAGGCTCGGGGTCGAGTCCTTCGAGTTGCCGTCCTTCGCGGGCTGCACGGTGTTGCGGAAATACGCGGCCATCGAATAAAAATCCTTCTGCAAGATGGGATCGAACTTGTGGTCGTGGCACGCCGCGCAATTCATCGTCAGGCCGAGATACACCCAACTGAACGTGCTCACGCGGTCGTTCGCGTAGTTCGCCAGGTTCTCCTCGTCAATCGTCCCGCCCTCGTTCGTGGTCGTGTTGCACCGCTGAAAGCCGGTCGCGATGAGCGCATCCACTTCCTCCTCGGACAACAAATCGCCGGCCAGTTGCAACAGCGTGAAACGGTCGAAGGGCATGTTCTGGCTCAACGCCTTGATCACCCAGTCGCGGTAAGGCCACATCTCGCGGTAGTTGTCGAAGTGCAGACCGTGCGTGTCCGCATAGCGTGCCGCGTCCAGCCAGTAGCGCGCGCGATGCTCGCCATAGCGCGCCGACGCCAGCAGACGCTTCACGACTTTCGCGTAGGCGTCGGGTGTTTTGTCATTCAGAAACGCGGTGACTTCCCCCGGCGTCGGCGGCAGTCCCGTGAGGTCGAGCGTCACCCGGCGCAAGAGCGTGCGCTGGTCCGCCTCGGGATTCGGCTTCAGTCCCTTCTCCGCGAGCTTGGCAAACACAAACCCATCAATCGGGTTGGTGACCTTGGACTTTGAACCTTGGACCTTGGGCACACTCGGTCGCTCCGGCTTGGTGAACGCCCAATGCCCCTCCCACGGCGCACCCGCCACGATCCATTTCCGCAGCGTCTCGATTTGCTCGGGCTTCAGCGTCTTGTGCGAATCCTCCGGCGGCATCTTGTCGTCGAGATTCGTGGTGGTGATGCGCAGCCAGAGTTCGCTCTTCAACAGATTGCCCGGCACCACCGCCGGCTCGTGCTTGGGCGTCTTCTCGAAAAATCCTTCCTTGGTGTCGAGACGCAAACCGGCCTTGCGATGATTGCTGTCCGGCCCGTGGCACGCGAAGCAGTTGTCCGCGAGGATGGGCCGCACGTCGCGGTTGAACTGAATCTTCTCCGCCGCGCGCGCGCCCGCCGCCGCCGCCAAAAACGCGACCACGCAAGCCGCCGCCACGCCGCCGAGTCTGTGAATGCTCATAGTTGCTGCCATCAGGTGAATGCTGACTAGTTACACCTCGCGCCTATTCGCTCCAAGTGCGAATTCACGGCCAGGCCCGGCGGGATTTGCCGCTCCGGTTGGGATTTGGATTTTGAACTTTGGAGTTTAACCCGCTCACCGCACCGGAGCCGGCTCCGCCTTGCCGTCTGGCTCCTCCCCGGAGCGAAACGTCCTCGTCCCGACCAGCCATTCAAAAATCGGCGAGGCCATCAGCGTCGTGACCACGGCCATGATCACCAGCACAGCGAACAGTCCTTCGGAAATGATCCCGCGCTGCAAACCGATGTTGATGATGATCAGTTCCATCAAACCGCGTGCATTCATCAGCGTGCCGATGCCCAGCGCCTCGCTCAACGTGCCGCAGCGCTTCTCCATCAGCCTGTGGTTCCGTCCCGGCACCACGCTCAACGCCGCCAGCGGACGCAAGGATCTCTTCAAGAAATTCCTCAGCTACTGGCTCATCCTCAACTACCCCGCCAACGACGGTAAACTCTCCTTCGTCCTCAACAGCGGCGGCTCCGTGGTGCGCTCCACCACCACCTCGTGGACGGCGGGCCAGTGGTATCACGTCGCCGCCACGCATGACGGCACGACCATGCGCCTCTACGTCAACGGTGCGCTGGAGAACTCCCTGGCCGTCGGCATCAGCGCGTCGCCCAGCACCTTCCCCGTGCAGATCGGCGGCAACACCGAGCAGGGCTACTACTTCCCCGGCGCAATTGATGACGCACGCCTCTTCTGCACCAACCTCGCCGCCGACACCGTGCTCACGCTCTTCAACGGCACGCCGCCGCCCCCGCCCCCGGTGAACACCCGGCCCGTGATCTCCGACCTCGCGGACCGAATCATTGGCGCCAACAGCGACACCGGACCCATCCCCTTCACCATCGGCGACGCGGAGATCCCCGCCGACAGCCTGATCGTCAGCGCCACCTCCAGCAACACCGTGCTCGTGCCCAACGCGAATTTCATCTTCAACGGCATCGGCTCCAACCGCACCGTGCGCGTGTTCCCGGCACCCACCCAGAACGGGATGACCCTCGTCACCGTCACCGTCAGCGAGGGTTTCCTGTTCACGAATGACACTTTCCTCCTCACCGTCTCGAACGTGCCGTCCCCGCCCCCGCCGCCCACCGGCACCAACCTGCTCATCAGCCGCTGGCAGTTCGACGAGGCCTCGGGCAACACCGCGCTCGACTTGAACAGCCTCAACCCCGGCACGCTCGTCTACGGCCCGCTGCGCGTGAGCCCCAAGGTGGGCACCGGCGCGCTGCAATTCGACGGCCTCAACGATCATGTCAACGTGCCCGACAGCGCCACGCAGTGCGGCAGAGAGTTTGATTGTATCCGGGTGCGCAGGGCGTAAAGTTCGTTCAGCCGCATGAGCCGAATCGCCTTTCTCTGCTGCTCCATCCTGTGCCTTGCTGCAACCGTGGCGGCGCAACGGCAGATGGAACATCTCAACCGCGGCGTGGTGGCCATCAATCAGGGTGAGGGAAAAGTCTTCGTGAGCTGGCGCTGGCTGGCCAGTGACCCGGACGACATCGCGTTCAACATTTACCGCGCGGCGGAAGGCATTGAACCAGTGAAGTTGAACATGACGCCGCTTACCACTGCCACCTGTTTCACGGACACGAAGGCAACGCTGGACCGTAAGACTTCTTTTTTCGTCCGCCCGGTGATTGGTGGTCATGAGCAGAAGGACAGCGGGTCGTCCACCTTTCCTTCCAATGCTCCCGTGCGGTCCTACCTTGCGGTTCCGCTTCAGCTTCCGCAGGGCTACACGGCGAACGACGCGTCCGTCGGCGACCTCGATGGGGATGGGGATTACGAGATCGTGTTGAAGTCCGAGCAGCGTCCGCGCGACACGGCTTCAACCGGTCTCACCGGACAGACGATCCTTCAAGGCTACAAGCTCGACGGCGCCTTGCTTTGGACGATCAACCTTGGCCGCAACATCCGCGAGGGGGCGCACTACACGCCGTTCATGGTTTACGATCTCGACGGGGACGGCATCGCGGAAATCGCGTGCAAGACGGCGGATGGAACCATCGACGGCAAGGGCAAAGTCATTGGCGACTCGAACGCCGACTGGCGCGACACCAACTCCACCTCGCGCACCTTCGGTCGCATTCTGAAAGGTCCGGAGTACTTCACCATCTTCGACGGGCGCACCGGCGCGGCGCTGGCGACGACGAATTACGTTCCGCCGCGCGGCGATCTCGGCGGCTGGGGCGGGAAACGGTGGCAATGGCGGCAACGACAGCACGGGTAATCGCGCGGATCGCTTCCTCGCCTGCGTCGCGTATCTCGACGGCCAGCGCCCGAGCGTCGTGATGTGCCGCGGCTATTACGGTCGTAGCGTAATCGCCGCGTGGGACTGGCGCGACCACCAGCTCACAAAACGCTGGGTCTTCGACTCGAAGGATCGCGAGAATCCCTTCCCCGGGCAGGGCGGGCATCAGCTCAGCGTGGCTGACGTGGACGGCGATGGGCGCGATGAAATCGTCTATCACGCGATGGTGGTGGATGACTACGGCAAGGGGCTTTACTCCACCGGCCTGCGCCACGGCGACGCTTTGCATGTCGGTGATCTTGACCCGAATCATCCTGGCCTCGAAGTCTTCGGCATCCACGAGAGCGAGGGGGCGACGATCAAGTTCCAGACCTCCGGCACCGCGCTCTTTGACGCGAAGACCGGCAGGATTCTCTGGAGCGAAGGCCCCGGCGTGGACGTCGGTCGCGGTCTCACCGCCGACATCGATCCGCGTCATTCCGGCGAGGAAATGTGGAGCGGCGCTGCCGGCCTGCGCACCTGCGCCGGCGAGCGTACCGGCGCCGCACCGCGCACCGCGAACTTCGCCGTGTGGTGGGATGGCGATCTCCTCCGCGAGATTCTCGATCACAACCGCATCATGAAGTGGAACTGGACCAACGGCACCCTCGACACGCTGCTCACCGCCGACACTTGCGTTGCCAACAATTCCAGCAAAGCCACGCCCTGCCTCAGCGCGGACCTCTTCGGCGACTGGCGCGAGGAAGTCATCTGGCGCACGGCGGACAGCCGCGAGTTGCGCATCTACACCACGACGATTCCGACAGCGTATCGCCTGCGCACGCTGATGCACGATCCGCAATACCGCCTGAGCATCGCGTGGCAGAACGTCGGCTACAACCAGCCGCCGCATCCCGGCTTCCACCTCGGCGACGGCATGAAACCTCCCGCGCGCCCCGACGTCCGCACCGTGGTGCGCTGGCAGAAAACTCCCTGATCGCCACCGCGTCCTGGACGCGGCATCCTCGCGGCATGATCCGTAAAGCCTTCAAGATGGCCGTGCATCCGGACCAGCACGCGGAATACGAGCGCCGCCATCGGCCCATCTGGCGCGAACTTGAAGAGACGCTGCTCGCCCACGGCGTGCGTAACTACTCCATCTACCTCGATGAGCAGACGAGCGAACTCTTCGGCTACGTCGAGTTCGATAGCGAGGAACGCTGGCGCGCCATCGCGCAGACCGACGTCTGCCGACGCTGGTGGAAACACATGCGTGATCTCATGCCCGCGAACGCGGACGACAGCCCCGTGTCCCGCGAGTTGCGCGAAGTCTTTCACCTCGAGAAGCCCATCGTATCATGAAAACCCTGATCCTCCTTGCGGCCCTCCTCCTCAGTTGCATGGACAGCCGCGCCGCCACCGCGCGCCCCAACGTCCTCTTCATCGCCGCCGATGATCTGAACGACTGGATTGGCTGTCTCGGCGGACATCCGCAGGCGCACACGCCCAATCTCGATGCGCTCGCGGCGCGCGGCACGCTCTTTGCCAATGCGCATTGCCAGTCGCCGCTGTGCAATCCCTCGCGCTCCAGTCTTCTCACCGGCCTGCGCCCCTCCACCACCGGCATCTACGGGCTCGCGCCGGGCATCCGCAACGTGGCCGCCACCCGCGAGCGCATCACCTTGCCGCAAACCTTCACCCGCGCCGGCTACCACACCTACACCTGCGGCAAGATTTACCATGATGGCTCAATGACGCTGAAGGATCGCGCCGCGGAGTTCAATCAATGGGGACCGGCACCCGGCGCGCTGCGTCCGGCCAGGCCCATCGCGAAAATCCCGCGCACCAATCCGCTCATCGACTGGGGCCCTTACCCGGAGCGCGACGAGGACCATAATGATTATCAAATCGCCAGCGCCGCCATCAGCGCCCTGCGCGCCGCGCCGACGAATCAGCCCTTCTTCATCGCGTGCGGCTTTCGCCAGCCCCATGTGCCGTGCTACGCGCCGCCGAAGTATTTCGATCTCTACCCCGCCGACACGCTGAAGATGCCGCCTGTTCTCGAAACCGATCGCGACGACACGCCGCGCTTCTCCTGGTTCCTGCACTGGCGCCTGCCCGAGCCGCGCCTGAAACTGTTGCGTGAACATGACCAATGGCGCCCGCTCGTGCGTGCCTACCTCGCCGGCACCAGCTTCATGGACGCGCAAGTGGGACGGGTGCTCCAGACCCTTGAGGAAACAGGCCGCGCGACGAACACCATCGTCGTCTTCTGGAGCGATCACGGCTGGCACCTCGGCGAAAAGCTCATCACCGGCAAGAACACTTTGTGGGAACGCTCCACCCGTGTGCCGCTGATTCTCGCCGGCCCGGGCATCACGGCGAAGGCGCGTTGCGCGCGGCCCGTGGAGCTGCTCGATCTTTTCCCCACTCTCGCGGAACTCTGCCAACTCGACGCGCCCAAGGATCTCGAGGGCCACAGTCTCCTGCCGCTCCTGCGCGATGCGAAGGCCCGGCGCGAATGGCCTGCCATCACGACGCACAACCACGACAACCACACCGTGCGCAGCGAGCAATGGCGCTTCATCCGTTACGCCGACGGCAGCGAGGAACTCTACAACTTGCGCAACGATCCCAACGAATGGACCAACGTCATCGCCCGTCCCGCCTACTTGGATGTGCAGCGTGACCTCGCCCGGTGGCTGCCCGCGAAGGGCGCCCGGCCCGCGCCCGGCAGCCGCGATCGCATCCTCACCCACGACCGCCAGACCGGCGCGGTCGTGTGGGAGAACAAGCCCATCGGCAAGGATGAAGCGCCGCCGGATTAAGTGTGGGTGGTCCAGCGATCATTCCAGACATCTGCCGTTCTTCTCCATCGCAAGGAGCCGGCTTGCGAGGTGAGTCGCCACAATGTATCGGCAAGCCTGCAGGCAGTAGTTGAGGCTTGGAGCGCATGGCGGCCGCGATTAGCTTCCATGACCGCGCATGAATCTGCCGCCTGATTACCACATGCACACGCACCTGTGCCGCCACGCCACCGGCACGGCAACGGAGGTGGCGGCGCACGCGGTGAAACTCGGCTTCACGGAGATTGGCTTCTCGGAGCATTGCCCGATGCCGCGCGATGATTGGGATGAATGGCACATCCATCAGCGCGACCTCGACACCTACCTCGCGCAGGTCGAGCAGGCGCGGCGCGATTATCCGTCGCTCATCATTCGTCTCGGGCTGGAGGTGGATTTCATCCCCGGCCAGGAGGATTGGGTGCGCCAGCTCGCCGCGCGCGCGCCCTGGGATTACTTCATCGGCGCGGTGCATTACGTGAGCGACACCTGGGCGCTGGATAATCCCTACGCGCTCGACGAATGGAAGCGCCGCGATGTGGATGAGGTGTGGGCCGAATACTTCCGCCGGCAAACGCTGGCGGCGGAGTCGGGTCTCTTCGAGATCATCGCGCATCCGGACTTGTGCAAGAAGTTCCGGTTCTATCCGAAGAATGATCCCGCGCCGCTCTACGAGAAGTTCGTGAACGCCCTGCGTCAGCACGACGTGGCGATGGAGTTGAACACGGCTGGGCTGCGGAAGGATTGCCAGGAGATTTATCCATCGGCGGCGCTGGTGCGAATCGCGGCGCAGGCGGGTGTGCCGGTGACGTTCGGCTCGGACGCGCACGCGCCGGGCGAGGTGGGGGCGGCTTTCGCGCAGGCGCTGACGCTGGCGAAAGACAGCGGCCACACGCAGACCTGCCGCTTCAACCAACGGAAGCGGGAGTTGATTCAGCTGTGAGGGATTCGCTGCGCTTCGAGCCGAACCAGCGTTTCTCCCGCAGGTCGTCGAGCAGCGAGTAGGTGACGGGCGTCACGAGCAGCGTGAGCAGGAGGCAGAGGGATTGTCCGCCGATGACGACGATGGCGGTGGCGCGGCGTTCCTCGGCGCCGGGTCCGGTGCCCACGGCGAGGGGAATCATGCCCGCGATGAGCGTGAGCGTGGTCATGAGGATGGGCCGCAGGCGGTCGCGGTTGGCCTGGAGAATCGCCGTGAGCCGGTCCAGCCCCTGCGCGCGGAGATTGTTCATGTGATCGATCTGGAGGATGGCGTTCTTCTTCACCACGCCGAACAGGACGAGGATGCCCAGCGCGGAGTAGAGGTTGATGGTTTGGCCCATGACCCAGAGCGAGAACAGCGCGAAGGGAACTGACAGCGGCAGCGAAAGCAGAATGGTGAACGGGTGGACGAGGCTCTCGAACTGCGCGGCGAGGATGATGTACATGAGGACGACCGAGAGCAGGAAGGCCCAGAGGAATTCGTTGAAGGTGGTTTCCAATTCCCGCGCGCGGCCGGCGACGCGCGTGGAGTAGGCGGGCGGAAGATTCATGGAGGCGACCTCGGCGCGGAGTGCGGCGATGCGGTCGGCCTGCGCGTAGCCGGGCGCGATGGCGGTGCGCAGCCGCACTTGGCGCTGGCGGTCGAGCCGGTCGATGCGCGAGACGGATTTGGCGGGGGTGAGCGACACCACATTGTCGAGGCGCACGAGACGTCCCCCGCTGCCGGGCACGAGCAGGCGCGCGATGGTCTCGGGATCGGCGCGGTCGCCCTCGCTCAGGCGCAGTTGCACGTCGTAATCCTCGTTGACGGAGGCGTCGCGGAAGCGGGAGACGCGCTGGTCGCCGCCGACCATCAGTCGCAGGGCGCCGGCGATGTCCTCGGTATCGACGCCGAGCTTCGCCGCGCGGGCGCGATCGATCTCCACGCGGAGTTCGGGCTTGTCCAACTTGAGGGTGGTGTCGGCATCAAGCAGGCCGAGCTGCGGCGCCTTCTTGCGCAGCGCCTCCGAGTAGGCGGCGAGGGAGTCGAGGTCGGGGCCGAGCAGCGCGAAGTCGATGTCGAAGTTGGGTCCGCCCAGGCTGAAGCTCTGCTGGTTGCGCAGGGCGATGCGCAGGTCGGGAAATTTCTTCAGCCGCCGCCGGATTTCCTGCTGTACATCGCGTTGGGAGTAATTCCCCTGGAAGGCGCGGGTCGGCGGCCATTGCGCGAGCCGGCCCCAGGAGAAGACGCGTTCGCTGTGCGGGGCGAGGCGCACGTAAAAGCGCGCCTGGTTCACCGAACCGAGAAAGCCGCCGCCGCCCGCCGAGGCGAGGACGAGGCGCACGCCGCGGACGGAGCGCAGTTCCTCCTCGATCTGCGCGGCCACGGCGTTCATGGCGGCGATGCTGGCGCCTTCGGGCGCGGTCACGTTCACGTCGAACTCGCCTTCGTCGGTGTTGCTGGGGACGTATTCCTGCCGGACCATTTTGTAGAGCGGGATGGACGACGCCATGACCAGCAGCGCGACGCCCGCCACGACCCAACGATGGCGCATGGACCAGCCGAGCATGGAGGCGTAAAGGCGGTCGATGTAACCGTAGAAACCGGAGCGGGACTTAACGTCGTTCGTAGCAGCCGACGTAAGGAGGCTCTGACTCTCGGAGGAAGAAGTTTGAGCCTCCTTACGTCGGCTGCCACCTGGAGTCGTTGCGCGCAGCAGCCGCGCGCTCATCATCGGCGTGAGCGTGAAGGAGACGAGCAGACTCACCAGCACCGCCACCGCCGAGGTGATGCCGAATTGGTAGAGGAAGCGTCCCGAGATGCTCGACATGAACGAGACCGGCACAAAGATGACAACGAGGCTCAACGTGGTGGCCATGACCGGCAGCGCAATCTCAGCAGTGGCCTCGCGCGCGGCGGCGAAGGGCTTTTTCTTCTTCTCCTCGATGAACCGGAAAATGTTCTCGAGCACCACGATGGCGTCGTCGATGACGATGCCGACCATGAGCACGAGCGCGAGCATGGTGACGCTGTTCAGCGTGAAGCCGAGCGCCTTCATCACGCCGAAGGTCGCGATCACCGAGGTGGGGATGGCCACGGCGGCGATGATGGTCGCGCGCCAGTTGCGCATGAACAGCATCACCACGAGGCAGGCGAGAATGCTGCCGAGGACGAGATGGACATTGATCTCGTGCAGCGCCTCGTGGATGTAGCGGGATTGATCACGGATGACCTCGAGCCGCACGTCGCCGGGGAGCTGCGCCCGCACCTGCTTGAGCTTCTCCTTCACGCCCTCGATGACGGCGACGGTGTTGGCGCCGGATTGCCGTCGCACGTCGAGGCTCACCGTCGGCACGCCGTCGAGCCGCGCGATGGTGCGCTGTTCCTTGGTGCCATCCTCGGCCCGGCCCAGGTCGCGCACGCGGATGGGCGAACCATTGCGGGTGGCGACGACGAGTTCGCCGAAGGCCTTCGCATCGGGCAGGCGGCCGATGGTCCGCAGCGTCTGCTCGCGCAACGGGGTGGTGACGTTGCCGCCGGGGATGTTGGCGTTCTGCCGCACGATGGCGTCGCGCACGGCGTTGATGGGAATCTGGTAGGCCGCGAGACGGTCGGCATCCACCCAGACGTTGATGGAGCGCTGAAGGCCACCCACGATCTCGACTTCGCCCACGCCGGCGGAGCGTTCGATCTGGACCTTGACGATCTTGTCGGCGATCTCGGTCAGCTCGCGCTGCGAACGCGGGCCGGAGAGCGCCAGGGTGAGCACCGGCGAGAGATCGTTGTCGTTCTTGGAAATGGTGGGCGGATCGGCGTCGCGCGGCAGGTCGCGCATCACGGCGGAGACGCGGTCGCGCACGTCCTGCGCTGCGGATTCTATGTCGCGGTTCAACTCAAAGGTGACGTTGACGAAGGAGCTGCCCTGGCCGCTGACGGAGGAGAGTTCCTTGATGCCTTCGATGGTGTTGAGGGCTTCCTCAATCGGCTGGGAGATCTGTGATTCCACCTCGGCGGGTGACGAACCGGAAAGCCGGGTGGTGATGCGCACGGTGGGCAGGTCCACCGCCGGGAAACGATCCACGCCCAGCTTGAAGTAGCCCGCGATGCCGATGACGACGAGCGTCAGGACGATCATCGACGCGAAGACCGGCCGGCGAATGCAGACTTCGGCGAGCTTTTGCATGGGCTACGGGCCGCCGGGTTGAGCCGGCTTGGCGGTCTGCGACGGCGGCCGCTCGCTCACGACAACAGGCTGGCCGGTGCGCAGGTTGCCGGGATTGAGAATCACGGTTTCTCCGGGCTTCAGGCCGGTGAGGATCTCGATCCAATCCGCGCCGTGCCTGCCGGTGGTGACGGTTTTCTCCAGCGCCTTGCCGTCGGCGATGGTGACGACTTTCTCCAGGCCGGCGAAGGTGACGATGGCCGCGGCGGGAATGGCCAACCCCGTGTCGCGATCATTCGTGACGATGTCGGCGCGGACGAATTGCCCGGCGCGCAGCACGCCGTCATTGGGAATGTCCGCCTCCACGAGGAGCATCCGGCTCTGCTCGGTGATGGCGGGGCTGAGCCGCGCAATTTTTCCAGTGACGAGGTTGTTGTGGCCCTCGACGCGCAGGCGGACAGCCTGGTCGGCGCGCACGTCGGCGGCGTCGCGCTCCGGGACTTCCAGCCGGAGACGGAGCGGATCGGTGCGCACCAGGGTGACGACCGGCGTGCCGGCCTGCTGGTATTCGCCGATGGTGGCCGGGCGGCTCTGCACCGCGCCGTCGAAGGGCGCGCGGAGGGAGGTGTCGGAGAGCTGCTTGTTCGCGAGGTCGAGTTCGGCGCGGCGCTGGGCCAGCGTGGCCTGGCGGGTGCGGACTTCTTCGAGCGCGCCTTCGTAACGATTGAGCGCGACGACGTAGGCGGACTCGGCGGTATCGACTTCGGAGGCGGGGCTGATGCCGGTCTTTGCCAGGCTCTGGATGCGCTCACGGTTCTTGGACGCCTCATCGAGCACGGCCTTCGCCTGGCGCACGAGGCTGGTCTTTTCCATCTCCACGACATCGTTCGTGCCGTCGAGAGACAGGCCGAGCAGGGCTCGCGCCTGGGCGAGCGCCGCGGCGGATTGGCGTACGCGCAATTCGTAATCTCCCGGGTCCACGCGCGCGATGAGATCGCCCTTCCGGACCACGCTGCCGAGATCCACGGCGAGCGTTT
>Ga0163144_10009330_pt1 | contig 21086 bp, 22 predicted proteins | sample OliLak19BULKMAT1_FD_123175 | JGI IMG/M metagenome (GOLD analysis project Ga0163144, IMG submission 123175) | Freshwater microbial mat bacterial communities from Lake Vanda, McMurdo Dry Valleys, Antarctica - Oligotrophic Lake LV.19.BULKMAT1 | ecosystem: Environmental > Aquatic > Freshwater >... | reverse complement strand
CTTCAAGGTTTCTTCAAATTGCTTTAGTTGGGCCGACAGAGTTGGCTGCCCCAAACGAAGTTTTTGAGCGGCTTTAGAGACGCCTTCTTCCTCGGCAATGGTCTTGAAATAATAGAGATGATGATAATTGATCCAGGGATTCATGGGAGCAATCTAACGAGAGAGCTTATTGATGTAAACATTGCTCAGCATTTTTAGTATTTGGTTTAACGATGCATTAAAATGCTTTTATCTAATTTCCCCGGCCCCCAGGCGGCTGGTAGTGTCTTTGCAAGGGCGGAAAGAGCAAATGGAAATTGATAGAGTTTTTGAGAAAATTAGAAAGTTTAAGTCTAACGGTAAGTTCAAAAGAAATTTACGGATCCTTCTGATTACCGGGGCTTTTGGCTTTCTTCTTGTGGCAGCTCTCGTTGTTTGGGCAGGAGTAGCAGGTTTCAACTACATCATTTCCGCTAGCAGGAGCTTGAGCATAAGCGAAAAAATGCCTTCTACAATTTCAAGTGCTGAGTGCTGGAGCAAAGCCCAGAGCTTACTAAACTTTCAGGTATGGCTTGATAAACCTGCCTTAGAGAATCTCGCTGGCTTAAAGAATGTATGCTTGGGAGCGGCATCTGGCGATGAAGCGAAAAGTTTGGAACTCTAATATGCTACTTTTCGAAGGCATGCCCCCACTCATCCAGGATGTAGCTTTTTAACAACTCATGTTTGAGTTGCGAAAATAGCCGCAACTTTTTCGATTCCCTTTTCTAAGAGAGGACGACTTTTCCAGGCCTCAAAGGTAATCTCTTTGGAACGCGCTCGATCATTGGCGAAAACTTTCATCCGTTCTTTGGCAAAGTCTTCATCAAGAATATTAAGGTTACATTCATCATTTAACCGAAATGATCTGTTATCGAAATTGGTGGAACCTACAGAAGTCCAAATTTCATCGACGATCATAAATTTGCAGTGGTACATCGAGGGTTGAAACTCATAGATGCGAATATCTTCTTGAAGTAACTCGCCCCAAGATCCTCTTGAAGCTCTGCGCGCAGTCGCGGAATCGATTTTCTTGCCAGGCGCAATCACTTCAATGCGCACGCCTCGGCGAGCGGTGGGTAAATAAATATCACCAGAAATTCCATATCCATAAAAACTGTCGTCCAATCGCGTATACAACTTGCTCCACTTAAGTGTTCCGCTGAGGTTTCCAATATTCGTATCTCGTTTGATGCCGGTTGCATTTTTGGTTGCCGTATAAGCGGGGAGTTTAGCGTTCCATCCTACGTAAGATCCGGCCTTTCCACTCACCTCAATTGCGAATCCGGCAATATTTCCCTGATCTTTTCCAAGTTGTGCTTGCGTGGGAATATCAAAAAACTCAAAATTAAATGAGTTTCGGCGAACATAAGGTCAGCAGCAATAATCGGAATTCCAAGGAATGAATATTAAACTTTAGTTAGATCAAAGCGCCCATGCTTGAATCACGGTCAGATCCGCGATACTGTTGAAGGAATAATGATGAAAGCTAAAAAAACAAAATTAAAGACCAGACTCCAAGACGCAACCAAGAAATCGAAAGCAACCCGAGCCGTTCGCAAACAGGCGAAAATGGCTAGTTCAGGAGTAAAAAGGGTTCAGGCTCACCTAAGTTCTCGAGGAAAACGAGACCAGGTCAAGAGAGATTCCAAGTCCATCTGATTGATGGGTCGATAAATTTTGGTGGATCGAGAGGGGCTGCTGTATGCCAAGGCAAGAATGCGCCGCTCGTTTAACGCTCTGAAAGGAGCGATAGAATCTCCTTCATCACTTTAGGTTTGGCTGGCTGAAAGTTTTCGAAGCGGCCTATCAAATTGTGGGACAGGAGATTCAATTTTAAAGATTTTCTGGAGCCAAAAGCAGATTTGATACTTGCCCGATTCGACGAATCACAGATCACGGTGATTTCCTTAGAAAACAGAAGTGGAAGTCCCTTGGAAGTTATCGACGCCCTCAGGGAATCGAGGTGAAGCCGCATCAAATCTACCATCCCAACGATATTCGAGGAATGTCGCTCGGAATCCTGAAGGCCCTGTTTATGGCCATGCTTTCCGCTCTTTCTTCGCCCAGCAACTTCGACAACTTTCCGAGACTCCTCAAGGGCGGCTGAAAACTGACTTGAACATATGAAGCTCAATTGCTTTCCATTCCAAAAATACGAGGCAACCCATTCTTGGGAGGCAACAATGATATAAATGGAGGTGGATCCAACACTGGATCTTTCTTTGAATGCCCGAGCATCCCTAAGATTTTTATTGAGTAATGCTGATGTCATAGATTTCTCCTTCTCGGCAGATCACATTCGTTCAATAATTGCACGACTTGCAAATATGTAAACCTAACCTAGGACAGAAGCGGAAAAAAGGCTCATGTCTAAAGTACTTTTTGCTGGAGCTACACTCTCGAAAGGAGAAATTATGCATATTCAAACTAATTCGAACTCGAGCCTTGATGTCGATGAACGACTGCAATTATGGATGAAAGAATCCCTTGAATCCGAGCTCGACCGATTCAGCGATCAGATTACTCATATCGAAGTTCATCTGAGCGATGTGAATTCTCTTAAAGGCGGAAGGGACAAACGTTGCCTCCTTGAGGCCCGTCTGGCCGGAATGGATCCCATCGCCGTAAGCGACCAGGCCGAAACTCTTGAGATTGCCGTCCATGGAGCAACAGACAAACTAAAGAAGTCTCTCGACTCCGCGATAGGCCGCCTGGGCGCTCGATCTTAGGGGCTCTGCAGATGCCTAGCGAGGAATTCGTTGTTCAATTAGTTCTCGCAAAGTCTTGATCTCCTGTTCCAATCTGACGAGATGTTCGATGTCAGCCTTGTTCATCTCCTTGCGCTCCTCCCGCTCTTTTCCTATGAAGAACGTCGCAACCGTCGCAGTGACATACCCAAAAATAGCAAAGGCATAGGTCGCTAGAATCAAACATAAAATCCTTCCTTCGGGAGACTTCGGCCAGAGCTCTGAACCCATTGTAGTGATGATCATCGCCGTCCACCAAAGCGCGGTCCAAAAATCGTCAAAGCGACCTTCTGGCGAAACATCTTTCTCAAAGGTGTACATCCCTACCGCACCGACGAAGGCCTTGCGTTCCTCGCGTGAAGCGCAAAATTCGAATTACACGAAAGATTCGAAAGATTCTGAGCGCTGGAATGAAAAGTGAAAGAGCTACGAGCCAGTTATTTTTGAGATATTTTATTTTCGAAGACGCCAGAAAAAATTCAAGGCCGAAATCTAAAATAAAGATCCCCCAAATCAAGACACTTAAGATTTCTTGCCATCGGTTTAGTCCTACGGTCAGTTCTAGAATCAACAGACCGAGCCAAACAATTCCTAGAAAGATCATGGGCCCGTCGAGACGCTCTTCCAGCTCCGAAAGATTCCGGTGTGGCGAAGAGGAATCGACAGGTGTGACTCTTTTTTTCATGCGGCGTTAAGCACCAGGATCTAAATTCTTCCACTCGGCGACGACGAAAGAACCACTTTCTTGTTTGGACCTGGGTTTGCCATTACTAGCTCTAAGACCTGATCCACGTTCTCGACCAATTTAATGGTAAGACAAGAGAGAACTTCGTCTGTGATGTCGGTTAAATCTTGTTCATTCGACTTTGGAATGATGACTGTCTTGATTCCAGCACGATGTGCTGCGATAACTTTTTCTTTAATGGCTCCGACACGGAGGATAGCTCCTCTAAGGGTAATCTCACCCGTCATCGCAAGTGACGGATCGACTGTTTTTTGAAGTAACCAAGAAGAGAGAGCTGTTAAAATTGTAATTCCAGCGGAAGGTCCGTCTTTCTGTATTGATCCCGTCGGAACATGAATATGAATATCTTTTTTATTGAAATCGATATCCAATCCGAATCGCTTTGCTTCTGCACGAATGTAACTAACGGCGATATCGCAAGACTCTTTCATCACTTCTCCGATTTGCCCCGTGACGGAGACCTTGCCCTTTCCCGGCATCATACTGACTTCCACAAAAACAATATCCCCTCCAAGAGAAGTCCATACGAGGCCCGTGACAACGCCGGGTCGCAAAGTCTGCTCACGAAGTTGAGGATAATGACGCGGGGGCCCCAGGATTTCAAGCATCATGGGTTCGTCGAATGAGATTTTCTTTTCTCTGGTTGTATGTAATCGGTAGGCAGCTCCTCGACATAGCTGCGCAAGAAGATGCTCAAGATAGTGTACGCCCGCTTCTCGAGTGTATCGATTAATTAAAAAAAGAAGATTTGTATCAGTGATTTTGATTTGCTCACTTTTCAGCCCCGACGCTTCAATCTCGTCAGGCAGGAGATTCTTTTTGACAATCCGAAGTTTTTCTTCAGGCGTATAAGCGGACAATTGAAAACTCTCAAGACGATCCCGCAGTCTAAAAGGTATCTCATATATGCTGTTAGCTGTTGTCATAAAAAGAATATCCGACAGATCGAATGGCAATCCTAAATAGTTGTCGCGGAATGTGCTATTTTCCTCGGGATCAAAAAGCCGCAACAGCGTGGTGGCAGGATCGGTCGCCCATCGGCTTCCTGGTTGATCGATTTCTTTCAAAAGAATGACGGGGTTCAGTACTTCCGATTTTATGAGACCCTCTAAAATCCGGCCGAATCCTGGGGACTTTCGTCCGCGTTTTCCTCCCCGAAGCGCTTTTTCTGTTTCTAAATCACTAAGATTGAACTCAATAATGTTTCGTCCGAGAGCGTCTGCAATGGCATAAGCCAAATTAGTTTTGCCAACACCCGGTGGTCCAAAAAAGCAAAAGACGGGTCCCTTAAGTGAATGTTTTAACGAAGCGACTGCAATATATTCAACGATTTGTTGTTTAAGCTTATCTCGGCCCACATGATAACGATCAATTTTTTTGTAAAATTGCTCAGGATCTAATTGATCTATTGTTTTCTTCTTCCAGGGCAGTTTGCTTACCCCTTCGAAATAGATCTTAAGACTTCGGTAATCGGGAGATTCTGGCGCCAGCTTCTCAAACTGCTCTAATTCATCTTGAAGTGAAGCCCACAAAGTAGATGACAGCTTTTCTTCAAGTTCACTCCGAATTTTTTCAACAGCTTTTGACATGCGAAATTCTTAAGATGGTTGCCAAAGAGTCTTATCCTTTAAAGTTTCCACTGAGTTAAATTAAAATTGATATCCTCCGCTCAAACCGAAAGCGAGAGTGGCGAGATCTCGAGTTGGTGCATCGAGAGGAATGGATACAAAAGCATTTCCCACCATTTTATTATAAATTCCAGAAACTGAAGGAACGAGGGCCTGGCGAAATGAACCTCTTTGATCCGACGTAGCGTCGTCTAGCCAAATCGTATTATATTCTAGATTCACATTTAGATTTTGCATGGGATGCCAGCTTCCTCCGGTTTGCATGCGAAATGAGTTCCGATTCTTATCGTTCGAGCCAAAAGAATTTCGGCTGACATAGCTGTAGGCATAGTCAAGATTTGCTTTTGCCGACCAGTAGTTTTGACTGGCAAAAACGCCCACTCGTGGATTAAATGTCGTGGCATACGGAAGGTATCGATACAGATCAGCGGTTGGGTTTACCATAGCCACTGTATTCCCTTCGGTGGAGCGCGAGCTTGGGAGAAATAAATCTCCGGCCCCAAAATATCCCCAACGAAATACGTCTGTCGTCTTGCTAAGACTTTGATTCCAATTGAAGCCTAGATTAATATTGCCGAGAGCATTTTCACCGCCAGAACCGACAGCATTTTCGGAAGCAGAATAAAATGGAAAGCCGCCCAGAAGGCCCACGTTTGGTCCAACTTGGCCAATAGCTCTCAACTCAAACGCAGCAATGTTTCCTGAATCTAGCGTCCCGCGCGCTTCAGTCACAGTGTTGGTAAAATTGAGGTTTACCGTTGAATCCGGGGTGGGATTTTCTCCTACATAATACGGCGACGCGACGACGTGGTTGAAACTCAAACCTATCAGGGCGATCAACGAATAAAAAAAATGTTTCATAACTTTTCTCCTCTTTTTTTAGTCTTTAGTTGCTTTTCTGCTCATGGTGCGTGTGAAACTTAGCCCAAAAAATACCGGAACGGGCCTAACTTTTGGTCCGAAAATGATTTTAAAGATAACCTAACGTCACATCGCAAATCTATTCAGGAGGCAGACTACTCTAGAATTTCCAGGCACCTCCGGCGGTCGGTCTCCGGAAGCGTACTTTGGCGAATGCTTTCTAGAAGAAATTCGATTTCAGTCTGTATGTCGTGCCGATGAACGTCTTGAATGGCGCGGCCTTTTAACTTTTTCAGACATTCAGCTAGACGACGCATCACCATCTGACTCGAAGTGGTATATTGACGGATGGGGGAGAACGCTAAATGTAAAATCTCTTCAAACATAATCGGAGGAAAGAGAAAGCGAATATTCTGTTCCTCATCCAACTGGAAACATTCAGGAAATCTGCGTTCCAACATTTCGCTCAGGGCCGCGGTCAGACAATCGAGGCAATGAATCGCCGTAAACGGATCATTGATACCGGGCGAAAGTGCGCGCACGGCTATTTCGACTATCTGAGAGATCGAACATTCAATATCTTCAAGCGGTGTTCGTGAAGGTCCCAGAATAAATTGATTTCTCAGTTTTTCCGCAAGGCGATCCGAAAGCTTTACGCCGGGGAGAACCTGAAGGAGGGGATCTTTGTTTAACACATAAGCGCCAGGTCTCAACGCAGTTCGAAGCACGCACCCCTCTTGTTTGGCGAGATGCGCCAAAGTGTTCGATCCAATACTTTGAAGGTAGCCGGATTTTTCAGAATAAACAGTAAACGCCTCCGTCCAGTTATTCGAATCACTGAATTGCCGAAGTGGCTTAAGATCTTTGTCAGGAAAGAGTTGTTTGATACCTGCCTGAAGCTCCCTGAAGGCCTCGTGAACGACGTTCGGTGCCTGGATCGAAACAGAAATATGATGAATAAAATATACAAGAGTTGCGAGCGAAGCCATAGAAAGGAAAATTGAAAATGTAATAGAAACCCAGGGTACGAAAGCTTCACCGTTGATTTCGCTGAGAGTTCTTAAAACAAAAAGAGCGTAGATGAAGGTCGAAACGAAGGTGCCCAAAACGAATTGATTCCCCCGATCACGAAGAAAATTTCTGAGGATGCGTGGTCCGAACTGAGAAGACGCCAAAGAAAGGGCAACAATGGTGATCGAGAAAGTGACGCCGGTCAGACTAATCGTCGTTGTTGCGATAGTCGAAAGTACCTCGCGAGCTCCGTCAAGACCTCCGACCCAGATAAATTGGAGTTTAACTAAAATATCGTGGTTATACCGTCGATCAACCCAGATCAAAATGAAATGAAGAGTGATAGCGCTCAACGACATGATCAAAGGAAGAAACCAAAATCCAGTTCTCAGTTTGTCCCAAAACTTCAAAAATTTTAAGGACCAGCGCATAGAAGCAGGAATTCTATCTTTAATTCGTCCCCTCGAAACTAACGAAAGGGAGGTTGGCTAGAAGGATCTATCTAACAACCGCTCATTGGCCTAGGCTTCACAAGATGCCTTTAGCAGGTTTCAAGATCCAAACATTTCATAATCGTGCGCGAAAGAGTTTGCGACGATTTGCGCAAGGAACCATTCTGGCCATTTCAGTGACGTCAATTTTGTTCATGATATTTTCGGCGGAGGCTCAATCGACTTCCTCCAATAGTATTTCTGATTCTTCTTCCCAGTCTGCCGTGGAGGCGACGACAACTTTAAACGAACTCCTTCGATCCAGCATTTCCTTTCTTCCTAAACTACTGATTGCCACTGCCATTTTTATCGCCTTTTATCGCCTTTTTTTTCTTATCAAAACTCGTGGTCGTGATACTGCGACGTGTTTTAAAATCTTGGAGAAAAACAAAAGCAGTTTCTGTCCTCGTACAGATTAGCCTCATCCTAGGAGGCCTTGCCATTGCGCTCAGTGTGCTTGCTGGAGACATTCGAGCATTACTCGGATCGGTCGGTCTCATAGGTCTTGCACTTTCGTGGGCGCTTCAAACTCCCATTGAAAGCTTTACGGGATGGTTACTTAATTCCTTCCGAGACTACACCTTCTCTATTCGATGCAGGTTTTCAAGAATACGGCTCGACGTGTGTTAGGCCCTCAAATGCAGAATGTTGCGGAAGAATATCAAGCTATTTTGAGTCGCGAGAATCTCGAATTTGAGGTGCAAGAGGAGCCACAGGTTTACGCTTCGCCAACGCCCTCCTGGATTGATCTTACGATAAGATACCTCGCGCCCGTCCGACAGAGAAGACGTTCATCAACCGAAATTTTTGTAGCGATACAACTCGAAATGGATAAACCGGAACATAAAAGCAAAATCATATCCTCTTACCCCACGCAAATCATTATGAACCGAACACCTCGTCTACCCCCCAATTCTGCAAATTGAACTCCCATTTTAGGGTTTAACTAAAGGAAGTTACTCTATGTTTGGGCTTTAGTGTCTAATAGCTTCAAAAAATGAGGCTCAGTTCATGCGTACAGAATCCACATCCACGAATCAGTTCAACCCCAACTGGACTAATATTGCCTTTATTGTCCCTATGCATATTTTAGGACTGACGCTATGGCCACTTTACGTTTTTTTAGGAGGCGGAATTCAATGGCAGGAATGTGTTGCTTTCGGGTTTATGTATTTTCTCGCTGTCCTGGGTATTAATGTTGGATATCATCGCGCTTTTTCTCATAAAAGCTATACGCCTTCGAACTTCATGAAATGGATGATTGTTCTTGGAGGTGCTTCGACCGCAGAAGGGTCGGCTCTTACGTGGTGTTCAGATCACCGGGAGCATCATAAATTTCAAGATACCGATCTAGACCCTTACAATATCAATCGCGGTTTTTGGTGGGCTCATATGGGGTGGATTCTGGGATCAACATCGACTAAAAATTATTCGAATTGTCCGGATCTCTCTAAAGATAAACTTTTGAAACATCAAGATCGCTACTATGGCACCTGGGTTGTTCTGACCTGTTTCGGTTTGCCCTTAGTCATAGGCTTTCTTTTGGGTCGACCCCTGGCCACATTTTTACTCGCTGGAATCACGCGTTTATTTATTTATAATCAGCTGACCTTTTTAATTAATTCCTATGCTCATTATTTTGGGCGTCGTCCTTACTCCACAGAAGTTACGGCCCGCGATTCTTTAGTGTGTGCCATACTCGCGCAGGGCGAGGGTTGGCATAACTATCACCATCGTTTTCCATGGGACTATCGAAATGGACATCGTTTTTACCACTGGGACCCCTCCAAATGGATCATTTACGTTGGCCAACATCTGGGCTTGACCTCCAACTTGAAGCGAACACCGATGACCGAAATTTTTCGAGCTCAAATTCAAGTTCAGCGAAATAGAATTGGATCTCTAAACCCAAGATCGCAGTTTTTATTCGAAGCAATGGAAGCGGCCCTTTCTCGATGGACTGTGCTCACCTACGAATGGAGGCGTTTTAAAGAAAGCGTTGAGGATAAGAGCTCTGACCAGATTCTTCGCGTTCGGCAGAGCATACAACGGGCGAGAAACGATTTTAAATTTCATTATTCGAGTTGGCAAAGATCGCTGCAGATTACAAAAGGATCGCGGTGCCCGAAAAGCTAAAACGCTCTCTTGGTTTCGCGAGTCTTCTTTTTTATGGAGTGGGGGTTATCATTGGAGCGGGAATTTACTCGATCATTGGAGCCGCCGCACGGGTCGCGGGTTACAACTTATGGTTGAGCTTTATACTTGGGGGAGTCGCGGCACTTCTCACGGCCCTTTCTTACGCCGAACTAGTCACTCTTTTTCCTCGCGCTGGAGCCGAATATATCTACATTCGAAAAGCACTGCCCGGCTGGCGCTCTCTTTCGTTTGTGATTGGATTTTTAGTCGCTGTGACGGGAGCAACAACCAGTGCGACAGTGGCCCTTGCCTTCGCAGGCTATTTTCAAATGTTTTTCAACCTGCCCTTTTTTTGGGTGGCCTTTATCCTTTTGGGGATATGTACGGGCGTCAATATTCTTGGAATCCGCCAGGCCTCTTGGGTCACCATAGCTTGTACGTTAGTGGAAGTTGGAGGGCTTATCGTGATCATCGGCTTTGGGCTTCCTCAATTTTCATTGGAAAAATTTGCGTTTAAGTCGTTTGACGGAGTGGTTTCAGGAGCTGCGCTTAGTTTTTTTGTCTATACCGGATTTGAGGGATTGGCGAATTTGAGCGAAGAAGCAAAAGAGCCTGAGAAGCATCTCCCTCGAGTTCTTCTTTTAAGCGTTGCCATTACGACCGCGCTCTACATTTTAGTTTCAATAGCGGCTTTGTCCATGGCCAGTCCGGAAGCTCTTTCGGAGAGTGCTTCGCCACTCGCCGCTGCGATTGAGCAACGATCTCCTCGAATGGCTCAAGCCTTGGGTTGGATCGCCCTTGTCGCTACAGCAAACACAGCCCTGATTGCACTTTTGGTTGCGAGTCGGCTTTTGTATGGGATGGCCAGAGAGGGCGATATGCCAAAAATACTATCTCGGGTTCTTTCTAAACGTCAGTCTCCTTTTGTGGCAGCTCTTTGCGTTCTCATAGTCGCCGTCGCGATTTTACCCTTTGGTCAGTTGGCATTCGTAGGAAGTCTTTCTTCTTTTATTACGCTCATTGTGTTTGTAGCCGTCAATTTCGCGATGATTTTTCTTCGATTTCGACTCCCCGAGCTGGACCGGCCTTTTCGAGTCCCATTTGCAATCAAGCGCTTTCCCTTGATCCCACTTCTCGCGATTTTATCCTGTATTGGTCTCATGTTTAAATTTGAGGGCCGAGTCTATCTCGTAGGGATAGGCTTTCTGCTGGCGGCCTTCGCCGTTTACGGTAGCAGATTCTTAATGAGAGGAATAAATTCTAAAAGTGCGAGCTAGTTCATACGTTAGCGGATCATGATTTGTTTTTTCTAAAATCGCATGAACCACTGCAAAAATGTGTTTACGGACTGCCCCTGTTCATCCGTAAAATTTTCCCACTCTGTCGAAAGCATAAAATGACTTCCGAGCTGCTTTCGAAAACTTAAATGCTGCTCACTATCTTCATCAAGACCAGAGCCGTACTCAGCAGAAATCCCACCGGGAAGACGAACACGAACAGAATAAGTATGAGTTACGGGATTGTATCCGATCGACTCAATCGGAGTGGAGGCAAAAAGATAAAGAGACGCCAGCCCAAACGCTCCGCTCGTAAACGCAGCGTTTGCATTTCCCACCGTAGCGGCCTCTCCTGTGCCGAGAGACGTGCGTCCAAAAAGAATGAGAGAAATAATTTCACTCTGACTAAGAGGCGGATCGCTCGTGAAGTGAATATTTGGTTTTGAGGTTTGGCCAGTCAAATGAATGTCGATTGTTGCTTCTGAGGTTTTGTATTCAATCAGACCGTCGATTTTGCTTAGATTCGAATCTGAAACCGATGTAAGCCTTAATTTTTTGACTAGCGCTTGGCGCCTAAAAATTTGAATCGTAAAAGGTCTTGTAAAAACTGTCCCCGTTCGATTCTGATTTGTAATGTGATAATCGAGAATCACGGGTATAGCGTCGACGGCTAAATTTGTTCGAAGAAGTAGTGGATCGTCGGTTCGAATCCTCATTTGAAACCGCAAGGACTTCACTTCGGACAACTTCGGAGGCTGCGCCCGGCCTTCTCTTTGAATTCGCGAGTCCCATTGGAGGTTGGGTATATTCGTAGGGTCGATTTTAGGGAGCTGAAGCTCTACCTTTTTTAGTTTAAGATCGAGCTTCAAGAGAGGGTTTGTGGAATTAACTTCCGACAGAATTCCGGAAAGATCTACATTCAGTTTTTGGTGCGGGCTTTGAAGGTCGGTATGTAAACTTACTTGCCATTCGTTCAGAGATTTTTCAGAGATAACTCTTAGCTGAATCGGCCCTTTCAAAACATGAAAAGGAGCAAAAATCGCGAAGGAACTACCGTGAAGAAGGTCGACAACGAGCGAATGAGGGACACTAATCAAAAGTTCTGGAGGTACTTCACATTCATTTATACTCTGAACGGGCAAATAAATTTTACAATTCGCGTGCAGATGGGCCCGCACGAGCGGATCTCTGTTTTTAATTTCGAGATTCAGTTGAGAAGTTAAAAAATTGTAACCGGCCTGTACATCAAAGATTAAAAATTTAGCCCATTTTCCTGCGGTCTGAATCTCGCTCTCGGCCGAAACATGGATTTTGCTGAAAATAGAAGTCTTCGGATCAATATCAATTTGGAAGGAAGAAATATGAGTTTCTATTCGGGTACGATTCCACTTTGCCTTTAAAATACCGCTTAAAAATAAACTGGATGGTTTGATTTCAATATCTAAGACGCTTTCTAGTGAAATTCGTTTTTTTCTTAAAGAGCCCTGAAAATTCAGAGAGAGGCGATTGTTTTGACTCGGATGAGGTTGTAGTTCGAGGCGAAAGACTTGATTGGGACCCTCTAAATTTGCATTCAGAATTGGACGGCCCAGGTTATCTTCCTGCCATCGCCCCTTTAGTACAAACATCGAATTTCTTTGGACTGAAAATTCAATGACAGGCTTCGGATTAGCTGTCCGACTGACGTGAATCAAATAAATGTCTCCATCCCATTCCAATTTTTCTACAAAAATTTTCAGCTCAGACCATTGAGTGGGGCGTAGTAATTTTACTATTCGTTGAATCAACTCACTTTTAGGAAGAGAAAGGGAGTTCAGTGTTGTCGTCTTTTGTTCAGAAGATGGGCTGGGATCTATGATTTTAATATTATCGGAAACGGCGATGAGTTTTTGAAACGAAATCGGCAGGATGGGATACGGCCAGCTCCAGAGAGACACCGCTTCAAGCTTGCTCAGACATCCATTCACTCGATCATTTTTAATGCATAAGTTTTCTGCTTCGATCGAAATTTCTTTTTTCTTCCAGGTTTTACTTGTAATTTTGATCTGAAGGTTGTTCCAAGAGGGTTGAGAAGAAGAAGCGAATTTTTGAACGAGAGAGCTCAGGACATTAGGTGTTAGAATCCACTCAGGTCGTATGATCAAAATCCCGATGAGTATGCTCACTATCAGAATAAGGGCGGAGAATATTTTTAATAAAATTCGCAGGGCTTTCATTTTTAAAACTCCTGTCCATAACTGAGAAAAAACTGCCAGTGGGAGTCTACATTCTTTATTTGCGGCCCCCAAATGAATCCATGTGCAGCCGTTCCTCTAAAAACGCCTATCTTTGTGTTCCAACGAATTCCAGCTCCTGGGGAAGAATATGTAGGTCCATTCAGTCTGAAAAAACCGTCACCGCCCCAAGCCATATCTAAAAAAATAAGCGGCTGAATGCCGTAAGGAAAAAAATCTCCAGTCCTTAGTTCGAAGCCATTATAAACAAAAGATCGAAAACCAACCCCGTTGTTAGGAATTTCTTTGCGGGAGAATCCTCGAACATCCGCGTCACCCCCTAGAAAAAAACGCAGTTGAGGCGGAAGAGACAATTGAAAGCCATCATTCGGAAACCAAAAGGTCCCTAGGGAGGTTCTCCAGCCAAAAACTGCATAAGGCGGACTAAAATCACCTAAGTTCCAAAGCACGATCGAGTCGATAGAAAAGCGATGAAAGGTCGAGGAGGAATAAAGTTTCTGAAATCTCGAATAGGAATTAAAAATGACATCCCAACCGGTTTCAGGCTTAGAAAGATAATATTCAAACGAATGACTCATCAACCGGAGCTGACCTTTAAAGGAAATAAACCGAGCGTTTGTAGGCCCGTTCCCTTTTTGTGTATCGACGAATTCATAGGCCGGACCATACGAAGCTTGAAGATTAAAGTGAGAGAAATCATGATTCGTCGACGCGAAGGCAGAGATTTCCGCTGAAATGGCCTCATATTTCTCTTCCGAAAATCGGGTTCCTTTGAGTCGAGGCAGCAGATGAAATCGCGAGCTCGCTTCTAATGGAAACCAGTCGGCTGAGATTTCTGCAGATTGTTGAACGAATGAGGCATCCAGTTCTGCTTTAAGCGTATTGGCATTTTTTCCAAGACCCAAATTCTTCCAGCGGATCTGGCCCTTCAAAAGACCTTCGGTATCAATACCAACACCGATCGTGATCAATCGTGGCTTGCCGAGGATTGTCTGCTGCCGAATTCGCAGCGATTGAGAGGGACTACAGCGAAGATCGTAATAGGCACTCAAGAAAAAATCGTCTTTCAAAACTCGGAGCGAGCTCAAAGTAAGAAGTCGATTATCTATTGGCTCTCCAATATGAAATGCTTCATATCGCTGAAGAATTTGAAAGTTGTATATGTCGCTTGATGGTCGTTCAATTTCAGTAAGAAGATGAATTGGCCCCGAATCAATTTGGACTCGAATCTCTCCTAAGGGGGATGCCTTGATATCGATATGGGGGCAGCCATAGCCCTGATTTTGCAATTCAGATCGGATCCAACTGGATAGCTCATCAAGTTTTTTAGGCGTCAAAATAGCTCCGATTAAGTTTCGTCGCTTATGAAGTCTTAATAGATTTGTGGGAATTCCAGTTATCAAAATGCTTGTTATTCGAGACTTTTCTCCAGGGATAAGCGTTAAAATGTTATCTGGTTCATTCGAATACTTTGGACTTTGATAACCCCTCTGCTGAAGAAACCGACTTACGAATAGCTTTCGTTGATTTCTTGGAATGGATTTCCATGCGTTAACATTCGGATCACCACACAGAAGCTCACGTTCATTCTTAGAAAGGTCGAGTGAAGCTTTATTCTGTAACCTGAGTCCCGGACAAATTTCGTAAGATCGTTCAGGAGAGTCGAGGGGGAGAAGAATTAAAATGGATATCAAGAAGGGGCTCATAGGCAGATTTCCCCCTTTAGCCTTGATTTATCTTATGGTCGAGCGGGAGATTCTTTCTCCGATTTCACTCTCGCCAGCTGAGCCTCAAGTTGTTTCAAATTTTCTGCCAAATCATTTCGAAGCGATTCGAATTGAGCGCTATTTGCTGTTTGCAAGCTTGAAACTTTTGCCTGAATCTTTTCTCTTTCAGCACGAAGGTTTGTAAGATTCGCTTCAAATTCTGAGCGCTTCCCACTTTCAAAGTTCTGGATTGATTTCGAATATGTTTGAAGTTGCTCGTCCAAGCGTTTCACTTTCTCTTGAAGTTCTACCGCCTGGGCTTCACGAGTCGCCTTCATAGCCTCTTCAGTTTTGTCGATTGCATTCTCGGTTGACGACTCAGAGGTGGGTGTTGTCGGCGTGCTGTTACATCCAACGAGGGAAAATGACGCTATTAAAGTAACGCATCCTGTAAATTTTATTGCTCTTAAAAGTTTGTAGTTAATCATATATAATTGTTTAGAAAATCACCGGGCGTTTGGCTTCTCACTAAAGAAAGCTGCTTCATCCCATTCGCGACTAATTAGTTGACCCTGAATAGCCGATTCTATGGCTCCGATACCTTTCCTTAGGTGGGTGTTGGACAAATTGCATCGGCTACCTTGGAAAATAAGGCATTTATGGCAGACTTCTCCTCGTCCCTTTATTCACCCACTGATTCAGCTTTGGCGAAAATTCCAAACGACATAAGCGCAGCAATAAATCAGATAATCGTCGGAAAGGAATATCCCTGCGTTCCTGCAATGCGTTCAATCTTAAGCGGGAGTTATCTGGTTGGAGTATATCGAGATTTTGGAACGGGTCGTCAGGCCGATCGGCTTTATCAAGATTTGATGTATTTCCGAGAAAAACAAAAATCGATGCAGTCTCTCTATTATAGTTTTTGGGCCATATTCGACGATCGGGAGTGCTCCTTTCCGGATTTCGAAACTCGACTGTGGAATGAACTTTCTCAGTTGGCTTCTCGACCCGAAAACTCTGCCGCGTGGGACAAAAATTTCAGCGATGATCCCCAACAGGAAAACTTCTGCATAAGTTTGGGAGGCGAGGCGTTTTTTGTAGTGGGAATGCATCCCGATAGTCCGCGCCTAGCTCGACGATTTCCATTTCCCACCCTCATATTTAATTTATATGACCAATTTGAAGAGCTCTCTCGTCGTGGACAATACGAAGCAATCGTTAAGACAAATCGAGAGCGAGAATTGTCCTATCAGGGGTCGCTCAATCCGATGGTTGAAAAGTACGGGGACAAATGGGAGTCGATTCAATTCTCAGGGAAAGAGAATCTGCCGGAATGGAAATGTCCCTTTCATCGCACCGAATGGAAGCATATTGCTCCGCAGACGGGGACTGCGTTTGAATTGAAAACCGGACAGTCTTTAACGGTGACTGATCCGACTGGAAGGCAAGTCGCGGATTTGTTTTGTTTCGGTGCAAACGATAAAATGGAGCGCCTCTCTGCGGGGCGTTCAATTGACTATGCCGATTCAATTTACCTTACCACCGGCCAATTTCTATACTCTAATCGTAGTCGGCCGATGTTAAAAATTACGAAAGATACATGCGGTCATCATGATTTGTTGATGACTCCCTGTAGTTTGAAAATGTTTCAACTTGAAGACGATAATGAAATTTACCATCCCAGCTGCGATGAAAATCTCGCAAAAGCTTTTGCAGCTTATGATATTAGGGCTGACGAGATCGGTACGACCTTCAATATTTTCATGATCGTGAACGTAGACGAGAAAGGCGGTCTTAAAATAAACCCGCCACTCTCTAAAGCAGGCGATCAAATCACTTTGGAAGCGCAGATGGATTTGATTGTGGGGCTTACTGCTTGTGCTCACGAGCCCACGAACGGCGGGCGCTGCAAATCGATCTCTTACTCAATCGGTTAAATTTCAGAATGAAGTGCAGGCAATCTTTTTTACGTATTGAGGGTTTTTCATTTTTGGATCAGATTTTTCATCTGGACTTTTTTCTCTAGCGGAGATTCTGCTGGACCTGCAATCACTTCGCCATTTGTTTTGAACCTTGAGCCATGACATGGACAGTCCCAAGTTGTTTCCGCAGAATTCCAGTGGACGATGCATCCCATATGGGGCAAACAGCGGTGAGAGCGGTGACCTTTCCATTGAGATCGCGATAAATCGCGAACCTCTCCCCATCGATTTTGGTAACCACTCCTTCGCCTGGTTTAACACTTTCAATGGACCTGATTTCATTCGCAGCTATTCGATCTTTAATGAGATAGTAAGGATAATCCTTATTCTCCTTAAGGTAATTCCAAGTTCCGCCGAAAATCTTTTTTCTGTGAACATCGAAGAGTGATTTCCACGGATTCTTTTTCCCAAGGGCTGCATCGCATGCCATAAGACCGCTAAGAGTTCCGAAAGTCATTCCGTTTCCAGAAAATCCCGTTGCCACAAACTGTCGATCGGCGATTTCGCCTATTAAAGGTAATCCATCATTTGTGTTAATAATTTGACCTGACCAGCCCAAATCCATTTCAGCGTCTGGCAAATGCGGCTTTAGCGTGGAAAAAAGTTTCTCGAAAAGACTATCGGTGTGTACTGCCTGTCCTGTTTTATGATCTTCGCCACCGAAGATCGCATAATCAAATGCATCCCCGCGATCAATTCGCAGATAATAATAGGGATCCGAGGTGTCCCAGTAGAGTGCCTCGGAATACTTTCCTTTAGGCAGTTTCAGTCCAATCGCGTAGGTGGAGTAAGCGGCAAGTTTCGTTTGAAATAAAGTCGCCAGAAGCGTATTTCTGTTCCCCAAAAGGGGCATATGAGTTGCAATCACTACGTAGTTACCTTGAATGGAATGACCATTTGCCATAATTTTTAGAGGATCATCTAAAAACTCATTCACTTCCGTATTTTCGAAAACGTGGCTTCCATTTCCGGGAATTGTTTTTAACAGTCCAGCGAGATATTTAACGGGATGAAATTTTGCTTGATTGGCGAAGCTGATACCCGGGCGCTCGAAGATAGGAACAGAATCCAAATACTGTGCATCAAACTCGAAATGATCAGCCAGCTGGGTATCCTTTTTTAGATTTTCAGCTTCTTTAGAACTCTTTCCTGTCAACGATTCAAAAAGATAGGCAGGCACCCACGAGAAATCGCAATCGATATTCTCTCGATTCAGGTTTGCATGAATGAGATCAATTGCCGCACGCCCCGCGTCCCAGACAGCCGAACCATGGTCCTCTCCGAACCTTTCTACTAAACGATGAAGTCTTAAATCTGTCACCTGCGTGAGATGGGCCGTTGTATGTCCCGTCTCAGCCCTTGAACACTTGTTTCGTTCAAGAAGAGCCACGCTCAGTCCAGCTCTCTTAAGGAGGTAGGCGGCCGTGATACCCGTGATTCCGCCACCGATGATAATGACATCAACACTAAGATTCGCCTCTAACTTTGGAAAACTTGGCAGTTTCGGGTCTTGAATCCAAAGAGATTTGGTATTCATAATCAATCAATGCTTGGCTTGCTCTAAAATATTTTTCTCAGCTTTGACCAACTTGTTATAAACGCCGATTATCAGGAGGCTCGGAGCCCAAAGACCGACGAAATTGGCCAAGTCTTTCTTCTTTGTCATTGCAAGTCCTGCTGAAAGAACCATGCTTCCCACGGCCAAACCTAAAAAGTTTAAACTCGGCAATTTGGATGTTAGATTTTCAATTTTTCGGGTCGAGAGGCCCTCGTTATTTGGCAAATCATTCTGCAATTGATTATGACGTTCGTCTTGTATCATGTCGAAGTTTTTACTGTCGGTATTCATTTTTGTTTGATTTGTTTGATTCATTTCGATCTCCTTAAATTTGTTAATTTCTTTCACATACTTTAAGCCGAAAAATAGGAGGGGATACTATCCAAAGGTGGGTGCGAAATATTTTTTGCGAGTAAACCCTCATTGATAAGAGCATACGAACAAGATTATTCAGTGGTTTAAATGGTTGGCCTACCTTTCGGTAGTATTTGAATCACATTGAAAACCGTAAAAAGGATGCAGTTAGGAAAACTAAATTATGACTACAATCAGAAAAATTATTTTAAACACAGCGTCAGGATTCGAGAAAGGAAACTTAGTATGGGCATTTTAATTACAATTATCATTGGTTTGGCTATTGGAGTGGTCGCAAAACTCTTAATGCCGGGTCGGGACCCCGGTGGATTTGTGATCACAGCGTTGATTGGAATTGGCGGCGCGGTCATTGCAACCTATTTGGGGCAAGCAATGGGATGGTACGCTTATGGCCGGCCTGCCGGATTTATCGCTTCAGTATTAGGGGCGATGCTTCTGCTCTTTATTTATCATTTGGTAATGCGAAGCGGAACGTTCTCCAGACATCACAAAGTAGGTTCATGACCAGGCTATTTGCTCGGCATGCAATTGGATATTTGATGGTTCGCAACTCACGGAGTTCAGAATGAGCCGAAAATCTAAAATTATTAATCTAAGAAACAGAAATTCAACAAACCAAGATTCAGCAAACAAAGGAGAATGGACCATGTCAGATAAATCAATGTCGTACGACAAAAAGACTCAAGATTACTCGAGCGATGATTATTCAAAGAATGAAAGTAAGGACTCGATGTCTTCCGGCAGTGAAAAAGTGAAAAACATTACAAGTGGCGTGCGAGACAGTATTAGAGAAGGTTTCGGTGAACTGGAAAATAGGGCCGAAAACTTGGGAGAGACGTTAATGGAAAAGGGTCAATACGTTGGCCGAATTATTCAAGAACGAGTTAACCGCGATCCGTGGATGTTCATTGGAGGAGTTGCTATAGCTGCATTTCTTCTTGGAATGGTCTCGGGTCGAAGAGCCTCTAAATCGTCATAATTGCTATCACCTCCCAGGGCTTCTCCTGGGAGGTTGTTTAACTATAAGGGAAGATAGCGGCATTTCCCAGACAACTCAGTCTCAAAAAGAAAGGGCCAGGCGATATCACCTGGCCCTCTTTATTCTCGTGAGATTAAATCTGTTTGAGCTGTTATCGAGAATCTCCTGAGCGCTTCTGATCATTAGAGCCAGAGCGGTGTTGATCGTTCGAGGAAGAGTTTTTGTTGGACTCTGAGGAACCCTCGTCGCTTCGCTGGCTATCACGATCGTCTCGTCCTGGATTTTCAGCTGGATTTTTAGCCTTTGCTCCATCTTTTTGTTGGTCGTTTTGTTTCGTTCCAGGATTGTTTTTGGAATTATCGTTTTGTTTTGAACTATCATTTTGATAGCTTCGATTTGTTTCGGTCATTTGATTCTCCTTTGTTATTCTTGAATTTCAATTTAAATCTACTCTTTCCAAGCCCCCCCACACCTATCATTCGTTAGGGTCGGGGCCTTTCCACCGCGTAGGAAGTATCAGCAGAAAAGCCTGTCTTAAGTCTCCTTCAGAGCTCTCTCATTGTGCGGTGTGGACCGGAGGTATAGGAATGAGTGTGATTTGATGGATAAACTTATTTGGCTTTCTATATTACCGGCACTTATGACGATCGCTCTGGCGATCTGGTCTAAAAAGATAATACCATCGTTACTCGCAGGCTTCGTTGTCGGATGCTATCTGTTACGCCCGACCTTGATGGGCGGATTTGAAGCGGCTGCTGAGAATGTCGTTAAATTACTATCTGATCAAAGTAATCTTCAAGTTCTTCTTTTCCTCTATTTATTCAGTGGATTAATTTTCCTAATGAAAAGATCGGGAGGGATCCAAGCATTTTCTCACCGAATAGATAAGTGGATCAAGAACGAAAGAGGAGTTTTCTATACCTTGTGGGCGTTGATTCCTTTCACCTTTATCGACTGTGGATTTCGAATAGTCGGTGCAGGCTCCATTTTAGATTCTGTGGCTACAAAGCATAAGGTTTCAAGGGAGCGCATGGCATTTATGCTCAATAATACGGCAAGTCCGATTGTGGAGCTGGTGCCAATTGCCACGACATTCGTTGGATTCAATGTCGCAAATATTACTCAAGGATTAAAGATGGCCAACATAACGGACCAATCGGCCTACTCCATTTTACTACATGCAATTCCGCTGGAATTTTTCAGTATCGTTGTTCTTCTTGTTACGTTTCTCTCGATTTATTTTGGACGCAGGGTGGAATCAGGAGCGAAAGCAGAAATGGATATGAATATGAAAGTGGATGATCCCGCAATAGAGCCACGGATCGTCAATCTCTT
>Ga0163144_10009327_pt1 | contig 21093 bp, 18 predicted proteins | sample OliLak19BULKMAT1_FD_123175 | JGI IMG/M metagenome (GOLD analysis project Ga0163144, IMG submission 123175) | Freshwater microbial mat bacterial communities from Lake Vanda, McMurdo Dry Valleys, Antarctica - Oligotrophic Lake LV.19.BULKMAT1 | ecosystem: Environmental > Aquatic > Freshwater >... | reverse complement strand
GAGGCGATCAAACCGCTGGGGCCGGCGGCGAAGCCGCTGGCGGAGCTGGCGGAGTACATGGCGGTTCGGACCAAGTGAGTGGCGGCCAGGTGAGGCGGGGGCAAGGAGACGCGGCGGGCTGCAGAACCAGCGCGAGCGGGTTCCCGCTCAATCACGAACAAACTCATAGAGGCCGCCGCCGGCGCGTTTGATCTTGCCTTCGTTGGCGAGAATTTCCCAGCATTCGCGGCGATAATCGCTGGGGGGCGAGATGGCGACAATGCCGCATTTTTGACCGCCGGTGAGGGCGCGGGAAGAGAGCTTGGATTCAGAATCGAGGCGGGTGACCTTGAGGCGCTTTTTGAAGGCGCGGAGGGCGGACTTGAGTTCGTCGGCGGCGGGCGGCCCGGCGGCAGGGAGGGTGGCGGCCGGGGCCGCGGGGGTGACCTTCACGGTGGCGGCGACGGCGGTGGTGGTGACGGAGGCAACGGCTGCGGGCACGGTCGCGGCGGGGCGAGGTTCCTTGGCGCGGGCGGTGAGTTCAGAGACGATTTTGGCGAGGGCTTCGACGTTGCGGTCGGCAATGACGCGGGCGGCCTTAAGTGAGTCGTAGCTGGTTTTGGCGAGGGTCATGCCGGCGGCCTTCCAGAGGGAGGCAGATTTGCCCTTGTCGGCCTCGAGGGCGAGGTCGGAGATGATCTCTTGGAGGCGCTGGATCATGGCCTCGTCACGGTACTCGTAAAAGCCGCGGATGATGCCTTGTTGATAACGGGTGTGATGGGTTCCGGCAGACATGCTGGGATCTCCACGGGAGACATGCGGGCGTGCGGGATGCACGCCTGGCGAGTCGCGGCCGCTGAACCTTGTAAGTATTGCCGATCGCTGGGGGCGAGTCTGCGAAAAGCGAATCGGTGGTTGGGTGGTGTTGGGGGGTCGGATGAAATAAAAAGGTGTGTTCGGGAGTCGGGGTTGAGGGGAAGGACGGAGGAATCGGTTCAAACTTGTGCATCGCGCGACCGGGAAGGGTCGAAATCGGCATCAGATGGAGTGGTGGGGCGCGCCCGTGGTGCGCGATTCCTACGCTCGTAGTCAAGACAAAAGCCCTTTGCGGCTGGCGGTCCGAGAGGCGGTTGTTTCCGCAGGCGGACGGCATTCTCGAATGGAGTCACCAATGGCGGCACGAATGACGGCACGAATTCTGGCGGCAACCGCGGCGGCACTGATGGTTCTTTCGGGCACGGCGATGGCGCAGACGGGGCCGACCAAGGAGAAGACCCCGGTCAAGAAGATTGAACCGGCGAAGGACGGACAGAACGACAAGAAGGAAGCGGCACCGGCCGGCGGCGCGCTGAAGGTGGGCTCGCCTGCTCCGAAGCTCTCGGCCGAGAAGTGGTTGAAGGGCGAGGAAGTGAAGGGCTTTGAGCCGGGCAAGGTGTATGTGGTGGAGTTCTGGGCGACATGGTGCGGGCCGTGCCTGAAGAGCATTCCGCACCTTACGGATATGCAGAAGAAGCACAAAGAGCTTGTGGTCATCGGCATGGCATCGAGCGAGCAGCCTGACGACAAGGGTCCGGACAAGCGCGAGGCCAATCTCGCGAAGTTTGTGAAGGGCCAAGGCGCGAAGATGGACTATCGCGTCGCGTATGACAGCGACAGTTCGATGAGCAAGGACTGGATGCAGCCTGCTGGCCAGCGCGGCATTCCGTGCGCCTTTGTGGTGGGCGGAGACGGCAAGCTGGCGTTTGTGGGTCACCCGATGGACAAGAGCTTCGACACGACGATCGAGAAAAGTCTGAGCGACGCGGGGTCGATGAAGAAGGAAGACAAGAAGTCGGACAAGAAAGAGAAGAAGAAAGAGGACAAGAAGGACGAGAAGAAGAAAGAGGACCCCAAGAACGGCGGGTTCTTGATGCCGGAGTTTTCGCTCAGCAACCCGGCGTTTGCGTTTGAACCGCCGGTCGACGAGAAGATGGACAGCAAGAAGGACGGAACGACGGAGCAGCCGAAGAAAGCCGCCAAGGCGGGCAAGGTTCAGCCGCTTTCGATTGGTGACAAGGCCCCGAAGCTGGAGATTGGCGAGTTTGTGAAGGGCGAGCAGGTGAAGGAGTTTGAGACCGGCAAGATTTATGTGGTCGAGTTCTGGGCCACGTGGTGCCCGCCGTGCATCGAGAGCATTCCGCACTTGTCGGAGATGAACACGAAGTTCAAGGGCAAGGGCGTGACGTTCATCGGCATCAGCGACGAGACCACGAAAAAGGTGAAGCCGTTTGTTGAGAAGATGGGTGACAAGATGAACTACACGGTCGCGATCGACGCGGCCAAGCGGGCGACGAATGTCGCGTTCATGGAGGCCGCGGGCCAGAACGGCATTCCGACGGCGTTCATCGTTGACAAGGAAGGCCGCGTGGTCTGGATCGGCCACCCGATGGACGGGCTGGACAAGGCCCTTGCGAAGGTTGTTGACGGCACGTTTGATCTGAAGAAGGAAGCCGCGGCGGGCAAGACGAAGGCGGAGAATGCCGCCAAGGTCAAGGACATCAGCGAGAAGCTCGGCGAGGCCTACGAGTCGAAGAACTACGACGACTTCTGCAAGCACGCGGCGGCGATGGTGGCGATTGAGCCCGAGTCGGCCAAGGGGCTTGAGATGGGCAAGTTCCACCTGCTGGTTGAGAAGAACGATGGTGCCGCGGCGGCGGTGCTGGCGGGCCGACTGGCCGACAAGGAACTCAAGGACGATGCCGAGATGCTCAACGATCTGGCGTGGACGATCCTGGATGAACCGGGATTGACCAAGCGGGACCTTGACGTGGCACTTCGTATCGCGAGCCGGGCTGCGGAGGTGAGCAAGAACGAGGACGGCCAGATTCTTGATACGCTTGCGCGGGCGTACTTTGACAAGGGCGACATCGACAAGGCCATCGAGACGCAGACCAAGGCGGTTGAGAAGGCCGACAAGAAGAGCAAGAGCGAGATCGAGGCGACGCTTGAGAAGTACAAGGCCGCCAAGAGCAAGAAGTAAGCGGGGTCGAGTTTTTTCTGAAGCAATGAAAAAGGCCCGACCGGCATGGTCGGGCCTTTTGCAATTTTGGGCTTTGATGCAGGGTGGCAGGGCGGGTCAGGCCGCCATGCCGCCTTCGTCGTCGAGGTTGGTGGGGTCACCGAGGGAGCCCCACTTGTCGCGGGGGAGGTGGCGGTGGTGGATGCGAATGACGCGGGCGAGCTGGTGGCCGAAGACGTCGCTGAGCATGCCGAGCATGGCGGCGGCATCGCTGCCGAAGGGCGTGCTGCGTTCGCGGAAGAGGGTGAAGACGGCGAGGCACTCGCCCTCTGAACGGCAGGTGAAGGCGAGCATTTCGCAGTCGCCGATCCAGCCGCAGGAGTCACCGAAGCGGGCTTCGAGCTGCTCGGGTGTTTTGATGTGGATGACGCCGGTTGTGTGCTCGAGGTTGGGGGCGGCCACGTTGGCGAGGTGGTCGAGAAGGACTTCGGCGGCGTCCTTGGGGCAGGAGTAGTTCACGTAGGCGCCCAGGGAATAGTCGCCGGTGCTGCCGGGGAGGAAGACGGCGGCGTTGGTGGCGCCGAGGTTGGCGAGGACGAACTCAAGGACATGTCGGAGCAGAGTCTCGACATCGAGCTCGCTGCGGACGAGGAGTTCAAACTGGGCGGCGAGTGCCTGTGGTGTGCGGTCGGCGGCGGTCTCGCGGATTTCTGCCTTGGGGGTGGCGCGCTTGCCCTTGATGGTTGAGGGCTGCTTGGGGGCGGGCTTGGAGGGTTTGAAGGGGAGCGGGTTTTGGCTCGAGGGCGTGTCCATGTAGTCGTCCTGTATTTCGAGCTGGTCGAGCGCCTCGGCGGTGCCGGGGGGGGGAGACGGGAGGATTGAATGGGGGTTGAGCTGGAGGGCGGTGGAGCTGGCGGCGCTGTGGTTTTCGGCACGGATTTCGCTGGCGCGCTGGGCGCGGCGGGCGCGAACGGCGCAGCGGAGGCGGCGGGGGAGTTCGCGGTCGCACGCGCTGGTGGGGACGATGTCGGCAGCGCCGGCGCGCATGGCTTCGACGGCTTCGTCGAAGGAGACCTGAGGGCAGATGAGGAGTGCGGCGATGCGGCGCTGCTCGATTTCGCGCACGAAGCGGAGGGCGGCGGGTGAGCAGGCGGGGACGTCGAAGATGACGGCTTCGTAGGTGTGGAGCTGGTTGTTGTCGAGAATGCAGCGGGCATCGTCGACGTCTTCGGCGAGGTTGTAGCTGAGGTTGGCCAGCTCGAATGCGGCGGCGATGGCCTGGCGTCGTGTGGGCGAGGCGGCGACCACGAGCACGAGCGGGCCGGTGAGCGGGGCGCCTGAGGTTGAATGGTTCGGAGAGGTGCTCATAGTGCACGGCGCTGGCGGAGTGTCGGGCGTTGGCTGGCCCGAGAGTGAAGAGTGGCGGTCGAATAACCGGCTGCTCGACCAACTGAATCGGTGATGGACGGGTGTGTGTTGAGGCGCAGGGCGAACAATCCTTTAGACGCCGAGAAAGCGCGGGCTTGCGCTCGAGCGATAGCCCCAGAATGTGTGGCTTTACAGCGGAGCGATAGATGGATTTGGCCGTGTGCGGGAGGACCGGCGAGCGTGCGCTCAAGCGGCGATGGAGTTGGGGCCGGACTTGCCATCGGCACGCCAGTCGGAGAGGGTTACGGTGACGGTTGCGCCCTTACCGGGGATGCTTTTGATGTTGATCTGGCCGCCCTGTGCGGTGACGTAGCGACGGGCCAGGGCGAGGCCCAGGCCGACTTGGCGGCCGGCGGGTTTGTCGGAAAAGAAGGGATCGAAGGCGTGCGAGAGTGCGGCTTCGGAGAGGCCGGGGCCGCGGTCGCGGATGCTGATGGAAAGTCGTTGGGTGTCCAGGTCGACGGCGGCGATGATATCGAGGGGATTGTCGCCGGCGGCCTCGATGGCGTTCTTCATGATCTCGGCAAGGGCTGCGCTGAGGAGTTCGGGATCGAGGTGGGCATCGGGGATGGTGGCGGGCACGGAGAGACGGTCGCCGCTGATGCGCGGGCCTTGCGCGGAGCGAGCCTTGGCCGAGGCGAGAGCGTTCTTGATGACGTCGATGACGACGCAGGTGCGCAGAGTTGGCGCGGGGGGCCGGGCGAAGTGGTGGAGGCGGGTGATGAGATCAGAGAGGCGCATGGCGGCATCGGCCACTTCTTGCGCATCGGACTTGTCTTTGAAGTGTTTGAGTCGCTGGGCGAGCATCTGGCTGCGGCCGCAGATGACGGCGAGGGGGTTGTTCATTTCGTGGGCGGCGCCGGCGGTGACCTCGCCGACGCGGGCCATGGCCTGCATCTCGGCGCGCTGGGAATGGGTTTCAGCGAGAACGCGCGAGGTTTGGGCGAGGGCTTCGCCGAGGCGGCGGGCGCCTTGGGTTTGGGCGGCGGCGGAGAGCGTGTTGGCCCACGCGCTGGTGATGGTTTCGAGGGTGGGGGCGTCGAGGTCGCGAAGGGGCTGGTCGCAGAGGACGAGGGCCACGGGGCCGACGCCGGTATCGACGGGGATGACGCGGAGGCGGCGGACGTCGGGCACGGCGGCACCGGCGATGACGAGGTGCTCGCTGAGACAGGTGGCCAGGCCGATGGTGCCGCCGAGGCTGCCCGAGGCGGAGGCCTCGATGGCGATAGTGAGCAGGTCGAGGGGGTGGCCGTCAACGTCGGCGGGGGGTTCAATGTCCTGGGTGTGGATGGTGGCACCGTCGACGGCGTGATGGGTGAGGCACCAAGGGCGGGCGGAGGCGTTGTCGCCGCTGAAGCTGCCGGAGCGGGACTGATAGATCGTGGCGAGAAAGAGCTGCGGGCCGGGGGCGGCGGCACCGGCGGACGATTCGAGCGTGAGGGAGGCAGCGGAGGCGGCGATAGAGCCGAGGGCGTCGGCCACGGTTTGGGTGCCACGGGAGCCGGCGAGGAAGGAGGAAATGGCGGCGAGGGAACGGCCCTGGCGGCGGGCGGTGGCGGCGCGGTTGATGAGGGTGTGGTTGAGTTTGGCGAGACGGCCATTGGCGGCGAGAATCGAGTCGAGCATGAGCGCGGGGAGCGGCTCATCACCGAGGCCGAGTTCGCGGCAGCGGTCGGCGAGTGATTCGTGGAGCTTGATCTGCAGGTTGGTCATGCGGACGGGGTCGAGCTTCAGGTCGGCACAGAGGGCTTCGACGGGCGGGGGAAGCATTGTCGAGCCCGACCAACCGAGGTGGAGGCGGCGAGCAAGCGCATCGGCGGCGGTGACGACGCAGATGAGGTTCTTGTGGGCGACATCGGGGAGGGCGGAGGCGGGCTGGTCGTGGAGCCAGATGGTGTCGAGGAGGGAATGGGGGAGGCCCCAGTGCTCGCCGAGGCGCTTGCCGACGGTGTGATGGTCGAGGCCGATGACGGCGCGCTCGGCTTCGGCCATGGAGCAGATGCGCGACTCGGCAAGTTCGATGGCTTTGGCGTACGACTTGGGAAGGATCCAGTAGAGCGCGAGTTTGCCGAGATCGTGGAGGAGGCCGGCGGTGAAGGCTTCATCGGGACGGACGCCGAGATTGCGGTGCTCGGCGGCGATGAGCTGTGCGGACTCGGCGACGGCGACGGCGTGCTTCCAGAAACCGACGCGGTCGAAGCGGCTGGCGGTGGCGGCATCGCCGGCTTCGCTTCCAACGGGGGTTTTGGCCATCAGGTCGAGAACGTGGACGGAGAGCACGGCGGATTGCACGGCTTCGAGGCCGAGCATGACGACGGCTTTGCGGACGGTGGTGATGGGCGGCGCGACGGCGACGTGGGCGCGTCGGCAGAGGGCGAGGATGCGGCCGGTGAGGGCGGGGTCTGCCTCGATGAGGCGGGCGATCTCGCCGAGATCGGCATCGGCAGCGCTCGAGACGCTCATGAGCCGGGTGGCAACGGTGGGGAGTGTGGGCAGGGCCTCGACGCGGTCGAGGATGGCCTCAAGCCGGCGCGGGGTGGGGCCGGTTGGAGCGGGGGCCTGGGGCTGAGCCTTGGGGGCGGCGGCGGGGGATGGGCGCGGTGGGGGCACGGTTGCTCTGGTGCTTGCGGCGGCGCCGATCGATTAGACGTGAAGGAGTGTCGAGACGCGCGACATGAGCTGCTGCAAGTTGAAGGGCTTGCGGAGGAAGTCGTCGGCACCGGCCTTCATGAGGGCGTCGATATCGGTCTGGTTGACGACACCGCTGACGATCATGATCTTGGTATCCTGGGCGCGCTCACCGGCGCGGACGCGCTGGCAGACGACGTTGCCGTTGATATCGGGGAGCATGAAGTCGAGGATGATGAGGTGGGGCTTATAGCTCTCGGTGAGGAGGCCGGCGTCGTAGCCGGTGGCGGCGGTCTTGACGTCGAAGCGCTTGTCGCGGGCGAAGACGTCGGTGAACATCTCGACGATGGCGGGATCGTCATCGACGACGAGGACGCGCTTGGGGCCGGTGTCGAGCGCGACGGTGGGGATCTCGTTGTCCTGCATGAAGCGGAGGAGATCGTTGCGGGGGATGCGGCGGAACTTGCTACCGGGAACGCGGAAGCCGCCGAGGCGGCCGGCATCAAAGCAGCGGATGATGGTCTGCTGGCTGACCTTGCAGACTTCAGCGGCTTCGCCGGTGGTGAAGATTTTCTTCTCGGCCCACTTGCTCGAAGCGGCGGCGTTGATGGTTCCGTTGTTCTGCATGCAATGCTCCGTGCACGAGGTTTGCGCGAGTGCTTCACCGGCCGTTGGTTTGCCCAGGCACAATGCCCGGCGTTGACTATGTTGAAATCGGAGACCATCTTGCCCAACTTCACCAGTGACATGCATTGGCGGAGAGCGGGGCGGGCTGGTGCGGTTGTGCGGCTGTGCGAGCGGCGTTATCGCGCGAGCGAGGGCGGTTCTCGGATCGGCGGTTTTGCACTTGACGTGGGTGATTGGGCTTACCGGGCGGGTTCTTTTGGCTGAACTACCGCGAGGGATTCTTGAGCGCGCGTTCACGCCAGAGTGTGACGGCTTCGGGCTCGCGTCCGTAGAGGGGAGCGAGCTGGGCGCGGTCGATGGGGGCAAGGAGGGCGGCTGCGTGAAGCAGGGCGACGGCGTCGAGCCGCGGCGCGAAGATGGCGATGCCGAGGCGGTCGGCGGCTTCGCGGAGTGGTTGGGGCAGGTGGGAGTCGGCGAGGAGCGTTGTGATGCCGCGGGCGGCGAGGGTGGCGAGGTCGCCTGCGCGACAGACGTGGCCGCCCGGAGGAACAAGCGGGGAGGTTCGATTGGGATCGAGCTCGGAGGGGTCGATAACGGTGATGAAGGCGGAGTCGAGCTTGCTGGCGAGGGCAATGGCGATAGGGCCAGCGGTGGGGTTTGCTTCGGAGGGGAGGCGAAAACTCATGGCGGCGACGAGGGCGGTAGGAACGGCGATGCAGCGAGCGGGCTGGGGAGCGCGGCTGGCGAGGGCGATCATTTTGGCGGCGGCGACGGCGACGCGGAGGGCGGTGAAACCGCCCGGGCCGATCGAGACGGCGACGAGGGCGATAGCGCGGGGGGAGATGGCGGCGGCGCGGGCGGCGCGGTCGATGGCGGGTTGGAGGTCGTCATCGTGGCGTGAGGGGGCGGCGACGGGCTCGCGAGACAGCACGGTGATTTGGGTCGCGGCGTTTGGCCGGCGCTCGAGCATTCCGAGCGCGACGCTTTGACCGGTGTCTGGCGCGACGGCCGAACCGGGGTTGCTGATTTCGATGGCGAGGGTGAGCATGAGGAGTGGATCGAGCGCGAGGCGGAGAGGGGCAATCGTAACGGAATTTCGGGGCGACGCGCAGCGATCGGTGGCGAGAGCGGCGGCGAGGGGGTACGGTGACGCTCTCAATGCGAACTGATAGGGTCATTTCGCGGGCACGGCACGCCATCGCAATCGCGGGTGGGGTCGGGTATGGGCTGGCTGGCGGCGTGGTTTCATTGCCGGGATTCCTGGGCGCGAACTCGATGACGCTTGGCATGTTTTTGATTGTGAGTGTGGCGCTGCCGGCGGGGAGCGTCTTCGCTGCGGTGGTGTGCCCGCGCAAGCGGGTCGTGCTGGCCTCGGTGGTTTCACTTTTCGCGGCGTTCTGGCTGACGCGGGCGATGTATCAAGAGCCGCGGGTGTGGGCGTGGACGGGAACGAACATCATCAACTGGACGCATCCGGTGTTGCTTGCGTCGCTGGTGGTGTCGCTGGGGCTGGCGATGGTGGCGGCGGCGGCGTGCAATGCTGCGGGGCGGGTGGGAGCGCAGGCGTCCGGGCCCACCAGTTCATGAGCTTGCGAGCGGTGCGAGTATCACCTGCGGGGCGAGCGCGCGGCGACATGTCCGGAGTGCGGGAGAGATGTCAGCGCGGGAGCTGGCGAAGGGATGAATACGGGCGGGCGGGCGCGGATGGGCGGGTGCGGTTGCCGGGCAACGTGCCTTAGCAGGGCATGTTGAAGAACTCGGTGATGAAGTCGGCGAGATCATCGGGGTCGATCAGGCCATCGCCGTTGAAGTCGCACGCGGCGGGCGGGGCTTCACTGAAGTAGGCGGTGATGAAGTCGGCGACATCGTCGGGGTCGGCCAGGCCGTTGCCGTCAAAGTCGACGCGGCACGTGGGGACGAGCGTGAGGACGAAGCCACGGGCTTGGCCGGCGCGGGTGCCGCGACCGACGATTTGGCCCGAGTCGTTGACGTCGAGGGCGGTTTCGAGGATCCAGCCGGAATCAGCGGGGATAAGGCCGTTGAGGTCAACGGCGGGGGCGCCGACAGGGAAGAGGACGGCGCGGGGGCTGGCGGTGTTGGCGAGGCGAGCGCTGCCGACGGCCACGCCATTGTTGTTGAGGGCGTTGGCGACGCTGGCGGGGCGACCGGGGATGGTACCGAGGGAGAGCGCAGTTGATGAACCTGCGGGCCAGATGGCGGCGATCTCCATGCCACTGGGCATGTCGGCGGAGCCGACGATGGTGCCGGCATCGTTGATTGCGGAGGCGGTGCTGCGCGGGCCGCCGAGGGTGCCGAGATCATCGGCGATGCCGGCGCCGAGCAGGGTGCGGAAGGCGTGCTGGTCGGGATTGGCGCCGACGCTGGAGTTACCGCAGACGATGCCGGCATCATTGATGCCGGTGGCGAGTGCGCCGGCGGTACCCAGGGCTGGGAGCTGGCTCGGAGAGTTGCCGGTCCAGACGACGGCGAAGCCGGGGTTGTTGATGCAGAACGGGCCACCGCAGCCGATGCTTCGGTTGCTCCAGCCGACGATCACGCCTGCGCTGTTGATGGCATATGCGACAGAGTCGCCGCCGCTGGGGAGTTCGTCGAGGTTGGCGCCGATGGACACGCCTGCTGTTCCGCGGAAGGCGGTGCCGAAGCCGCCCGACTGCGTGGTTGCCGAACCGGTGATCTGGCCCGAGGCGTTGATGGCGGTGGCTAAGGAGTTGAACGAGGAGGAACCGAAAAAGCCGAGGTCGAACAGGGTGCCGTTGGGGGCGAGTGAGTAGGCGTGGTATGCGCTCGAGCCATCGACAGAGGCAAAGCCGATCACGGTGCCATTGGGGCTGATGCCCTCGGCACCCGAGATGCCGGCTCCGTCGGTGCGGAGGGTGGGGATCTCACGAATGGTGTAGGTTTGAGCGGCGGTGAGGGTGGCACCGACGTGGAGGGCGAGGCCGCAAGCGGCGGTCAAGGCTGCGAAGGAAAACTGCATGAAGGGCTCCGGAGAGAGCTCTGGCGATTCTACAAGAATGGGTAAAGCGCCGGGCTCCTCATGCAGTTTACCTCAGTGTTGGTGAGGTGCAACCAATAGGTGGAGGAAGCCAAGAAAATCAGAGTGTTTTGCGAAGATCTCCGCTGGGGCGAGCTCAGCGCGGATCGCGGGCGAGCGTGAATTCTTGGTTATCAGTCCCTCGAAGGGTGATGGTGAGAGACTGGGCATCGATCTTGGTGAGTGTCCACCCTGGGGTGACGTCTTCGCCGAGGCGATAGACCTTGCCGCTGATCATGACGAGGGCGCTGGCGGGATTGGCGCCGGCCATGATGGCGGAGAGCATCAGCTGGGCGGCGGGCCTGGCTTCGATTGCCGGAGTGGCGACAATGGCCGGAGCGGGGGCCGGTGTTTGGGTCACGGGCGGTGTTTGCGGTGCGGGGACTTGGTCCATCGGGCTGGTCACGACGGCGCGGGTTGAGGTGGACAGGGCGATATAGGCCACGAGCTTTCGCTGGGATGGGGTAAGAGCGCGGGTTATGGGATCGGTTGGTGCGGGCGCAGCGTCGGGCACGGCGGCGTGTGACTGCGACGGTGAGAGGCCGATGAGGAAACGCGCGGCGACGACGAGTACAACGGGGGCCACGAGGGCCAAGCCCACGAACAAACGGCCGCGGGCGTGCCTATTGCCGACGAAGGAAGGGGAGATCATCGCAGGGTGTCCGGGGTGGTGGTGGTGGTGGAAACCTGCGGACCGGGGAGGGGGAGTGCCCAGTGCTCGGTCTCGATTGAGCAGAGCACGTTGGAACTGCCCGGGGTCGTGTCGGGGGTGATTCGAACGGCGCGCACGACGGTGAGGCCGAGATCGTTCTGGAGGGCTTGGAGGAACGACGCGACAGAGGGGTAGGGTCCCATGGCGGAGATCGAGTAGGCCCGCTGAACGGACTTGCCGGTTGCGGGGAGGGCGGAGGCCACCATGGGTGCGGCGGCGTCAACTGGCGCCGGGGGCGGAGCAGTCTTGCTGACGCGGGTCGCGATGGGAAGGACCTCATCGATCCGGAGGCCGTGCTTGTTAGCGGTGGCGACGATGGCGGCGAAGATGCCGGCTTCGGTCAGGGCGGTGGCGCTTCGATCGGCGACCTGCTTGCGCAGGCCGGCGGTGCTGTTGACGAGTCGCTGTGCGTCGGGCGCGGCGAGCGGAGCCAAGGCATCGGGCAGAGTGAGGGACTGTACCGCCGCGATTTCCTGACGGGTTTGGGCGATCTCGCGCTCCATGGGCTCAACGAGCATGAAGTAGCCGCCGGCGCAGACGGCAGCGCCGATGACGGCCTCGGTGACGAGGGTTCTGATCGTGATGCGCTTCACTGGCTGCCTCCATTGGTGGGCGCCGGTGCGTCGGCGGTCTGCCAGCGGACGAGTTGGTGCGGGATGGAGACGAGTGAGAGAGAAAAGTTGAACTTGTGGACCGAGGCACCGCGGAGTTCGGTGCGGTGGGCGCTTCCGAGCTTGACGCCGGCGATCATGGGGAGTTTGCCCAGCGAGGTTGCGAGGTCGTGGAGCGCGGCGGCGAGGTGTTGCGGGTCAGCAGTCTGGGCGAAGGCTTCGACCGAGCAGGTAAGCGTGGGTGATTGGGTGTCGGCGTCAAGGCCGTGACTTTCGATGCCGAGGCGGGTGAGTTTGACGCCCTCGGGCATGGCGACGGAGATGGCGGCGAGCAGGTCGCCAAGGGGAGGAGATTCGCCGAGTTCGCGAGTGAGTTGGTTGGTGATGGTGGTGTGCTGCTGCGCGGCGAGGCGGGCCGAGGTCTGGAGCGCCATGGCGGGGCTGGACCTGGCGGCGTCGACGCGGAGGGCGTCGAGCCGGTTGCGCTCGGCGCGGAGGGAGAGGAAGGTGAGTGAGCCGTAGATGGCGACAAGCGCCGCAGCGCTGGCGAAGCCCGCCCAGGAGCGTGAACGCACCTTGTGCATGGTGACTTCGCGCTCGAGCTCGACGGGGAGCAAGTTGAGCGTGCAGCGCGAGAGCGAGGACCATGCCGCGATGGTGCCGGTTCCGGCGGCGGGATCGCCGACAAGTTCGCCGACCGAAGCGGCGACGGAGCTGCCAGCGGGCATCGGTTCGATACCGGCGAGCTTGGCGAGTGACGCCGTGAGATTGGCGACGAGCGAGCCGACGCCGTCAAGGCGGAGCGCGATGCTTGAGCGTTCTGTTTCGGAGAGACTGAACCGAAGGGATTGCTTGAGCTCGATGGCGACGCGCTGGAGCACGGGCTGGAGCAGCGGGAGCATGTCGGCGCCGTTGATGCCGAGGCTGGCATCGACGATAGATCCGGGTTGCGGCACGCCGGCGCTGAAGAGCAGTTGCCGGGCTGCGGGACGCGTGAGGGAGATCATTTCGGCCCGGCCGGGCCCGGCCTCACTGGTGCGGGAAGAGCGGATGGGACGTCCGAGGGCTTCGACGAGCGACTCGGTGCCGAGCGAGATGGTGCGAACGAATCGGAGCGAGCCCTCGCTGCCTGCGGCGATGATAGAGGCGTGCTCGCCGAACCACATCCAGACGGTGGTGGTGGGACGGCTGGTGACGATTGTTGACGCGGCGAGTAGCGCGGGCACGTCGATGGGGAGAATGGAGACGGGGTTCAGGCCTGCCGAGATGGCCCACGCGGCGAGCGCGCCGGTGCTGAGAGTTGTATCGGCGGCGGCGAGGGTGTGGAGCTGCGGCTGGGACGGGGCGCTGGAGCGGGGGGGCGACTTGACGACGAGCGGCTGCACGTCGAGCGTGCTGAGCCCTGGGGTGAACGCTCCTGTGCCACGGAGGGCAACTTCGGCGGCGCTTACTGCGCCTTGGGCGCCAGCGGCGGCCGGGCAGGAGAACACGGCGGCACTCGATCCGGGCGAGGCGTAAAGGACGGTGGTGTCGGTCTGCTGGAGCTTGAGCTCGGTGACCCAGGCAGCGAGCACGGATTTGATCGACTCGAGCCCGGCGGGCCAGCGTGATGAAAAATCGGGTGCATCGAACTGGTGGGCGCGATGATCGACCGTTCGTCCGTCCTGGATCACCGCGAGCAGCAGGCGCGTCGTCGAGAGTTCGATGAGCGTTCGAGTCTTGAGCACGGAGGGACCTCTTCGGATCGGCGCGAGAGCACGGGAGAGCCGTACTCCGATCGGCGGATGAACAACGGGTGTATCGACTAATCAAGCAGGAAACTTCGCACCCGTTCGCTGCCGGTTCGGGGCAGATTTGGCGCAGATGGCAGAATAAACGCTCATGCCGTGGGCCAAATGGGCGAGCGCCTTGGCCCGATCGGCCGCCCAGTTCGGCGCTCATCACGGAGTTTCGAGCCAGTCGGAAAGCACAGTGACCATTGCGCCGCCCCCGCCCGAGCCGGCCGCTGGAACGTTGAGGTGAATCCGGGCTTTGTCAGCCGTCTGCACCGACCCACCGGCGAAGCGGCCGGAGAAATGGCCCGTCTGATTCGTACTCGGAGTGACGATCAGCGTGCCAAGGGCATTCGACACTGTCGCAACAAGCTGACCCCGGCGAGCGACCAGCACGTTGTCGCCCGAACCAGTGAGTTCGAGGGCGAGATCGTCGGGCCGTCCCGGGGTGACGTTGACGGCGGCATCACCGACGATACTGACGTTCCCGCCCACCGAGAGCGTCACGTTCGCGCTGTTGAGCAGTGCCAGCGTGGCGTCGTCTTGAATGATCAAATCATTGTCAACGCGAATCACGCACGAGGCCGTGATCGTTACGGCGGTTGTCCCGCCAACTGTCAAAGCCGTATATCGACGATCGCCCGCGATGACGAGCGAACCACTGAACTGCGAGAGAGTGCCCGATGAACTGGCAAGCGGCGAGGGAACGACGCCAATGAAGATCGCCGCCCTCGACGCGGCTGCCGTGATCGTCCCGGTGATTGACGAACTGTCGCTCAGCACAACAACGCCGCTCGGCGATCCTCCTGGCCCCACCAGGGCACTTCCTTGCAACCGCGCACGCCCGTTCATTTGCCATGCGGCGGTGGTCGTGGAGTTTGTCGAAACCGACGCTCCGGTAGTCGATATGTTGGCACCGCCGTAGGCACCCAGCGTCGCATCGAACGCGTCGATTGATGTCGAATTCGCTGAGGGATCACCGTAAATCTGTACCGCAGCGTTCACCGAAAGAGGCGCAGAAGCAGCCGCGGATGAGAACGCCGACGACGGGATAACCGTATATGCAGATTCCGATGGCGATCGCCAGGTAGCGATCATGCCGTTATTACCACCATTTTCAAAATACCTGATCTCAAAGGTGTGATACCCCGTGCCCAGCACGACCGAACCGGTGAGGTTAACCATGCCGTGCAGACCGTCGTTGTTGATCACGAGCGCGCCGTCGATATAGAGTTGCGAGCCATCGTCGCTGTTAATGCCAAACGACCAGTTTCCCGCCGTCGGAATATTAATCGCGCCCGAAAATCGAATTCCCCAGCGGCTGGTCGGTGCGCCGAGCCAGCGTGCGATGCTGTCGGACTGCGTCGGCCAGTTGACGTTGGGAATCGTCCCGGCGAAAGTCGGCGTAGTCGAGAACGGAACGCGCGCAACGTTGGACGGCGCCGACGTGAGGTTCCACGACTCAAACTTGAGCCCGCGAAGCCCCCCGCCACCACCCGGCGCGGCTTGCCGCCGCAATGAAGTGCGAATGCTGCGGTTACAGACCGCCGAGGTGCCAAGCGAGTCGAGCGTCACGATGCCGGTCGCCGCGTTTGTGGTTGACGTGACGCGCGCCGTCGCCGGGGCCAGTGTAAATGTTGCTATCGACCCCGCGGTCCCGTCACCACTCTCGTCGGCCTGAAGGGCATACTCGCGGATCGCCATGTTCATGGCGCCCTCGGAGGCGTAGAACGCGCGGAGCGTGTCCACCCGCCGAACCGTCAGGTCCTCATCGCGTCCGCCGCTCAGGACCGCGCCCGTCACGGCGATCTGAAGAACGACCAGCGCAATGATGATTGCCACCGCGGCCGACGCGCGGCTCGACACGCTCTTGGGCTTGGGGCGGTTGCGGCTCATCACGCTCAGTTGCCTCCCGCCGTCATGGCATTGCGGAGGTAAATCTTCGTGCGCAGCGAGTCTGTTGTTCCCGATGTGATGCTGCCGAGTGTGATAGAGAGCCGACGAACCGGGTCGCACGCCGCGCCACTGAGTGTGCCGGCCATCGCCACGTTCGCTTCATCAAAGGCGGCGATGGTGAATGCCGACACGGCATCGAGCATCACCGTCGTGGTTGCCGCGGTGTCGGTGAAGTTCAGGGTCGTGCCTGTGAGCGATATCGCTTTGCCGCCGCTGAACGTGATCGAAGTCGGGGTAATCGAGGTTATATCGGGCGCGACAGCACTTCCTGACTTGAGATCGATCTCTCGCAGTTCGCGATCGAGGCGCTCGAGGGCGCTCGTGAGTTGCTCGTGTGCCAGGGTCCCGGTCGCGGCGGTCGAATAGCCCTGCATGGCTTCAAGCACAACCGCCGACACCACCGAGCCCAGAGCACCGAGAATGACCATCGCGGCGACTGCTTCAACGAGTGTGAAGCCCCGCCGGCGGGGCCAGCATCGTCGAGCGGTATTGACGCGGTGATGGCTCATAGCGGTGAACGTCAAGGGGTGTAGTCGGTGATCACTGTTGCGACAGCAAGGGAGCGCGATGTGCCGCGCGTGTCACGCCACGACACCGTCACCGTCGCTCGTTTGTAGCCGGTGCCGGCGCTCGAAAGATTGGCGGCAGTCTCGGCGATGACGACAGAACGTGAGAATCCGGGAAAGCCAGTGATCGTTGCTTCCGCGGGGTAGTTGGCCGTTACCACATACCCGTATCCACGCGTGGTGCTATGGCGATCAGCGATGACATCTTCCATTTTTTCCTGAACCAGCCAGCGCGCCCGCGACGCCTGGACTGGATCGACCCGTCGCAACGTCGCATCGCGCACGGCCAAGAGCATGGGCGGCACCGCTACACCGAGGATCACCACGCAGACAATCGCTTCAATGAGCGTGAACGCGGACCGGACACTTCGTGCGCGAACGTGAGGTTGTCGTTGAGGTTTCCGCATTAATTAGAGCCGGCAACATATGTCGCGCGTCCGGTTTGGGCCGAGAGTGAAGCGATGTGCCCGCCCGTGACGGTGATGGTTCCTGTCGTGGTGAGCAGCGCGCCCGATGTCAAGAGCGGCCGGCCAAGCCGGTCAAACCCGACCTCGCTCCCGCCGCCAAATGCGCAGGCCGTGATCGCGACACCAGTGAACGTGCCCATTCCCGGCCGCACCACAAACAGACCGCCGGTTGCCGGATCGTTGATCGTCGTCGCTCCCGCCCGGCCCGGCGATGTGTTGCTCTCGGCCAGCACGCTGTATGAGCCGCCTGAGACAGACACGACAAACCAACTCTTAGCGTTAGTCGCCATGGCACGCTCGCGGGCGTAGGTCAAATCGCGAATCACCTGACGCGCTGCTGCGCTGTTTTTTTGAGTGCCAAGCGATGCGAGTGAGGGAATTGCCGCCACCGAAAGAATCGACATCATCAGCATCACCACGATCAACTCGATCATCGTGAAGCCGCGCGCACCGTGACCGGCGGATCCTCCCACCGCCGGCCGCCGTGCGAGCGAATCAAGATGGCAGAGCGCAGTTCCGGGCATGATGGTGCTTGAATGGCCAAGGGCCGTTTAGAGTTGATTGGCGTTGAGAATGCCGCCGGCGCCGTTGCTGACAGTTGTGGCAGTCGTTGAGTTGCAGTAGAAGCCGAAGGCGGGCGGGGTGCTGGTGTTGTCGACGTAGTACCGCCAGCCAAACGCGCCGCTGGCTGTGCGGGCCGTGTATTCTGCGGCCGTAGCGGCGGTGATGGTGCTGAGGTTGTTAAAGGGGTTGCTGGGGAACGCATCTTGAATGACGGTGCCCTGGGTGGCGATTTGCTGGGCCGTCGGATAGGCCGGCGTCCCGGAGAGCGAAGCGTTGGCGTAGAAGTTCTGAAGGGCGGAGCGGACGTTGCCGAGGGTGCCCTGAAGGGCTGAGGCCTTGGCACGGTCGGTGTAGTCGAAGTAGCGGGGAACCGCGACACCGGCGAGGATCGCGAGCACAACGATGACGGCGATGAGCTCAATGAGGGTGAAGGCACGGGAGGTGACGGAACGACGCAAGGTGGTTTGCATATGTACTTCCAGGCGGGTGCTCGATGATTCACGAACAACTGGCGGCAATGACGAATCGCGCCAGTCATAAACCTTGGGTGCCAACGATGTATCAGCTATTCAGGGCGGGGTGTTGAGTCATTACCCTAGACGCAGGAACAATTCCGTGCGGTGTTTGCTGCATGACAATTGCCCTGCGGCCGCGTTGCGGATGAGCACCGGCAAGTGGGTAAGCGTGAGTTGGTTTGACCGCGCGGTGGTTGAGGCGGGCGCGCGGTGCGAAATTACGGGACCTACTTCACGAGGTTGACCATATTCCACATCGGAAGGAAGATGGCCAGGGCGACGATGAGGACGATCAGGGCGATGCCGATAACCAGAATGGGCTCGATGATCGTTGCGAGATTTTTGGTGGTGTAGCTGGTTTCGCGCTCGAAGTGTTTGGCGACGAGCGTGCACATCTGGGGCAGTTCGCCCGAGTGCTCACCAGCGGAGAGCATTCGTTTGGCGAAGCTGGGCAGGTAGGTGCAGGTGCTGAGCACCTGGGTGAGCTGAGATCCGGAGCGAATACCAGTGGCCATGTGATTCACTTCGGCAATGAGCATGGGCCGGCCGGAGGCGCGGCCGGCGAGCTCGATTGCCTCGATGAGGCCAAGGCCAGATCCGAGCGAGATGCCGAACACGCGGGCGAACCGCGAGACGGAAAGGCCGACGAGAACGCTCTTGATGGCGGGAATGCGGTGCAGAAAGCGGTCGATGCGTTGCTGGCCGGCGGGGGTCTTCCACATCGCCCGGATGCCAAAGACGGCGGCGACGATGACCATGAGGTAGAGCCACCAGAAGTTGCGCACCGAGAGGCCCAGGTGCTGGAGGTACTGGGTGATGAGCGGGAGTTCGACGCCGCGGGACTCGTACATGGCGGCAAACTTGGGAACGATGTAGCCGACGAGAAACGTGACTCCGACGGTCATAGCGCCGATAGCGCAGGCGGGGTACATGAGCGCGCCTTTGACCTGGGCGGCGGTTTCCTGCGAGCGGTCGAGAGATTCGGCGAGGTACTCAAGCACTTTGACCAGCGAGCCGCTTTTCTCGGCGGCGCGGATGGTCTCGACATACATGGCGCCGAAGACAGTGCGGTGAGCGTCCATCGAGTCGGCGAGGGATTGGCCGGACTCGATGCGCGAGGCGACATCCATGATGACGGCGCGAAGGCGTGGATCGGGTTCCTGGTCGCCGATGGCGACGAGGCCGTCGCTGATGGAGATGCGGGCCCCGATGAGCACGCCGAGCTGGCTGGTGAAGTGAGCGATCTCTTTGAGCTTGATCTTGCGAGCCCTGCCGAGTGTCACGGGCTTGATGGTGAGCGGGATGAGCCCCATGGCGGCGACGCGGCGGTAGGCTTCGGCCTCGCTGGTGGCGGTGGCTGTGCCTTTGCACCTGGAGCCGCGATTGTCAACGGCGTGGTAGGCGTAGGTGAGAGCGCTCATGCGGCGGCCCTCAGGGCGGGCGCGTCTTCGTCTGCATCGGTCTGAGTTATGGCGGCGACGCGCCCGATTTCGTCGAGCGTGGTGAGCCCGATGAGCGCTTTGTTCAGGCCATCTTGCCACATGAGGGGCATGCCTTCACGGGCGGCTTGGCGGCGGATGGCGTCGGCGGAGCTGCCGCTTTCGGCGAGCTTGCGGATCGAGGGGCTCATGGTCACGAGTTCGTAGAGGCCGACGCGGCCGCGGTAACCCGAGCCGCTGCACTTGGCGCAGCCGGCGCCGAGCACGAACTGGCCGTGAAGCGCGGCGGGGCCAAAGCGTTCGAGGACGAGTGGGTCGGGCGTTGCCGGGCGGGCGCAGTCGGCGCAGGTGCGCCGGACGAGTCGCTGGGCCAATACACCGAGCAGGGCGGCGTTGACGGCGAAGGCGGGAACGCCAAGGTCGGCGAGGCGGGGGAGCGCACCGGCGGCGTCGTTGGTGTGCAGGGAGGAGAGGACCATGTGGCCGGTAAGGGCGGCCTGCACGGCGATGCGGGCGGTTTCTTCGTCGCGTATTTCGCCGACGAGAACGATGTCCGGGTCTTGGCGGAGGATGCTGCGGAGGGCCCCGGCGAAGGTCATGCCGATCTCGGCATTGGTCTGAATCTGCCGGATGAGGGGCATGCGGATTTCGACCGGGTCTTCGACGGTCATGACGTTGACGTCGGGGGTGTTCATCCGCTTGAGGGCGGTATAGAGGGTGGTGGTTTTGCCGCTGCCGGTGGGGCCGGTGACGAGCACCATGCCGTTGGGCTGGTCGAGCAGGGATTCGAATCGTGCGGCCATCTGGGGATTGATGCCGAGTTCGCTGAAGCCCTTGATGCTGCCGGCGCTCGTGAGCAATCGCAGGACGACGTTCTCGCCGCAGACGGTGGGGATGAACGAGGCACGGACGTCCACCGATCGGCCGGCGTGGGTGAAGCGGAACTTGCCGTCCTGGGGCCTTCGGGTCTGGGTCAGGTCGAGATTGGCCATGACCTTGAGGCGCTGGACGATTCCGGAGTGGGCCGCGAGGCCCGGTCCCTGCTGGGGCTGCAGGGAACCATCGATGCGGAGGCGGATGTTGAGCTGGGCATCATCAGGCCCGATGTGAATGTCGGAGGCGCCCTTCTCGATGGCGGAGGCGAGCAACTGATTGACGAGGGCGACGATTGGTTCTTTGCCGGTGGTGAGCGCTGTGGCGCTGCCGGGCTCGGATGCGCTTTGCGTTTGAGTCTGGCCGGCGAGGGCGTAGCTGCGCTCGATCAACTGGCTGAGTGCGCCGGGCTCGCAGAGCACGACCTCGATATCGCCTTTGATGATGGCGCGGAGCTGGTCAACGGCGTGCAGATCGAGCGGGTTGGCCATGCCGACCGTGACGACTTCGCCCAGGTCAAAGAGGGGGAAAGCGCGAAGAGATTCGGCGATGGCTCGGCCGAGGCGCTCGCTGTTTTTGATGGCGATGTTGTAGTTGGCGAGCTCGACAAAGGGACACTCGCAAATACTGGCGCGCACGAGGGCGACCTGCCTGCTGGTGACGGCCCCGCTGGCGATCAGCGATTGGCAGGTGGTGGACGGGGTTGCGGCGGCGGCGGCGCGGGCTTCGTCAACACGAGCGCGGTCAACGAGGCCCTCTTCGAGGAGCGCGGCGAGAACGAAGTCATCATGGTCAAGCAATGGTGGGCCCTCCGACCGTGACGGGGACGGCGGGGGGAGGGAGCGGGGCCGATGCGGCCGAGGCTTTGGCGGCGGCGACGAGTCGGGCGAGGGAGCCGGCGAT
>Ga0163144_10009325_pt1 | contig 21094 bp, 22 predicted proteins | sample OliLak19BULKMAT1_FD_123175 | JGI IMG/M metagenome (GOLD analysis project Ga0163144, IMG submission 123175) | Freshwater microbial mat bacterial communities from Lake Vanda, McMurdo Dry Valleys, Antarctica - Oligotrophic Lake LV.19.BULKMAT1 | ecosystem: Environmental > Aquatic > Freshwater >... | reverse complement strand
TACAGGTTCGCGAGGGTCTGGGCCTCGATGCCTTGGGCGGCATCGACCAAGAGCACCGCGCCCTCGCAGGCAGCGAGCGAACGGGAAACTTCGTAGGTGAAATCGACATGGCCCGGGGTGTCAATCATGTTGAGTGCGAAGCTTTGTCGCGCACCGTTCGGGCCAACACCGGCCCACGGCAGGCGCACGGCCTGGCTCTTGATGGTGATGCCGCGCTCGCGCTCGATGTCCATTCGGTCGAGGTACTGGGCTCGCATGTCCCGGTCGCTCACGATTCCAGTGATTTGCAGCATCCGGTCAGCGAGGGTCGACTTGCCGTGATCGATGTGCGCGATGATGCAGAAATTGCGAATGAACTCGGGATCGGTCGAGGCAGGTTCGAGTGCCGTTTGTGCTCGTGGACTCACTGACTACCTCGCGAATTGACGGCTGCCGGATGCAGCGTGGCAACGCCAACACCGAAACGGCGCCGCGATGACCGTACCCAAGTTTACGAGACGCATGAGGTGCCGAAGGTCCCGGCACCGCAACGAAGCCGAGCGTTGCCGGGTCCTCCGCGTGAACTGAGGACTACAGAGTCGCCGCAACGAAGCCGAGCGGAATCAAGATCATGATCGCAAGCAAGCCGACCAGAACGATGAGGGCCCCTGGGATGCCGCTGATGACGGTGCCCCAGATGGCCATGGCGCGGGCCTGCGGCTCGCGCCGGAGTGCCAGGATGCCGAGCACGAGCCCGGCGACTGAGAACGGGAAGATCATCGTTGTCACAATGCCTGTGACGCCGAACACGAGACTCAGGATCGCCAGAATCGGTTGCGTGCGCACAACGACTTGGCGAGCGGCAGGCGCTGGTTCAACGATCGTTGCGAGGGCGTCGGTGGGCAGAAGGTCCGACGCGGTCGCGTCAGGTTGGATGGTTTTCGAAGTGGTTGTCATGCATCAAGATTACGAATCGCACGTATCACCGCGGCATCCGGCTAACCCCCGAAAACCACTCTGGTGTTCCCCTCAAGCCGCAGCCGGAGTCGGCAGGCGCGACGGCGACTCGTTCGGCAATGAGGAACGCCTCCGCCCAATCTGCGACGTTCCCGCCGCTAGCGAAGCTCACGTCGATCCACAAGTAGAAGGCTCCGCCGGGGGTCAGGTAGCGGATGCCGCGTTCATCGAGCAACCGCATGGCTGCGTCGCCATTGCTCCGGTAGTGCTCTCGCGCGAGCTCTACATCTCCTTGGTCACCGGTGAGCGCGCCAATCGCGGCGAACTGGGCGGGAGCGTTGACGCAACTGATGGCCGCTTCCTGCACAGAACGCATCGTTGCGCTCAGGCCAGGCGGCGTGACGAGATATCCAACCCGGATGCCGGTCATCGCGTAGGTCTGCGAGAACGAGAACACACTCAGTACCCGGTTGTCGGTGTCGAATGCCGCGACACTGAGGTGCGGTTCCGCCCACGCAATGTACTCGTACACCTCATCGCTGATGATCCAGAGATCGTGGCGGCGCGCGAACGCAAGAATTTCAATCAGGAGTTCACGCGGGAACACGGTGCCAAGAGGATTCGAGGGGGAATTGATCACCATCACTTTAGTGCGACCCGTTACAAGCGACTCGAGTTCAGCGATGTCGGGCAGGAAACCGGCATCCGGACTGAGCGGATACGGCACCGCGACGGCCTCGAGCATGTGCGCGTTCATCGTGAAGGTCGTGTACCCAGGGTCGGGTATCAGCACTTCATCGCCGGCCGACAGTGTGATGGCCATCGCCTGGTGGAGCGCCTGCGTCGCGCCAACCGTGACCCAGACCTATTCTTGCTCGACGTGCAGCAAGTTCACCCGTGCAAGCTTGTCGACGATTGCCGCCCGAAGAGCGGCGATCCCGCCGTTTGCGGTGTAGTTGGTCTCGTCAGCGTCCCACGCGGCTTTCGCTGCCGCCGCGATGTGCGCTGCTACCGTGGCATCTGGCTCACCGACAGCGAGTGAGATCACGCCCTGCATGCCGAGCGCGATCTCGTGAATACGACGGATGCCGCTGGCCGGCACTCCCAAAATATGCGAACTGAGCGACGGAATGCGCTCAGGCTAGTACGATTGCCGAGGCCATCGAGGGGCTGCTAGACTGTATTTTTGGCTTCCGCGTGGAACGCTCGTGCAGCACGCGAATCTCCCAGTCGACACTCAACTAGAAGGCAATTTTTCGTGGCAAACATCAAGTCCCAGATCAAGCGAAACGGCACCAATAAGAAGGCGCAAGAGCGCAACAAGGCCGTCAAGAGCGAGGCCAAGACGGCTGTGCGCGCGACGCGCGAAGCCGTAGTCTCCGGTGACAAGGACAAGGCGAACGCCTCACTGCTCGTCGCCACCAGAAAGCTCGACAAGGCTGTGAGCAAGGGCGTCATCCACAAGAACCAGGCCGCGAACCGCAAGTCTGCGATCGCCAGGCAGGTCGCAGCGCTCTAGCGCCGCCGCGCGCAGTCCGCGCCGCTCACCGCTGCGGGTCCCCTCGATCGGCAATGACCCCGACCATTCGTTCGAGCGCGTAGACCGGGTCGCGACCCAGACCTTTCAGCTGAGCATCCGTATCTGCCAGGGTTTCGATCGAGCGGGCTAGCCCGGCCTCGGTCCAACCTTGGAGGTCACGGCGAGCACGATCTACCTGCCACGGTGCGAGCCCGAACTGCTGCGCGAGCGCCGCGCTGGATGCTCGGCTCCCGCTCACGCGAGCCATTGTGCGCAACTTTGCCGCGAACGCGGCAACGAGCGGAACCGGATCGGCTCCAGAGGCCAGCGCGTGGCGCAGGAGCACGAGCGCTTCGCCGCGGCGGCCAGCAATTGCGGCATCCGCAACGCTGAACGCGTTGGTCTCAACCCGCCCGGCGTAGTAGCGATCAACCGTGACTTCGGTGATCTCCTCAACTGCGTCGGCAATGAGTTGCTGACAGGCGGAGGCGAGTTCTGCGAGGTCGTCGGCGAATGCTGAGACGAGCATGCGCAAGGCGCCCGGTGTGATTCGCTTGCTCGCCGCAGCGAACTCCGCAGCGGCGAACTCGGATTTCTCTACGTCTTTCTTGAGTTCGAGGCACGCCACCTCGATGCCGGAACCGGAACCCGCCCTGATCGCATCGAGTAGCTTCTTGCCGCGAACCCCGCCGGCGTGACGCAGCACGAGGTAGGTGTCATCGGCCGGCTGGTCGAGGTAGTGAATCGTCTCGGTGATGAAGGCGTCAGTGCATTTCTCGACGTTACTGACACGAATGAGCCGCGGCTCATTGAACAGCGAGGGGCTCGCGAGCGTGAGGAGCTCGCCCGGGGAGTAGTGATCAGCCTCGATCTCGGTGACTTCGAGACTTGGGTCCTCGGTCTTGAGCGTGTCGCGCAACAAACGAATCGACCGGTCGGCGAGAAAATGCTCTGGCCCGGTCACGAGGATGATTGGGGCTGGCCGAACCCGATCCCAGCTGAGCTGCGGAATCTGCGTTCGACCGGCAACCACAAACCCAGCCTAACGTTCGGTCCAGACAGTGATTGCGCCGCGGTCGGCACCCGGCGCGAGCAGGATCATGCCCTCCGTGTCGGTTCGCAGCGCCATCGTGCCAGAACGCTGCAGAGTCGACAACAGTTCCACCGTCGGATGTCCGTAGCTATTCTCTGCGCCAACTCCGATGAGTCCGACAATGCCGGCGACTCGCTCGTAGAGACGCGCACTCTGGTCGGCCGAACCGTGATGGCTGACCTTCACGACATCCACTGGTTTGAGAGCGTTGCCGCGCATCACGGCCTCCTGCGCCTCTTGGCCGAGGTCGCCGAGGAAGAGCGAGCTGAGACACCCGGCCACGCACTCTCCGATCCCGCGAAACTCGAGCACGAGGCTCGAGTCGTTCCCGACCTCGAAACCGCCGCGCACGCTCGTCGAACCTGACTGTGCGCCCGGGCCTGATCCAGTGGCTGGCGTTGGCCACAAAACCGACCATCGCAAATCCCCAAGCATGCCGGCGGATCCGCGCCACGGCTGCTGCACCGATGCTCCAGTTTCGGCCAGCCGGCGAAGCAGCAGCCGATCAGCAGTCTCGTCGCCCGGCCCGGCGATGACCGTGTCGACCATGCCGAGCACCGCTTCAGCTCCGCCAATATGATCGCGGTCGAAGTGCGTGAGGACAAGCAGGTCGATCCGGGTAATGCCGAGCTCGCGAAGGCAGTTTCGTAGGAGTTCCGGATCCTCACCGGTATCGATCAGGGCGATCACACCGACACTCCGCACGAGCATCGCATCGCCTTGCCCAATCGGGCAAGCGGCAATCTGCCAGTCCGCTGGCCGCGAGAGCATGGTGCTTGCCCGACTACCACCGACGACACCGAGATAGACGACGGATGCCACGGCGAGACCGAACGCCACCGGACGGCGCCAGCGACCACTGCCAGCTGCAAGCAGCACGACAAGGCCGCTGAGCACCGCAAGGAGCAAGGCACCCGCAGTCCCAGCGAGCCACGGCAGCCGTGCCCCCGGCGCTGCGGCGAAAAACTCGGCCACCCCGGCAATCCACGCCGCTGGCAACCAGGCCAACCAGCACAGGGCCATCCCGACCGGGGGCAACACGGCAAGACAAAGACACGCCAACAATCCGATAACAGTCGCCACGGGCGCTGCCGGGGCAGCAAGCAGGTTGGCGATCACTCCGTAGGTCGGCAGCGTCGCGGCCAGCAGGATGATGACCGGTTGGCAAGCGAGTTGCGCCGAGACAGGAACCGCGATCACGACCGCGAGCCAGCGTGGCATCCACCCGCTGAGCCACCCCGCAATCGGACCTGACAGTACGAGCAAACCGGCTGTTGCAAGCACAGACAGAGCGAAACCGTAGTCCCGCGCAAGCCACGGGTCTGCGATCAGTAGAACGAGCACTGCGAGCGACAAGATGGGCACACCACCGACCGGCGAGCCGCGGCTCAGCGCCAGTAGCACGAGCGTGGCCATGACGGCGGCGCGCAGAACGCTCGGTTCGGGTGTCACAAGTACGACGAAGCCCAACAGCACAACGACGGATGCCGCGATCCGAACCGGTCTCGAAACTCCGAGTGCAGCACCTCCAAGCATGATGAGACCAACAACGATGGCGCAATTGGCTCCCGAAACGGCTGTCAAATGGCTGAGCGAGCTTGTCTTCATCGAAGCGTCAAGCCGATCGGTGACGGCACTGGTATCTCCGATGGCGAGCCCCGCAATGAGGTCCCCGCCGTCGCCAGGCAGTGTTGTCGTCGCGGAGAGAAAGCTCGAGCGAAGCGTCGCGGCCCACGCGAGGTACCACGGCGGTCCTTCGAGCGCGTGTGGCGCAGAGTCGGCGAAGAACAGCACGCTTGCATCGTCGCCCGGTTCGGTCGCACCGAGCGTTCCTTGCAACTCGATTCTCGTGCCGATCTCTAGCCGCGTTTCCGGTGCTCCCCCAAACACAACCACCGGAATCCGCCCGCGAAGCTCGGTGCGTCCAAACTCACTGGACCTGAACTGGACTGCACTGAGTTCGGCGCGAAAACTGCGGTCACCTGCGCGCCAAGTCTCAGTTGTGATTGCGATCGCCGTTACAACGGCCTGCGAGCGCACCACCTCCGCAAGGGCTGGCGGGTGACGCTGTGGCTCGCGAACCGCGATTGCGGTGGCACAGAGCGCAACGGCTGCGCAGACGAGCGAGATCAGAGCTGATGCGGCTGATGGGGAGAATTGGGAGGATCCGGCTGATCCGGCTGATCCGGCTGATCGCGAGGATCGGGAGGATCGGGAGGAACGAACGAGCGGGGCGGCGGCGATGAACGCACCGCACGCCGCCCAGGCAATTGCGGCAACAAGGAGCGAATGGCCCGGCACCGCGATGAGCGCCATTGCCGCGACCCAGGCAGAAACCGCTGGCATCGCGAGACGTAAATCGAGGCTCATACGATGACGAGTTCGCGCAGACCCTCGAAGGTCTTATCCCCGATGCCTGAGACGCTCTTGAGGTCTTCGATCGCGGTGAACCTGCCATTGGACTCCCGCCACGCGATGATTCGCGCTGCCAGCTCTGGGCCGACTCTTGGTAGGGTTTCGAGCGCCGCGGCATCCGCCGTATTGAGATTGACTTTGCCGGGCTGGGTCGACAGACCGGCCGGCGGTGCTTGGCCAATAACGGGCACAATGATCTGCTCACCGTCGGTCACAAACCGCGCCAGGTTCAGTTGCGCCAGATCGGCATTGTCGGCGAATCCACCCGCCGCCGCCACAGCGTCGACGGCGCGCTGCCCCTCGCTGAGTTCGTACAGGCCGGGGTTCACGACCGCCCCGAGTATGTGCACGAAGATCGATCCCCTCGCCGCGCTTGTTCCGAGTCCCGACCCCGGTATATCGACCTCCGCGCTCCCGGTATCGCCCGAATCGGGCCCGCTTGCACCGTCGATCACTTCGCGTTGAGCGACCGCGGTGCTTCCGGAGTCGCCAATCACCGACACGAGTACCGCGCACCCAAGCCCGACGAGCGCGAGCACGATGACCGCGCCGATCTTGACTCTCAGGCGCGCACGACTCGAATCGATCAGTTCATCCACTCGGCAATCGTGCGGCGACCCAATCGGTTGCGCACCGCGAGCCGCAAAACTGTGGAGGGTCTAGCCTCGAGTGGCGATGTTGACGAGCCGCGGTGGGCGCACGATGACGTTGGCGATCTCGCGATCCCCGACCGCGCGCTTCACCGCGACCGAGCCCCGCGCGAGTGCCTCAAGTTCTTCCCCTGACACCTTCGGATTCACCTCGATGCGATCCCGCACCTTGCCATCGACTTGAATGACGGCAGTCACTGACTCCTGCACGAGCAGCGTTGGATCGGCCTTTCGCCAGCCCGCCAGCGCAACCGTCGGCTGATGGCTGAGCCGCTCCCACATCTCCTCAGCGGTGAACGGTGCGAAGAGGCTGAGCGCGATTGTGATCGCCTCGGTTGCCTCACGCACGGCGGGATCGCCAGCGCCTGGACCCGAATCGATAGCCTTTCGCGTGAGGTTCACCAGTTCCATCGTTCGCGCAACAAGCACGTTGAACTTGAGCGATTCGGCCAGCCCCGGCCCGTCTGCGAGAAAGCGATGGGTGTGACGCCGCAGTGCAACATCGCCGGTGCGCCAGTCCGGGTCTGGCAAACTCGTCACCTCGAGTGCGAGTCGAAACGCTCTGGCCAAGAACTTGGCGGATGCCGCCGGCGACACGTCCTCCCAGTTGATGTTGTCCTCTGGCGGCCCGGCGAACGCGAGCGTCAACCGCAACGCATCGGCACCATACGCGTCGACCTCGGCGGTAAACGTCGTGCCTTTCGGGCTGCGCTTCGACATCTTCTTGCCTTCGCTCAACACCATGCCCTGGTTCAAGAGTGCGCTGAACGGCTCAGTGAAACTGACGTAGCCGAAATCGAACAGCACCTTGGTGATGAATCGCGCGTAGAGCAAGTGCAGAATGGCATGCTCGACGCCGCCGACATATTGATCGACCGGTGCCCATTTCTCTGCCTCGGCCGGGTCGAAGGCTTTCGAGTCGTCGTTGGGCGACAGAAATCGCAAGAAGTACCAGGAACTGTCGACGAAGGTGTCCATCGTGTCAGCGTCACGCCGAGCTGGACTGCCGTCTCGCGGGTCGGGCACGTTGACCCAGTCGGTCGCAGCCCCGAGGGGGGATTCTCCGCGCGGCTTGAGGTCGAGTCCATCGGTCGGCGGGAGCTCAATCGGCAGTTGGTCAAACGGCACCGCCATGAGCTCGCCGTCTGCGCCGTGAATGATCGGAATCGGGGTGCCCCAGAATCGCTGACGGCTGATGAGCCAATCGCGCAGCCGGTAGGTCTTGGCTGCACGTCCAGTGCCAGCCGATTCCAGCTGCTCGATGATCTTCTTGATCGCGTTGTTCTTGCTCAGGCCGTCAAGACTGCCGGAATTAATCATGCGCCCGTCGCCGGCGAGGGCCTTGCCGGTTGCCGCAGGATCGAGCGGTGGCAGCTCCTCGGCGACCATTCCGTCACGGATTACGGGGATCGCGCCAGTCACCGGGGCGTTGGTGTCAAGGACGACGCGGATCGGCAGTCCAAAGGCTCGCGCGAAGTCGAGGTCGCGCTGGTCGTGCGCAGGAACAGCCATAACCGCTCCGTGGCCATAATCTGCAAGAACATAGTCCGCGGTCCAGATCGGGATCCGCTCACCGTTTGCAGGGTTAATCGCGAAACGCTCGAGCGGCACGCCTGTCTTGGGGCGCGTCGCATCCTGTCGTTCAATCTCGGTATTGCGTTGCGCTTCTTCAAGGTAGCTCGCGAACGCCGTCTGTGCCTCGGGTGTCGAATCCGCTGCGAGCGCTGCTGCGAGGTCGGAGTCTGGCGCAACAACCATGAAGGTCGCGCCATGGAGGGTGTCGGGCCGCGTGGTGAAGACAGTGATTTTGCCGTCGGTTCCAGCCGGAACTGGCCCTTCGATCACGAAGTCGACATCCGCGCCGATCGAGCGGCCGATCCAGTTTCGCTGCATTGAAACGACCTTGGCCGGCCACGAACCCTCGAGTTGATTGAGGTCGTCGAGCAGCCGGTCGGCGTAGTCGGTGATCTTGAAGTACCACTGGGTCAGCTTCTTCTTGACGACAACGGCCCCTGAGCGCTCGGAACTGCCGTCTGGCAGCACCTGCTCGTTGGCGAGCACGGTCTGGTCAATCGGGTCCCAATTCACCCAGCTCTCTTTGCGATAGGCGAGGCCCTTCTCGTAGAGCTTCAGGAACAACCACTGGTTCCACTTGTAATACTCCGGGTCGCTCGTGTGCAGAACGCGGCTCCAGTCAAACGAGATACCGTATCGGCGAAAGTTCGCCTTCTGCTCAGCGATGTTGTCGTAGGTCCAGACACGCGGGTTTACGCCGCGCTCGATGGCCGCGTTCTCGGCAGGCAGCCCGAATGAGTCCCAGCCAATCGGGTGTAGAACGTTGAACCCGCGCTGACGCCAGTACCGCGCAACGATGTCACCGAAGGCAAACGCCTCGGCGTGCCCCATGTGCAGCTCGCCAGACGGATACGGGAACATGTCGAGGATGTACTTACGCGGACGCATGTCCCCCGGGTCATCGGTTGCGAACGGGTTGAGTTCTTCCCAGATCGGGTTCCACTTGGCCTGAATCGCCGCGATGTCGTACTCATCTGGCTGCTGGGTATCGCGCGGGTCAGTCACAAAAGTCTCAATCTGATTGCTGGAACGGCTCTCTCGAAAAGCCTCCACAAGGTTACCCGTGATCGCGCTCGACGGCTCCGAGCACGGTCAAGAGTGCCGCAGCCTTTAACTTGGCCTCGGCAAGCTCCTCTTGTGGCACCGAGAGCGCCGTAATGCCGCCGCCGGTGCCGACCGTTGATCCCGCAGAATCAATAATGATCGAGCGGATGACCATGGCAAGGTCAACGGCGCCGTCGAGACCGACATAGCCGAACACCCCGGAGTAAATGCCGCGCGCCCGCTTCTCGAGCCGATCGAGAATCTCGGTTGCTGAAACTTTCGGCGCTCCCGTCATCGAGCCGGCGGGAAAACAGGCACGAATCGCGTCGATGCCGTTGAGTCCGTCACGGAGTTGTCCACGAACAGTGCTCACGAGCTGGTGCACTTGCGCATAGCTCTCCACGGCGAGGAGCTTGGTGACCTCAACCGATCCCGGGGTCGAAACTCGCGCAATGTCATTGCGCATGAGATCGACGATCATGACGTTCTCAGCCCGCTCCTTGTCGCTCGCCGCGAGCTCGGTTCGAAGGGCCCAGTCACCCGCTTCTGTTTGCCCGCGCGGGCGGGTCCCCTTGATCGGGCTCGTCGTGACGATGCCATCAGGTGATACCGCAAGAAACTGCTCCGGGCTCGCACTCAACAGTGAAATCTCGCCAGCCCTGATGAGGGCGCCGTGGTGGGTAGGACTCGAGGCCCGCAACGCGAGATAGGTGACCACCGGATCTGGCGTGGCGTCAACCGCCGCCTCGGTCGTCAGGCAGAGCTGATACGCATCGCCCTCGGTGATTGAGTGTTGGCACTCGAGAATCATCGCCAGATATTCGGCGTCGGTGTACGACCATGTCGGCGTCAATGGGTGAGAGCTCGCTCTGTGTGGAGGCAGGTGGGCTTCGGCCAATCTCTGGAAATCGAGCAACGCCCTCTCCACCTCGGCCCGGTACTCCTCGACATCGTTGAGCGCAATGAGGGTGACCGTGCGGCTCGCGTGATCGAAGGCGATCGCGCGCTCGACCTTGAGCCAGGCGGCGAGTGGGTACCGCGACGAATACGCAACGGTGGCAGCAAGAGTTTCGGCGCGAAGTTCATAGCCGAGCCAACCGACCCATCCAAGGGAAAAGCCGCCGACGGCATCCTCAATGGCGTCGCCAATCTGGAGTTCGAGCCAGTCTAGGACGGGACCGTCGAACGTCGAGACGACCTCGCTAGCAAGCCCGATGTAGCTTGTGCCCGTCGTGGCATCCGGTCCACTGTCGAGCCAGAAGGCTGCTTGCGAGCTGCCGCAAACCGCTTGGTAAGCAACCGCGGGATCGACCCACGCGCGAAGAGAAGCCGTCGTGACTCGGTGACGCATACCCTAAGCCTATGAGTGTCACGGCAAACTTCCGGTGGCGCGACGGTGCACTGCACGCGCTCGACTACTGCGACATGACAGCAGTGACCGTGCTCGCTGCCGATTCCTGGCTGGTGAGCGAAGGACTCGCCCTCGGGGTCGAACTGCATCGTCAACGATTCATGGCGGGGGTCGCCGGTCGGTCCAGCGCTGCTTCGGTATTCTGGGATGCCGCGATCGCAGCGATCCCGAGCGCTGGCGATTGGTTTCCGCGGGTCGAGCTGCACTCCAACGGAACATTGCTGTTTCGCTTGCGGAGCGCCCCAGGACGTTCTAGCAGCGTGATACTGGCGACGTGGACTGGGTCGGATCTTCGAACAACACCGAACGTCAAAGGACCGGACCTCGAGGCGATGCTTGCCGTGAGAACCTCGGTACAGCCGCTCGGCGCACAGGAGGCGGTGCTGCTCTCGCCGGACGGGTTCGTCATCGAGGGGGCATACAGCGGTCTTCTCTGGTGGCGGGGGGACATTCTGTGTGGCCCACCGCAAAGCCTTGCGCGCATCGATAGCGTGACTGCGCGAACAACCATCACTCTCGCCGGCGCTCTCGGACACGACTGTCACGAGGAGCACGTCACGCCAGCAGAACTCGACCGCACTGAACTCTGGGTCGTGAGCGCCCTGCACGGTATTCGCCTGGCAACGGCGTGGATCGATGGGCCAGCTCTGGCGGAACGACCGGGTCGACTCGCGACATGGCGGGCCAGACTGACGGCGCTTCGCCAGCCGCTCTAGCTAGGCTCGATGCATGATTGAGACTCTCGGCGCGCTCGGTTCCGGGTTTGAGAGCGTCGGCTTGTTCCTCAACGGCGTGTTGATCTGGATGCTCGACACGGTCCAATCTGTCGACCCTGTCACGCGCACCATGCTGGCTTACCTCGGAATTCTCCTTGAGACCTCGATTCTCGTTGGCTTGGTCATTCCTGGCGACACGATCGTCGTCGTGGCGAGCACCGCCGTGGCATCCCCGCTGCAATACGTTGCGATGATCGTCGCGGTCGTACTCGGAGCGTTGAGCGGCGAGAGCATCGGCTTCGCGCTCGGGCGGTTCTTCGGTCCGAAGATTCGCGCATCGCGCGTAGGACAGCGCCTCGGAGAGCGCAACTGGGTGCGTGCGGAGAACTATATCGACCGTCGCGGCGGGCCAGCCGTGTTCATCTCGCGCTTTCTCCCGGTGCTGCACTCGCTGGTTCCCCTCACCGTCGGCATGAGTGCGATGAGCTACCGCAAGTTCATGACGTGGACGATCCCCGCCTGCATCATTTGGGCCTTCACCTATGTCTCGGTTGGCACGTTCGTTGGCGGGAGTTTTCGCGAGCTTTTAAGCCGACTGCACTTTGCGGGCTACATCTTCGTTGGGGGCATCCTCGCGTTTATCGCACTTGTGACGATTGCAAAGAAACTCATCGAACGCGCCGAGGCGCGCCACATGAACTCACCGGGTGACGGTGACGCGACAACGGTCGAGGACCCGCTGATCAAGTAAGTGTGCGGCGGCCAGTCTGCACCGCGCTCGACGCGCGCCCTGCGGTAACTCCAGGCGGCACGACCGCTCGCTGAATCAACGCGAAGATACCGTCAAGCACAAGAGCAAGGACCGCGATGAGGATGGCGCTGCCGAGCATCTGGTCAAACCGACGCAGTGCAAGACCCTGAATGATGCCGTAGCCAAGACCGCCGAGGCCGACATATGCCGCGAGGGTGACGGTGGCGACCACTTGGAGGGTCGCGTTGCGCAGGCCGCCGATGAGGAGCGGAAGCCCGAGGGGAATCTCCACGTTCCACAAGATTTGCCACTCGGTCATGCCGATCCCGCGGGCGGCATCAATCGTGCGTCGATCAATCGCCTCAAGCCCAGCGTAGGCCCCGGCAAGGATCGAAGGTATCCCGAGAAGCACGAAGGCGATGAGCGCCGCAGCCTGCACTTGCAGCACGCCCATGATGGTCACGAGCAACAGGATCAGACCGAAGGACGGCAGGGCTCTGGCCGCGCCGGAAAGCCCGACAGCAAGTTCGCGCCCTCTGCCAGTGTGCCCGATCAGGTAGCCGACCGGGATCGCAATCGCCGCCGCGATTGCGACCGAGATGATCGTGAAATAGAGATGCTCGGCAAGCCGCATGAGGATGGCATTTGACCCGCTGAGTCGGTCTTCTGAGAAAATCCATGCGAGTGCGTCGACGAAGAGGTTCACGATCGGACCTTCCCCGGCACGATCGCGTCGACCGCCAATGTGAGGGGCGTCTGAGTCGGCGCCTCGCGCACGGGGCTAGACGGCATCCTTGCCCACGGCAGAACGACTCGACCAAGCACAACCAACACAGCGTCGATCAGGAGCGCGACCACAACGGTCATGACAACGCCGGCCAGAATCTCGGCAACAATGCCGCGTTGCTGCCCGTTTGTGAACAGATAGCCGAGACTCTGCACGCCGATGAGGATTCCAACCGTAACCAACGCAACGGTGCTCACTGCAGCAACGCGCAATCCAGCCAGAATCACCGGGCCAGCCAATGGCAGCTCGACCCGCCAGAACCGTCGGAAACTGCTGAAACCAACCGCGGTTGCCGACTCCAGCACCGCGGGGTCGACCGAGGCAAGAGCATCCGCTACCGACCTCGCCAGGATCGCAACTGCGTAGATAGTGAGGGCGATGGTGACATTGAGTTCGCTGAGAATGCTGATACCGAGCACCGCGGGCAGGATCACAAACATTGCGAGCGAAGGGATTGTGTATAGCAGCCCAGCAACCGTCAGAATCAGGCCGCGCGTGAGTTTGAAGCGGTACGCAAACCAACCGATCGGGATGGAAATGATGAAGCCCAAAACGATTGGCGGAATGCTCAATCGAATGTGCTGGACGGTCAGCTCCCAGATCAGATCGAGATTATTGACGATCCAATTCACGTGGCATCCGAACCATTTACCAGAACCCCGGCGGCCCGCCCCTCGCTATCGACAACGAGCGTTCCGTTCGCGGTCTTCTTGAGCGACAGCGCACGCTTGCCACGATCAGCGCCGATGAAGTTCGCGACGAAGTCGCTCGCCGGATTCGAGAGAATCTCTTCGGGAGTACCGACTTGGGCGATCTTCGCTCCCTGTTCGAGAATGACGACCTGATGGCCGAGCAGGAATGCCTCGTCGATGTCGTGGGTGACGAAGACGACGGTCTTGTCGAGTTCAGACTGAAGGCGCAGAGTTTCCTGTTGAAGCTCGGCTCGAACGATCGGGTCGACGGCGCCGAACGGCTCATCCATGAGAAGAATGTTCGGGTCGGCAGCCAGTCCCCTCGCAACGCCAACTCGTTGCTGCTGGCCCCCGGAGAGTTGACTCGGGTACCGGTCGGCGAGCTCCCGTGCAAGGCCTACGGTGTCTAAGAGTTCGAGCGCTTGGGCGCGTGCGACCTTCTTGGGCACTCCGTTGAGAATCGGGACCGTCATAACGTTGTCGATGACCTTGAAGTGCGGAAGCAACCCAGAGTTCTGCATGACGTAGCCAATGCTCCGACGCAAGGCGACAGGAGGGCGAGCGAGGATGCTCTCGCCGTCAATCTCGATCGAACCGGAACTTGGCTCGACCATGCGATTGATCATTCTCAACAGCGTGGTCTTGCCGCTTCCAGATGACCCGACGAGTACCGTCGTCTTTCTGGACGGGATCACAACGCTGAAATCATCGACAGCGACGGTGCCGCCAGGAAAGGTCTTCGAGACGTTTCGAAACTCGATCATGCTTCGGCCTCACTGCCCAGCGGGCCTGAGTTGCGCTGGTGATGCTAGGAAAGGCGCTTGCTGAGCAGGTCCAATGTTACCGAGCGCGCGGAGGTCAGGAATGCTTCGTCACCGCGCGGTGCGCGGGCGAATGCACGCGCCGTGAGGCCGTCGGCGATTTCCACAGCCGTCTCGAAGTCAAAGCGCAGTTCACGCGAGTCCTTGATGCCAAAGCGGGCAACAATGCCGTCTACGATTCGGTCGGAAACGATCGAATTGAACGGACGTTCCGTCGGGGCTGGACGCAAATCGATCACGTCACCAACCCGCAAACTGCGGAAGCCTGGTTCTGAGCGATAGACCTCGATGATTGCCGAGAGCACCCCCTCGACGGCGCTGGCCCAGTCTTTGTGTATCGGCCGTGAGATCTCTTCGCTGACACTTCCAAGAAGTCGCTCAAGGTTGCGGGCGCCGAGCGCCTGTAAGAGCGCGATGCGGTCTGGGAAGTAGCGGTACACGGTACCGATTGACGCACCGGCCCGCTCGGCAACCATCGCTGTCGTGAGTCGCTCGTAGCCGATCTGGTCGATGATCGACGCGGCTCCGTCGAGGAGTGCCGCAAGCCGAGCCGTGCTCCGAGCCTGGACCGGCTCGTTTCTCAGCGTAATGATGCCATCAATTCCTGATTCCATAACGGCCTGTACTGACATTTCGTCTCCTTGCGTGTGCTTTGCTGAGCCTACCGTGTAGCTCGCAGAGACTGAAAGGGGCGCACCGAAGCGGGCAACCGAAGTTGCTGACGCTACGCCTCCTGACTGAAAGGATCACAGCATGTGCGGTCGATTTGTTGTCACGAGCTCCACGATCGAGCTTGTTACGCTCTTCGACGTGCAATTCGTGGGAGAGAACCTGCCGGAGCCGTCGTGGAACATCGCACCGACCCAATCGGTGGCAGTCGTTGTCGATTCAGTGAGTCGCGAGCATCCAGATGAGGAACCTGTGCGTCGACTCGAAGCCGCTCGCTGGGGCCTCGTTCCCTCCTGGGCCAAGGATCTCTCGATCGGGTCGAAGGCCTTTAATGCTCGAATCGAGACGGCGGCAGAGAAGCCGATGTTCCGTTCGGCCGTCGCCTCACACCGCGCGATCGTTCCCGCAAGCGGGTACTTTGAGTGGCGCACTACTGACGGCGTCAAGATCCCCGAGTACATCTTCTCGGCGGACGGCAAGCCGCTCGCGTTCGCGGCCCTGTACTCGTGGTGGCGAGATCCGACCGTCTCGAGCCCGACATCATCCGACTGGATGCTCTCAACGACGATTCTGACGCGCGCTTCAACTGGCGCGATAGCCAACATCCACGATCGAATGCCCGTGTTTCTCGATCGATCCCTGATTGATGACTGGCTCGATCCTGAACAGCGCGGTACTGCAGGTCTTCTGGATGTTGCGGCGAAGAGCGCAACCGGCGTGGAAAAGGGGCTTCGCCATCATGAAGTCGACCGCGCCGTCGGGTCAGTGAGGAATAACTCGCCAGAACTCATCGAGCCAGCGGCCAGCAGAAAACCTGCCGCCGGATAGATTGGAGTAATGGCGGCGGCAGAGGTTTCTGACGACGAGCCAGCGACCGTCCCGCCACTGCTGCACCTCGCAGCGCGCGTCGAGGATGCCTTTCACGCGTGGCGGCAGCGGCGTGGCCGCCGCCGAGGGTTTACGACGACGATCGTGCCCTACACCGGCTACGGAACGCCCGACTGGGCACGCATTCTCTGCAGGGTCGTCCTAGGACGGCCCGATGGACCAGCAAAGCAGCGCGCCGAGAAGGTGCGGGGGTGGCGCAGCTTCTTCAGCATTCCCGTCGACGACGTTGAAGTGATTGCGACCATCGGCGGCAAGGAGTACCGACTTCCCGGCGAGCGCGGCGGCGTCATCGATGCTCGCGTCGAGGTATCACTCGCGCCGGGATGGCACAAAATCAGCCTGGCAACCGGGGACGAAGAGCCGGTTTATGCACAGATCTTCATCGTGGATCCGACCATCGATTTCGGAATCATCTCGGATGTTGATGACACCGTCATGGTCACTTCGCTCCCGCGCCCCTTTCTTGCGGCTTGGAACACGTTCGTGCTCGATGAGCATGCTCGGCGCGCGGTGGCGGGCATCGCGGTGCTGTACGAGCGCCTGACTCGCTCACACCCCGGGTCTCCGGTCATTTACCTTTCGACCGGCGCCTGGAATGTCGCCCCAACCCTCAGTCGGTTCTTGGCGCGAAACCTGTACCCGAAGGGCCCGCTTCTGCTGACCGATTGGGGCCCGACGCACGATCGTTGGTTTCGAAGCGGCCGCGAACACAAAGAGCAGAGTCTTGAACGCATTGCGCACGAGTTTCCGTCCATGAAGTGGTTGCTCGTCGGGGATGACGGGCAGCACGACGAGGAGATCTACGGCAGCTTTGCCCAGCGACACCCAGCGAATGTCGCGGCGATCGCAATTCGACAGCTTTCGACAAGCGAGGCGGTCTTCGCTGGCGGGCGCAGTACCGCGGCCGAACCGGCTAAGGAGTCGTCGATCCCGTGGTTCTACGCTCCAGATGGCGCACGGCTCGCGAGCCAACTGACCGAAGCTGGAATCCTTAAGCCCTAGCCGAGGCGGCTAACGTGGCGTCATGCGATTCGTAACTACGCTGCGCTCGACAACTCGCGCTCCCCTACTCCAAGTTGTCAAGACATCCGCCGCAGCCATCATCGCGTGGTTGGCGTCTCAGTTGTTGCTCGGCCAACCGTTGCCGATCTTCGCGGCAATAGCGGCACTCCTCGTCGTACAACCCAGCGTCACCCAGACGGTTTTCAAGGGAGTCGAGCGCAGCGTCGCGGTGATCGCGGGCGTCGTAATCGCCTACGTCGCCGGCCAGTTGTTCGGTCCGGCCAGTTGGGTGATTTTGCTGGTGATCGTGGTTTCGCTCCTTCTGGCGTGGGCGCTCAAGCTCGGACCTGGCTCGACCAACCAGATTCCGATCAGCGCGATGCTCGTGCTCGCCCTCGGTGCGCAAACCCCTGGCTATGCCGTCGAACGAATCCTTGAGACGATCATCGGCGCGGCCGTCGGGCTCTTGGTCAACCTGGCGATCGTGCCGCCGGTGAGCCTCGCGCCGGCGCACCGAGCAGTCCGGCAATTACTCACCGACGTCGCGGCCGTTTTCGACGACCTTGCCTCGACCCTGACCTCACCGAGCACGAACGGTGAGCGCGCTGCGCTCATGGAACGAGGAAGGAGCCTTCGCGGTAGGCGGGATGCCGCGGCATCCGCCCTCGTGCTTGCCGCCGAAAGCCTGACACTCAACCCGAGGCGTGGGCGACACCGCGACGCACTTGAGACGGATGAAGAACTCTTCCGCCGACTCTCCGTGCTGACAACCCGAGTGCTCGGCATGGTGCGAGCCGTTCACGATCACTACAGCACGAGCCTCATCGGGGATGCCACGACTCTCGCGATCGCGAAGGAGCTCGAGCGAGCGGCTCACGATTTGCGCCTCGTTGGTGCTGCGACAGTGGGGGCTGTGACCGCCACGGCTGAGGTGTCGGCGATGACCGCTGAGCTTCCGGCGCTGACAGCGCCGCTCATCATCTCGGCCCCGAGCACTGACCAGTGGATCCTTATCGGCTCGCTCATGGAGGACATGCGGCGGGTGCGCGAGGAGATCATCGGTACCTCTGAATCCTGAGCCGCACAGTCCTCCTCGGTCGAAGGGACCGGTTTCAGCTCACGCGGTCGCGGCATTCTTCAAAGCAGTGTGCAAAGGCGCCGGTCTTGCGGGAAAGCACTCTGCGTGTCTCGAGCAGCAATTGTGCGGCATCGTCGATCATCGATTCCGGGATGTCGCCGCCGCGAACGCTCGCTGCAATCGCCTCGACAATGGCAGCGACATCCACCGCACCGACGTAGAGCAGCATCGAGTTACCTGCGGCGACGGCACGCACCGAGTTCTGCACGGTGTCCGCGAGCTCGGCGCGACCGGACCGCTCCAGCATGAGCATGTCGTCGGTGATGATGATGCCGTCAAAGCCGAGTTCCTCACGCAAGATCGATATCCAAGCCGGTGAGAGGCTCGCTGGCTGCGGATCGACCGCATCGAGTTGCAAATGGCCCATCATGACGAGCTCTGCCCCGGCCTCAATGGCTGCAGCGAACGGCGGCGCATGAACCGATCGCCACTCATCGATGCCGATCGAGCTCGATGGGATGCTCACGTGCGAGTCCCCCGGCGAGATTCCGTGTCCGGGAAAGTGCTTGACCGTTGAGAGCACGAGGCCGCGTTCACCGGTCACGGCCGCGGCGACGCGAGGCGCGGCATCCGCTGCGGTCGAACCGAGGGTGCGCTCGAAGATAAACGACTGCGGGTCGGATGTGACGTCAGCCACGATCCCGAAGTTGATCGAGACGCCAAGCGAGTTGAGCAATTGTGCCCGCGCAGCAAAAGCCTCGCGGCTCGACTCGACTGGCATGGTTCTGAGCTCGTCAGCTGCCGGAGCCTGGTCGGTCTGGATACGGCGAACGATTCCCCCCTCCTGATCGGTTGCAACGAGCAGGGGAAGCCCAGCCTCTCCTTTGATGAGCTGGGTTGCAGCAGCAAGGCTGTCAACCGGGCTCGGAATGTTGTTGCCCATGAGGATGACGCCGCCTGCGCCGAGAGCGGCGGTCTCGCTCGCGATTCGGCCGGCATCGAGTCCTGGAATGTGCACCATGATCATGCTGCGAATCTTGTCTTCGAGCGTCATGGTTGTCAGGCGGTCGGCGCTGTATTGCCGTTCGGGTGCTGCGCTGTCGATTGGCACAACCCGCGGCCACGCCGGTTGCGCACCCCGCGTCGATACTGCGACCGGCGTACACCCGGCGAGCGTCGCCGCCACGATCACCACACAGGCGATGATCGGGTTCAACGGTGAACGCATGTCGCGATGCTAACCCGTCGCTAGCATTGGGCGATGACATCGCGTGCAATTGGCCTACTGCGTGCGAGTCATCCAGGCCCGAGCTTCGCCGTCAGCGCGGTGTGCGCAACCCTCGCGGTCGGGGTTGGCCTCGAGTGGTGGCGCTGCGTACTGGTGGCGATCGCAATGCTCGCCGGGCAGTTCTCGGTCGGCATTTCGAACGACTGGATTGACGCCGACCGTGACCGCGCGGTCGGGCGCACGGATAAGCCGATTGCCGCCGGCGAGGTGAGGGGGACCCTTGCGCGAAACACAGCCGTTGTGCTCGTTGTGGTCGGGATCGCGCTCACGCTGCCGCTCGGCTGGGCGGCGACGGCGGTGCACGCCGCCTTCATCGGAGCTGGCTGGGCATACAACGCTGGTGTCAAGAACACTGCAGTATCCGTGGTGCCCTACCTGAGCTTCGGGCTCTTGCCATTGTTTGTGACAACTGCATTGCCGTCCCCTGCGCTCGCGGCGCCGTGGGCGATTGGTGCTGGCGCTGCGCTCGGGGTCGCTGCCCATTTCGCCAACGTGCTGCCGGACATAGACGACGATAGTGCGACCGGGGTGCGCGGGCTGCCGCATCGCCTCGGACTCAAGATCTCCGGGCTCGTCATCGCGCTCAGCCTGGTGCTCGCCCCGTACCTCGTTGTGCTCGCACCCGGCGGGACGCCAAACGCCCTCGCACTTGTCGGCCTGGTGCTCTCGGCGATTCTTGCCGTCGCGTGCGCTGCGATCACAATCTCCGGTCGAGCCACCAGGCTCGTGTTTCGACTCATCATTGTGGCGGCCGCAATCAACGCGATCCTCTTGATTACGGCCGCGCAGCGCATTGTGGCCTGAGTTGGGGCTGGCCTAGAAGTCGACTCCCCCGAGGATCCACTCTCAGGCCAGCCCCCTTCAGCGCCCCGTCATCGGGCGCAAGGTCGGGCAGGCTTAACGCTAACCAGTGCTATCCGCAGGCCAACCGATCCCAGCAACGGCGGGAAAGCGTCCGTAGACCGTCCGTCTTGCGGACCCACAGCTGCACTTTAGTAGTGGTAACGGCATTGCCACACGACGAGTTGCTGGCTATCGAAGGAGTAAATCAGGCGGTGTTCTTGCGTGATCCGCCGCGACCACGGCGTGCCGTCGAGATACTTGAGTTGCTCGGGCTTACCCATTCCTGATGTGGGGTCACGACGAGCTTCTTTGATCAGCATATTTACTCGCTTGAGGACGGCTCTGTCGTTCGAGATCCAATGTTGGTAGTCGTCCCAGCCGTCGTCGGTGAAGGCGAGGGTGAGCATTACGCCTGTTCTTCGTCTGTCTCAACCAGGTCACGAGGAATTGTGCGGCCTTCGCGGACCTGCTGCGCAGACGCGGCAAGGCGAGCCGCATTCGCGGGAGAGCGAAGAAGGTACGCGGTCTCGCGGAGTGCGTTGTATTCGCGCGCAGAAACGAGAAACGCGGAACCGCTCTTGGATGTGATCTCAATCTCATCGTGGTCGAGGTTCACTTCTTCGATGAGACGGTACAAGTCTCTGCGTGCCGCTGTCGCTGTGATGGCCATGATGCTCCCATTGTAACGTACGTCATTCCGTACGGTTCGTACTCTAGGCGGTCTATTCGCGTTTGGCAACGGTGCCACGATGTGTTCGCAGGAACTTCGGGTTCCGGGTGGGTGTCAGCACGCACATCTACGCTGACCGCATGAAGATAACTCTTCGCGACCTTGACGACGCTGAACTTGATAGATTGTTCGATTGGGAACAAGATCCTGCGGCAGTCGAGATGGCTGCGTTCACCCGCGCGCACC